>Ga0265303_10000646_pt1 | contig 20064 bp, 23 predicted proteins | sample Helome_2_FD_192494 | JGI IMG/M metagenome (GOLD analysis project Ga0265303, IMG submission 192494) | Marine sediment microbial communities from subtidal zone of North Sea - Hel_20160317 (Illumina Assembly) | ecosystem: Environmental > Aquatic > Marine > Subtidal zone > Sediment ... | reverse complement strand
ATTTTTACCACAATACATGGCCACAGATTATATAGGATTCAGATGTGCCATGTCCAGGGTTGGATCTAAGGCAAAGACTAAAAATAAAACCGTAAGAGGCAAAAAAGCCAAATAGTTTTATATGCAGAATATGAATTGAGCCCTGATGTTAGCATCGGGGCTTTTTTATATATTTGTTTTATGACAATTGAGAAATTGCACCACCTTTTTTTAAAGTATCCTCAGGTCTCCACAGATACACGTAACATTCAACCTAATTGTATATTTTTTGCCCTGAAGGGTCAAAATTTCAATGGCAATAAATTTGCATCTGAAGCCATTAGGAATGGTGCGGCATATGCTATTGTTGACGAAGCAAAATATGTCAAGGGTGAAAACATTTTATTAGTAGATGATGTCTTGAAAACCCTTCAGGAATTAGCTAGTTATCACAGGAATTATTGTACAGCAAAGGTTATTGGGCTCACAGGGAGTAACGGAAAAACCACAACAAAAGAATTAATATTCGCTGTCTTATCTAAGAAATATAATACGGTTGCCACCAAAGGAAACCTAAACAATCATATAGGGGTTCCGCTTACGCTGCTTACCATTAAAAAAAATACAGAATTCGCCATCATTGAAATGGGTGCAAATCACTTAAAAGAGATCGAATTTTTGTGCAATATTGCTCAGCCTGATTGTGGATATATAACTAATTTTGGAAAAGCCCATCTTGAAGGCTTTGGAAGTGTAGAGGGTGTTATAAGAGGTAAAAGTGAACTCTACGACCACCTTATTACAAACAAAAAAATAATTTTTTTAAATGCAGATGATATTATTCAGGAGAAAAAATTAAGGAGTTACTCCAGTAAATTTGGGTTTAGCTCTTCTGATCATAATTACTTCAGGATAAATTATTTAGGGGCACATCCTTTTGTAAAGTTGGAATCAGAAAATACTGAAATTAACACTCAACTAATAGGTAGTTATAATTTTACCAACTGTTGTGCAGCATTGTTGATAGGGAAATATTTTAATGTTCCAATGGAGGATATTAAAAATGCGATTGAGGCCTACCTCCCACAAAACAATCGTTCACAGATTATAGATAAGAAAGAATATCGCATTGTTCTTGACGCCTATAACGCAAATCCGAATAGTATGGAAGCGGCCCTGAACAATTTTAAGAATTTTCCCGGAATTGGAAAAGTTGTTTTTCTCGGTGATATGTTTGAATTAGGTGAAAAAGCCAATGAAGAACATCAAAAAGTTGTTGATCTTGTCTCAGATATGAATTTCGATAAGGTATTTTTGGTAGGACAGAATTTTTACAAAACGAATTCAGACTTGGCTAAATATGCAACTTTTGATGACTTATCTAGCTTCCTTAAAAGTAATAAGTTAAAAAAAGGTAATCTCCTTATTAAAGGATCCCGTGGCATGGCCCTGGAAAGAATTCTGGATTATCTTTAAACATGAGGGTAAAAAGTTTGTGTATTCCACCCTCAGATAAATTATTAACTATACATCAGTTCTTTCAATTACTATATGCAAAGAGAAAAAAGATCAAAAAAATTGATAAGCTGGAAAACAATATCCTTTCACTTCCTGAAACCAAAAGAAAACGTCTAAGAAAGTTTTTATAATAAAAAAGGGCCATCTCTGGCCCTTTAATTGAATTATACTTGACTAATCTACTTGTTAACGTGCTGTCTTGTTGCAGACCAGTAAGCACTTCTGCTGTTTTTTGCGTTGGAAAAGATGGTAACCCTTGTTGACGCAACTGGTGTCTGATTTTTAAAAGTTCTCATAATTTTTTATTTTATTTTTATTACTATTAGCTATGTCATAAATCTTAATATCAACTTCATCCTATTCGTAATTTAGTTTATAAAAAATTTACAGGACAAATGTACCGTCCAAATCGCCCCCTCACTACAACTAGATTTTCCAATATATATGCTATATTAACCGTTTTTTGACATTATTTTAAATTAAGAGTTAATATTCCGCATATATGGGATAATTCTGTAACTTTTGACGGTAATTGGTATTCATCAGATTTTGAAAGAATTTATTGAGTACGGAATCCTGTGGACCTATGTCAGAATACGTCAAGATGGTCAGGTCTTTTCTGGTGAAGAACAACCAGTCATTTATAAAATGTCAGCTATGTTGTAAACTAAATATTTTAACTCCTTTAAATATAGATGTTACGATATCTATTTGTGGAGTGTATTGGATTAGCTATAAAAATTCGCTGATCCAAATTGAATCCCCTGCTGCAAATTGAAAATCCAATACCGGTTTTCACCGGCATTGATATTTAATACCAGCAAAACTCAGGAACAAGTTCCTTGTTTAGCAGGCATAAAAAATCCACGCGAACTTGCGCGGATTTTCAGCTTGATGTGGAGTGTATTGGATTCGAACCAACGACCCCCGCCCTGTCAAGGCGGTGCTCTAAACCAACTGAGCTAACACTCCTAGTTTAATTATAACGAGCCGCTTATTAAACAAGCTGTTAAAACAGGCTGCAATATCGTAAAATTATCGGGATCATCCATAAATTATAACGCTGGAACACTAAGAAGAAACATTTAAACCCCATTTTAGATTCAGGTCCATAAGAGTAAGTAATTAATGTTTCAATATGAATAAAGTGTGCTATTTTTATTCATATTAAATTTTTTAATATGAAGATCATTTCTTGGAATGTAAATGGTATCCGGGCTATCATCAAAAAAGAATTTTTTGAAACCATCAATGTTTTGGATCCTGATATCCTATGTATTCAGGAAACTAAGGCACAGGATAATGAAGTAGAGAAAGCTTTATTACCATTAAAAGGGCATCATCTTTATTGTAATTCCGCAGAAAAAAAAGGATATTCAGGAACAGCAATCTTAAGTAAATCCGAACCTATAGTTGTCAGTTTGGATATGGCTATATCAGACCATGATTCGGAAGGAAGAATAATCTGCGCTGAGTATGCCGATTTTTATTTAATTAATGTTTATGTCCCCAATTCGGGCCAGCAATTAGACCGATTGCCTTATCGCCGCCAGTGGGATATAGACTTTCTCAATTATTTAAAAGAAAAAGAGAAATTAAAACCGGTAATTGTAAGTGGTGATTTGAATGTTGCCCATCGGGCTATCGATTTAAAAAACGATAAATCTAACTACAATAAAACAGCAGGTTACACACAAATAGAAATTGATGGATTCGACAACTTCATTAATTCGGGTTTTGTAGATTCATTCAGACATTTAAATCCGGATGAAATAGCCTATACTTACTGGAGTTATCGTTTTAAAGCCCGTGAAAGGAACACAGGCTGGCGTTTAGATTATTTTCTTACTAGCAACTCCATACTCCCAAAAGTAAGATCTTCACAGATACTACCAGATTTCTTTGGTTCCGACCACTGCCCAATTTTACTGGAAATAGAGCTATAAACCGCTAAAGCCCATCATTCTTTCGTCTGAGTAATTTAACCAACTTTCCAACAGTAAGCCCCTGAACAATTATAGAGAATATTACCACTATGTAAGTCATAACCAAAAACAATTCTCTATGCATTTCTGCTGTAAGGCCAAGTGCCAGGGCTATAGATATTGCACCGCGTAACCCTCCCCAGGTCATTATAAGATTCGTATTGGGAACAAAATCAAGACGGGTTTTAAATATATTTACTGGAATAACAAGAGAGGCATACCTGCAAATTAAAGCAATGGGGATTACAAGGAGTCCTGCCAGTACGAATTCGATTTCAAGGTCCAGAACCAATAATTCCATTCCTATAAGGACAAAGAGTATGGTATTTAATAGAATATCTATCAGTTCCCAAAACTTGTCCACATAATTTTCTGTAAGTTCAGACATAGCCTGTCGCCTTGATGTATTTCCACCTATTAATAATCCTGCAACAACCATGGCTAATGGTGCAGAAACATGTAAATATTGAGCAATAACAGTGCCTGTCATTACCGTTGCTAAAGTTATAATGACTTCAATATCATAGTCGTCTATAGACCGCATAAGCTTAAATGTAATCCAGCCCAGTAAGGCCCCGAGAAGTAGTCCCCCGCCAACCTCGTGAACAAAAAGAGTTAGAACACTCGTAAGAGTAAAGTCTCCACCGGTACCATTAGCCAGTCCGAAAATAGTCAGAAAAATTACGACCCCAACACCATCATTGAAAAGTGATTCGCCCACAATCTTGATTTCCAGCTTTTTAGGTACATCAGCTTTTTTTAATATCCCTAAAACGGCAATAGGATCTGTCGGGGATATTAGTGCCCCAAAAAGAAGGCAATTGATAAATTGCAACTCTAATCCTATTCCCTGCAGCATAAAATACACAGCCGTTCCTATGAGAAAAGTAGATACGAGTACACCAAAAGTTGCAAAAAACAGAATGGGCCATTTTAGTTCTCTTAGTTTTTGTAAATCCGTATGCAGGGCCCCTGCAAATAGCAAAAAACTAAGCATAATATCAAGCAGTACAGACCTGAAATCTATATGCGTTATGATGTAGCGTTCCGCGTTTAACAGGGTATCATCAAAATAACTTAGTGCAAAAATCCCAAGAGTAAATATTATGGTAATAACCGTTAGCCCTATAGTGTTTGGTAGCTTAATGAACCTTACATTGAGATAACCAAAAACTGCAGATATAAATACCAATATACTGGTAATGATAAAGTAATCCATTGGCTACGAATATATTCAAATTTCTCATGATTTTTAAATCTGTGCGCAATTATTACTTCATGATAATCTTAAGATATTTTAAGTGAGCTAAGAAAAACTTTGAGTCCTCCGAAAATTTCTCTTCAAGGTTGTCAAGGTCTTCACTGTCGATTTGAACAAATATTGAGTGCGACTGATCAAGATCATTCCGAATAGTAGATGTACTGATTACCTTCGCAGCTCAAATAATGTTTAACCTTAAATCTAATATTATGACACTAGTTAAATTTAAAAAAAGGGCAAGACCTTTTGGGAACCTAATTACTTCCGATTTTTTTGATATGGAGAATTTCTTTGACGACAAATTTTGGAATCGTGAATTAATAAATGATCGTTTCTGGAATGCGAGAGCCGGAGAACCTGCTTTAAATATAATGGAAAAAGAAGATCACTTTGAAATTGAATTAGCAGCACCTGGTTTCGCTAAAAAAGATTTTGAAATTACCATTGATGAAGGATACCTTAATATTTCTGCAAAAAAAGAGGTTACTAAGGAAGAAAAGGATGAAGATTACACAAGAAAAGAATTTAGTTATAATGCATTTGAAAGATCCTTGCTTTTACCAGAAAATGTAAAAGAAGAGGAAATTAAAGCCAAATACAATGACGGAATTCTAAGCTTCAAACTAGAAAAAAAAGAAGTTGTCCTAAAAGCAAAACCAAAAGTAATTGAGATTAGTTAATCTTGCACTATTTGCTTAAAATGCTCTCCATCTAAGCTAAGATCTTCAAATCAACCATGTAGTAGAAGATCTCGATGGAGGGCATTCCTTTTTACCTGATTTTAAAAAATGACTTAACAAATTATTCCGGGCTAATCTTTTTATGGCATTTGAAGATTATCCGGTTTCTTCAAAACCTTTATGGCAGCCTTGTATCCCAAATCAAAAACAGCATCCACATCAGTTATGGAAAATGTACTGTGATTTATCAAATCTTCAGGTGATATTACTAGATGGCAATCTCCAAATTTGGAAAGTGAATCTTTGGCCGAGCGTATCTTATAGGCGCGTTCCAATACATTAAAAGAGTGTTTTAATTGTTCTATCCCTATTTTAAGAAAAGGATTGACATAGACCCCAATGATCTGATCACAATAGTTTTTAATGAGATCTACAGGAAAATTGTTCAAAGCTCCACCATCTACATAATACTCATCTGCTATTTTTATCGGCGTAAAAACCCCTGGGAATGCGGCTGAAGCCAATATTGGCCGGATAAGTTCTCCTTCAGTAAAAACCTTTAAACTCCCATCCAGAATGTTAGTGGCAGTGATGAATAAAGGAATTTTAAGACTCTTAAAATTATCATTAGGAAAGAGCACCGAGAACTGGTTATAAAATTTTTCAGTATCAACAAACCCGGGTTTTCCAAACGCATAGTTATTAATACTAAAAATATTAATCTTCTTTATAAATTCGAGAATTTGTTTCCAATCCAGGCCCCCAGCATACAATGCGCCAATTATGGCACCGGCGCTGGTCCCTGCTATATGAGTAATCTCGAAACCATATTCATCCAAAGCCTTTATTACCCCTATATGAGCAATACCCTTAAATCCTCCACCAGACAATACTAAACCCGTATTCATAAAATATCCCTAATACAAGCAAAGGTACCTTTTTACCAGTAAGAAAATTAGAATAAAAACGACCCTAAGTATTAGTTTTAATACCTAGGGCCCTATTAGAAATCTTTATAAATTGCTATTCTGCCAGTCTTTTTTTCTTAAAGACCTTTCTTAAAACAAAGGGAATCATCACCTTGGCAACAAAACCATCAAAACTTCTAATTAAATTAAAGGGATAGAAATAAGTTTTAAGCTCTTGCATACTATACTTCGTATACTCCTTGTTAATCTCTCTTTCCAGAGTAAGGATTTTCAAATCCTCATCAATTTCCTTAAACGAGTTGTATTTTCCTATCATGGTTCCTCAAAAAAGTATTTAGAAAATAATTGCAGTAAAGGTTTATTTAACTTGTCGCGAAATACATAGCCTACAATCGCAAACAACAGATATAAAAAACCAATTATAGCGAATCCATAAACCATATTATCCATTGCGTAACCCAAGCTAAAAGAAGCCGCCAGGCTCAAAAATATTAAAGCCAAAACAGCAATGGTACCAACCAGCAAAACCTTAGCTAAATAGGTAACCAAAACCATGGATATCTTAAAACTCTTAAGCTTGGCGTATTCTATGCTATGCTCCACATAGGAACTGACATTTTCGTCTAATTCAGAAATATTTTGTCTTAAACCTTCAAAAGCCATAATAGCCTACTTCTGTAATTGTGCATTTTTCTTTCTGATCTCTTCAAGCTTTCGCTCCAATTGAACAATAATTTCATCTGCTTTGTAACTCATTGTAGAGACAGTATCTTCTAATTTTTGTTCAAAAACTTCTTTCTTCTCATCTGCTACTTTTGTGAGTTCGTCTTTGGCATGAGAAATACGTGCTGTTAAATCGTGCTTGGTTTCTAATGCTTTATCCTTAATTTTTTTTCGGGTTTTAATCCCTTCGTCAGGAGCATATAAGATTCCGATACCTGCTCCTATTGCTGCCCCTGATATAAGAGCTAGCAAAACATTACTACTGTTGTCTGACATGATAAATTTTTTTTAGGTTAATACTAATAATTGGTCAAGGTAGGACAAAGACTTTCTATACGAAATGATCTTAATCATTTCACAGAGAAATTGTAGTGTATTTTTTTGTTTTCAGGTGGTTTTTAACAGTTGAAAGGTTTGCTTTGCAATTTCCAATTCCTCATTTGTGGGGATGACCAAAATTTTCACTCTTGAAGAGCTTTTATGTATTTCCCGAAATTCAGAAGATTTTTGGTTATTCATTTCTGTATCCAACTCAATTCCAAAAAAGTCCATCTCGGAACAAACCAGTTCTCTAAGATAACCAGAATTTTCTCCTATCCCCCCTGTAAATATTAAGACATCCAATCCATTCATGGTGGAGCTGTAAGCACCAATATATTTTTTAATCCTATAAGCATTCATTTCCAGAGCTAGCTGGCAATCGACATCTCCTTCATTAGCTTTAGCCTGAATTTCCCTTAAATCACTATAACCGGTAAGTCCCAGCATTCCGCTTTTCTTATTGAGCAAATCATTTACTTCCTGTAAACTATATCCCAGTGATTCTACAAGGTAAAAAATTATAGAATGATCTATGTCTCCACTTCTGGAACCCATGATAAGTCCATTTGAGGGAGCAAAGCCTAAACTATGGTCCGTACTTTTTCCATTTTGGACTGCGGTAATACTGCAGCCGTTACCTAAATGAATACTAATAATCTTTGCTGCTTTTTTATCCAAAAAGCTGGTGGCTCTTTCTGTTACGTATTTATGACTCGTGCCGTGGAAGCCGTAAAGCTGTATTCCGTGATCCGTATAAAATTCATCCGGTATTGCATATTTACGAGCCTTCAAGGGAATAGTCTGATGAAAGGCGGTATCAAAGACCGCAACCTGTTTGGCATTTGGAAATAATTCTTCAGCAATCAATATCCCTTCCAGGTTATGCGGATTGTGTAAAGGAGCCAACTGACTCAAATCTGCAATCTTATCTTTTACTTCTCTGGTAATAATTGTAGTTTCAGAAAAAGTAGTTCCGCCATGGACTACCCTGTGCCCCACGGCATCTATTTCATTTACGTTGGCAATGGCTCCTTTTGCAGGATCCAAAAGCAATTCTATTACCCGCTCCAGTCCTTTTCTGTGAGATGAAAACTGTAGTATTTCGTTAGTTTCGTAGTCAAGCTTTTTATATTTCAAATTTCCATTTTCAAGCCCTATTCTATCTACCATTCCAGAGCACAAAAGACTTTCTGAAGGCATGTGAATAAGCTGAAACTTTATTGAAGAACTCCCTGTATTAATAATTAGAATATTCATTGAAATGGTAAAATTATAATGCCTGGGCCTGGATGGCAGTTATTATAACTGTATTAAATATATCGTTAACCGTACTCCCCCTGCTGAGATCATTAACAGGCTTGTTTAGTCCCTGAATTATTGGTCCAATAGCCAGGGCACCGGTTTCTCGCTGTACTGCTTTGTAGGTATTATTACCCGTGTTAAGATCAGGGAAAATAAAAACGCTTGCCTGTCCCGCTACTTCTGAGTCGGGCATTTTTGTTTTACCCACATTTTTATCTACTGCGGCATCGTATTGAATAGGGCCTTCAACTTTAAGATAAGGCGCTCTTTTTTTGACAAGCTCTGTAGCTTCGCGTACCTTTTCTACATCCTCCCCTGAACCGGAAGTTCCCGAAGAATAAGAAAGCATAGCAATTTTAGGCTCTATTTCGAATGCCAAACTAGTGGCAGCAGAAGTAATAGCAATTTCGGCTAATTGATCTGCATTCGGATTCGGATTTATCGCACAGTCACCATAAACTGAAACTCGGTCTTCTAAGCACATAAAAAATACGGAGGAAACGATAGACACATTGGGTTTGGTCTTAATTAACTGAAGTGCTGGTCTAATGGTATGTTGGGTTGTATGAACAGCCCCGGAAACCATGCCGTCTGCATCGCCTTTATAGACCATCATTGTTCCAAAATAAGAGATATCTCCCATAAGATCCTCTGCCATGGATTTATCAACATTTTTATGCTTACGTAATTCATACAGCGTATCCGTATAATCTTCAAAATAAGTTGAATTTATAGGATCTATAATGCTTATTTTTTCAAAATCAAGTAACAAATCTAGCTGTCTTGCCTTTTCCTTTATCTGCAAGGGCTCACCCAAAAGAGTTAGTTTAACGGCATCTGCATCGATTAGCTCCTTAGCTGCCCGAAGCACGCGTTCATCTGTACCTTCCGGCAAAACAATATGCTTTTTGACACTCTGGGCCCTTTTAAGGAGATTATACTGGAACATCCGTGGAGTTATCCCGTTTGCTTTAAAGGTTATAAGACGCTCTGCCAAAGCATTTATAGGAAGAAATCTTGTAAAGTCTTGAATAGATCCCTCTATTTTTTGTTTATTCTCAGCATATATTTTAGGACGTATTGCACCAACCCTATTTGCTATAGAAAAGGTACCTCCCTGAACCGAGATGATAGGAACGATTTCCGATAGACCTTCGATTAATTGAATAACCGGATCTTCAGGAACAAGGCCACCTGTTAGCACTATTCCTGAGGCGGTTGGATAATTAGAAGAAAGGTTAGCCTGCAAGGCCCCCAGGATAATATCAGATCTATCACCTGGAGTTATGACCAAACCATATTCCTTAAAATGAGTGAGATAATTTCGTAACTGCATGGCCCCCACGCTAAAATTACTCACCTGGTTATTCAAAAAGTCCCGGCCAAAAAGAACATCTCCTTCCAGTTCTTTAACAATCTCTTTCATGGTAGGATTACGAAGATCTGGATTTATTGGGATGCTGCCAAGCAGCACTTCGCCAGGAAGTGCTTTTAAAAGACCATTGGTTACCAGGGTTACATTTTGGGGTTCTACTTTATTTGCAACTACCATTAAGACTTCAACACCCTTATTGGTAAAGGAATCATAAGCGAGGTATAGGTTATCAACCAATTCTTCCAGGGTTTTGCCCACACCGCTTGCCAGAATAACTGTGGGAATTCCAAGGTTTTTGGCCATGTAAACATTAATATCCCATTCTATAATTGATCCTTCCCCGGAGAAGTCAGTTCCCTCAACCAAAACAAAATCAAAACGAGATTCAACGGCTTTATACTTTTCTATGATCTTGTCTAATACCTCATCACTCTTATCCTGATTGTATTTTTGAATTACTTCACTTCTGGTACAGGCATAAGCTTCATTATATTCCATTTGTACGCCAAAATAGGAAAGCACCGTATTAATATGATTGTCCTTCTCCCCGGGTCCGTAATCATTTATTATTGGCCTGAAGTAACCTACTTTAGCAGCTTTCCCCAATAATAAATGCATGAGTCCTAATGATATTAACGATTTGCCGCTATTCGGCTCGATGGTAGCTACATAAATGGCTTTGCTCATTGATACTTGGATTTTCAAAGTGCAAATTTATGGTATTCTGTTTACTCAAACGATAATCTATGCTTCTAAATAGTTCTAGGATCGGTTAAGTCACATAAATAGTGAAATAGATTGTGCATTTTGGTGTTTGAGTAGCTGAATAAACAATATTATACCACTTCCGGAAGAACCAAAAAAGGGATCTTTGTTTTGAAAGCAACTTTTTTAACAACAGGTTCGTGTGTCAACCCTTTAAAAAAACTATGCTGAGAATTAATCATTGCAATCATCCCTGCATTTTTCTTTGCAGTTACCTCGTTGATCTTTAAAGCGATATTTGGATGATATTCAAATTCTTCAAAAACAATATCCTTCTCTCCTAATAAATTGCGAAGCAATTTCTTTAAATGTAGTTGTTCCTCGTTCAATTCCTCTTCCTCATTTATATGAATAACATTAATCCCGGCTTTGCGCAGTTTAGAAAGATCCAGCAATGGTTGCAATTCAACTCGTTGATATAAGTGTTTAAAATTTGCAGCAAACAAAATTTGATTGAAAGGGCTAAAATCATAAGAATTGGGAACTGCAATAACCGGACAAAAGTTAATATTCTTTATAACACTAACCGTATTGCTACCCATAAATATTTCACTTAAACCAGATGCTCCCTGGGTTCCCATAACAATATAGTCAGCATCCTTATCAATTACTTCACGACCTATTGCATTTAATAAAGAATCGGCTACCAGTACAGCTTCAAATTGGTGTCCCGGAACCTTATTTATTTTGTTTAAGTGATTTACTATTTTATTAAGCTTTCGTTCAGATTCTTTAACCGTAATCTCATGAAGTCTGGTGTCACGTTCTTTGTTTATAGCGCTTATTAAACCCGATGGGCTAACCTGGTGCGCATGAATTATAATAAAAGTACAAGGTGATTGTTCAAAAAGAAATGTTGCATATTTTATTGCGTGCCATGCATTTTTAGAAAAATCTGTAGGTAAAACTATTCGAATCATACTAAAAATATTTTTTTGATCATGTTGTATCCGAAACTAAATGTTCCTGCTCATTCCGGCAGTACCAGCAATGGTATTTGTGAATGAAAGCCCACTTTTTTCACAACAGCTTCACGGGTTAGTTTCTCTATAAAAGTATGCTTATAATTAATTAAAACAATAATATCTGCTCTGCTCTCTTTCGCAAACGTACTAATTGAATCAGCTACACTAACCTGCATCTCCACATTGTGAAAAGAATGCTCCACATTACCCAAACGTTTGATCAAAACTTCTTTATTGGAAATTTGTTCTTCATTTAACGAAAATTCCTGAGCTACGAGAATTATTAATATTTCTGATTTCCAGGTTGTTGCCAGTTCCGTAATCGGATTCAATTCATATTTTGTATATGGTCTTGTAAACTCTGTAGGAAACAAAATCTTACTTAAGTCTTTAAAGTCGCGCTTACTTGGAACGGCAAATATGGGGCAGCTTTTTATCTTTTTAATAAGCTCTACTGTATTGCTTCCCATAAAAATTTCTTTGGCTCCCGTAGCCCCTTTAGTACCCATGACAATTAGATCAATATCTTTTTCATTGCAAATTTCCTTTACAGCATTAACTATATCATTTGATACAGAAAGTTTTTCAAAAGTGTGGTTTTTATTTTGATGATTTATTTCTAAATATTGCAAAATCTTATCGAGTTCAATTGAAGAATTTTTTGCAAGAGAATCGTAGATTACCCCCAATCTTTCTTTACTCTTGTTTCCAAGAATGTTTGCAAAACTGGGTTCATAGGTATTTAACAGCCAAAACTGGCAAGCCATATGTTCATGCATTTTGAGAGCTGTGAAAATTGCATTCCACGAATTATTGGAAAAATCGGTAAGCAGTACTATATTTTTCATCGACAACTGTTATTTAACTACCTGGGCCGTATCTCTAATGACCAGGAACGGTATTTTTATATGAAAACCTATTTGATCTACATTTTGTCGTTCAAAAAGTCGTTCAATAAATGAATGCTTTCTATTCATCATCATAAGGAGATCAATCTCATTATTTTGGACATAATTTAAAATTGCATTTGGCATTAAACTACCTTTTAATTCTGTAAGGGTAGTAGACAAACCGTCTAAACAACGATATAGAGCCATTTTATTTTCCTGCTGACTCGTGGTCAGATTATACTCTTCTTTTACATGTAAAACAATAAGTTTCGCTTTATTCATTTTGACCATTTTTATAGCAGTACTCAATTCGTTCTCCTTATAATTTGACAAATAGTCTGATGGAAGCAATATTTTTCGAATATTTTGAAAGGTATAGTTTTCCGGAATTACCAGGACAGGTGCAATGGCTTTTCGGAGAACATAAATTGTATTTGTCCCAAGAAATATTTCTTTAGCCCCTGTTGCACCTTGAGTTCCCATCACGACCAAATCAATTTCCTTTTCTATTGACACTTCATTGATTTCATCCGTAAGTGTATTAAAGGCTGAAATGATATTATAGCTATGTTTTGGATTATCATAAGATTGCTTAACATCTTTAAGCGTATTTTCTAAGCCAGCCAGCGAGATATCAACACCAGAATCGGGAATAGCGCTAAACATAGGCCCCCCCAACATATAATCCATCCGGTAAAATGAGGGGGTATAAGTATGAAGGAAGAAAAAGTTACATTTTTCATTTTTAAATAACTCCATCGCATAAGCTATAGCGTTCCCGGAATTTTTAGAAAAATCGGTCGGAAGAAGTACGTTCATAATATGGTATTTATATCTAAATCTCAAATTTACTGAGGATGAGAGATGTTAACTATGATATAGATCAGTAGAAACATTTAGAAAAGATGTCCTCAGTAATTGTTGATTTAAAATTCAATAATTATGCCTCAAGTGATCAAAATCATTTGTAATGGCAATTCTACTTCTCAACTTTAGGATTCACATATAAAACTTATAATCATGGCACTAAATTTTAATCAATATGCTACAGAGGGTAATACCTTTCTTAAAGAATACACCAAGGAAATGAATCTTGGTAAAGACAGAGACAAAGCCGGCAGAATATTATCTTCTATTCTGCACAGTTTACGCGATATAATTTCAACCGAGGAATCTTTACAATTTATTGCGCAATTGCCCATGTTCCTAAAAGCAGTTTATGTAAACGGATGGACACTTAGAAAAAAAAATAAGTTGAAGATAAAACATATGGCAGAATTTATAGACCTGGTAAGAAAACACGATGGCCCTTCAGCTATTAATGATTTTGAATACGGTGATGAAGTGGCCGAACAATATATAGATACAACCTTTATTTATTTGAGAAAATATATTTCCCTGGGCGAGATGCAAGATATTAGGGATGGTCTTCCAAAAGACCTTAAGAGTATGATTTATTCCAATATTATGTTTTGAAACATACGAAGAGATATATATTCTTATAGCCACGTAACATAGGTGGTATAGATATCCTGAATTCTGGTTTTTGTATGACTAAGGTCATTTTATATGAAATATCGGCAGCGTAATTTTGCGCTGATATTAACACTTTTAAATAGCTGATATTAATACTTTTAAATATAAAATCTCATGAAAAAAATATTTTTTCTTTTCGCTTTAATCATACTGCCCTTTTTAATTTTTGCACAAGAGCTTACCGGAATTGATGAAATAGCACCATTTAGTGAAGGATTGGCAGCAATTAGAAAAGGAAATGAATGGGGATTTATTAATAAAGAAGGCCAATTAGCAATAGAGTTTAGAGATGATCTTGTTTGGAATAATTTAGCTAATACCTCAGTAAACGATGTTAGTTCCGTACGTTTTCCTCAATTTAAAAATGGGAGATGCATGATTAAAAAAATAATGGAAGAAGAGGAGATTATGACTTATGGTTTTATAAATACCGAAGGCAATGTAATTATAGAACCAGAATATTTGAATCTAACGGAATTCAATGAAGGATATGCCGTTGGCATACTTGTCACCAAAGACTTTCGAGGTAAAAACAATTTCCAGTTGAATATTTATGATTATAGATTTAGTGAAGTTCTCCTGGATACTGCGGGCGATATTATGCTGCTTATTAATAAGAGAGATGGTATTTCCATGTCTGTAAGACGCTATGAATTGCCTGAACTCCGAGCTAAATTTCTATCAGTTAGCACTTTGGCCGTAAAATCTCCAACAAATACATGGGAAATACGAAAACTTGAATTATAAATATAATCATGGAACGATTAAAAGATAAAGTCGCCATTATTACCGGAGGAGCTGACGGAATAGGCAAGAGTACTGCTGCATTGTTTCTTAAAGAAGGAGCAAGCGTTATGCTCGTGGATATAAATAAAGAAATGCTGGAATCGACTTCCAAAGAACTAAATTCTTCACGTTTGGCCTATAACGTAGCCGATGTATCTAATCCGGCTGATGTAGAAAGATATACCGCTGAAACCATATCCAAATTTGGCAAAATAAATCTGTTCTTCAATAATGCTGGAATCGAAGGAGCGTCGAGTTCTATTGAAGACTATCCTAACGACGTATTTGATAAAGTAATAGCCGTTAACCTTAAGGGAGTATGGTATGGGTGTAAATACGTAATCCCGAAAATGGTTGAAGGTGGATCTGTGATTATCACATCCTCGGTAGCAGGACTAAAAGGTTTTAGTGGTTTAGGAGCCTATGTGACCAGCAAACATGGTGTTATTGGGATAATGAGAGTATCCGCCTTAGAATTTGCCGATAGAAAAATACGTGTAAATACTATACATCCGGGACCTGTAAACACCCAAATGATGCGAAGAATAGAAAAGGACATTTCTCCTGATAATACAGCAGAGGTTCAAAAAGGTTTTGAAGCCATTGTACCTCATGGCCGGTATGCGGAAGCTATAGAAATTTCTAATCTGGTTCTTTATCTCGCTTCAGATGAAAGCAAATATGTAAACGGAAATACTTATGTCATTGATGGCGGATTAATGGCTGGTTAAAAATAGTAACATGAATACCAAAGTAAAAAATAAAAAGATTTGCTTGGTATTAATACTACTGCTTACACTAACCCGCAGCTGCAAGGAAAAGCCTGTTATAAATAAGTCCTTTAATGAGGTAAAAGTTATGAAGCAAATTTCCCCGGAGATAAAAGAGTTACTACAATTTGCAAATATCACTTATACAGATACAACTAATATTTCCAGTTTATTGGTTTTTAAGGTTATTGATGAAGATGATGAAGTAGTTATTTCCGACTTGGAAAAAAATACGAAAATCTATAAAAACCTAATAAAGGGCAGGTCAACTTCTAAGCTGCCCATATTTGAAATTATTGGATCAGATAAGGTGATCCTTGTTGGACAAAGCAGGGGAAATATAGGAGCCATCTGGACAAAAATCCTGATTGATAATAAAAGAAAAGAAATTCTGGAACTTCAGTTTCAACATATGGCGGAATCAGAAGGATATGGTGCCGGAATCACGCAGGAATCTTATGAAAATCAATTTGTTGGAAAAGTATTCGAAACTAATTCAAAGGACTTTGGTTTAAAACAGAACGGTGTGGACTTAATTGAAGGCGCTCATATGATTGATGGCATCTCAGGATCAACAATAACAAGTAAAGGCACGGTAGAAATGATCAATCAGGGATTACAAAAATATCGGAACTATCTGGAGCAGCCATTAGACGATTTGGAAACGGATAATACCACTAATAGCAAAAAGTGAAGATAGTTTGCTTTGGTCCGTAAAATATATCCCATGGGAAATATAAAAATTGAAATTAAAACTATAAGGAAAATGAAAAAAATTACAAAAAAGGATGCCAGAGAGATTGGACAATCTCTTGGCATCAATTGGGAAGAAGTAAGTTTGGACGAATTTACTGATGGAATTAATGTAGAATTTGAACACGGAACACGGTTTCCCGAAACCAATGTTACTAATGATGACAAATACCTTACTGGAAAAATTGCCTGGGCTCATTTAAAAGAATTCCCGGATTATTACACCAGGCTGGAAAAAATGGAAAAAGAAGCCGAAGACTTTTGGAATTTCACCAATGTCCATTGAAAGCCACAAACATATGGAAATGACAAAAATTATAGATGTTACACCTGAAAATGTTCAAGAAGAAACCCTTTATTGCATCAAGGATATTAAGAACCCGGGATTCCAAAGTAAGCGTATATGGTTTGAGAAACAATATCTGCTTGGATTGCGGATGAAAATTCTAAAGGACAATGCTGATAAAATGATTGGTTTTATAGAATATAGCCCTGTCCCTAGTGCGTGGCGCCCGGTTACAGGAAATGACTTTATGTTTATTCACTGTATGTACATATATCCCAATAAAAATAAAAACAAGGGATATGGATCACTACTCATAAAGGAAGCCGAAAACGAAGCCAGAAAGAAAAAAATGGCAGGTATTTGTGTGATGACCAGCAAAGGCACCTGGATTTCAGACAAAAGGATCTTTGAAAATAATGACTTTATACAAGTGGATCAAAGGGGCAGGTTTGAATTAATGTGTAAAAAATGGGAACCTATAGCCAATGACCCTAAACTTATAGATTGGACTGCAAATCAAAAGAAATACAAAGGTTGGCATTTGGTATACGCAGATCAGTGCCCGTGGCATGAAAAGTCCGTATTTGCCCTCCTAAATACGGCTTTAGACTATGGCATTGATCTTAAAGTAACCAAGTTAAATAATGCGAATGAGGCAAAGCAGGCTCCTTCAGGCTATGGGGTTTTCAGCTTATTACACAACGGGAAGCTAATTGAAGATCACTATCTAAGCGCAACCCGTTTTAGAAATATACTAAAAAAAGAACTACTCTTGGAAAGCTAATTTGTTAGTCTGTTGTATTGGTCCTTGATCTGTACTTTAAAATTATACGTTATGAAAGTTGAAAAACAAGAATGTTGTCCAAAATTTCATCCTGAAAAATGGAATGAAAAGACATTCGCTTGGGATCATAAAAAATTTATCAAGGCAACAGTACCTACTTTTTTTCATATTCCTTTACCCCCTATGATAGGAAGGAGAATTACTAAAATGATGAAACTGGCAGAGGATTCCAAAAAACTATCAAACAATAAAGAAGATATTTTGGTATTATTTACGGACCCGCATGCTTTTATGTCAGAAATCTATCTCTCCGTTACTGACACCGTACCAAGCGGCGATAACACAACCCTTTCCGGAACATTTATAAGTAAGGTTTTTGATGGTGCCTATAGTGATATCCCTAAATTCATAAAACAAATGGATACTTATTTACGACAACATCACCAAAAGAGTCAAAAATATTATGTGCATTATGCCTATTGTCCAAAATGTGCTAAAGAAGCTGGTCATAACTACATGGTGCTTTTCGCCCAAGTAGAAAAATAGCAGATTGCAACCAGGATTATATATCAAGTTATGAATAATAAAAAAGGTGTCAGTTTTTGGGTTTTAATTTTAGCGACTATTGTTTTGGTTCTCTTTTTAACCGCAGGCCAAACTTTTTCATTAATAGACTATGATTTGGCCATAGACCTGGGGTTACAGGAATCAGAAAAAGAAATTGGAAAAGTTGGAATAGCGTTTGCCAAGGGTTTCGCTTTCGGAGATACGATAATCTATATCCCAATTCTGGTAATTGGAATCCTGGGACTAATTAAAGGAAAAATATGGGGGGCTCTTTTTATGTTTGGAGGATTGGCTATTTCCGTTTATTGGCCCATCGTGCATCTATATACTATTTATATCGAAACAGACGCGATTGTATTGAACCCGGATAAATACATTTCCTTTCCCATTGTTTTAACATTAATAACCGTTTATGGGTTATGGGGAATTAGTTATTTATATAAAAATCTCACATAATATTAATGAAAAGATCAATCTCGGCTAATCTTCTTATTCTATTAATATTTCTTCAAGCTATTAGCGCTGTCCCTTCGGGCCTGAGTCTAATAATTGACCCATCCGGCAAGGGTATTGGCCTTCCTCCAGGTGTACTGGAAAATACGCCATTTAAGAATTTTTTGATCCCCGGATTATTCTTGTTTGTAGTTTTCGGCCTGCTACCCTTAATTACTTTGTACGGATTACTGAGCAGGAAAAAGTTGAATTGGGCACAGAAGATCAATTGGGATAAGAAATTCCACTGGTCCTGCACTTTTTCGTTTTACATAGGGCTTTTACTAATTCTTTGGATTAATATGCAACTTTACTTTGGGATTGCTTTTAATAAGCTCCACTTCTCTTATACTATCCTGGGAGTGCTAATTATAATACTAAGTCAATTACCGGATACAAAGCGAGATTATATGCAAGAAAAGATTGATTCACATTCCTGATCCGGAAGCTTCTCCTTCTCCATAATCTATTTTATTCGGACTTCTTTTTTTTAGATCTTTTCGGTAATACCTCTTCAGGAAACGGAAAGAGTATTGTAGAATTTTTCTCGGCTGCAATATTGGATAATGTCTGATATAACCTCAACTTAATTGCAGAAGGCGATTTATCTATTTGCAACCCTGCTTCGAGTAATTTGCCCGCAGCTTGTTCCTCTGCCTGCGCTAAAATGATTCTTGCTCTTCTTGATCTTTCGGCTTCAGCCTGGTTGGCCATCATGCGCCTCATGTTTTCGGGTAACTGAATATCCTTAATTTTTACATCCATAATCTCAATACCCCATTCGTGAGTTTCCTGCTCAACAATAGTCTTAATATTTTTACCCATTTCTTCACGTTTGGATAAAATGGTATCCAGTTCTACTTTTCCGCATACATCCCTTAATGCCGCTTGAGAAAGCTGGGTAATGGCAAAAGAAAATTCTTCAACTTCCAAAACTGCCTTTTCAGGATCATAGATCTTAAAGAAAACCACCCCATCTATACTGCAGGGTACATTATCTTCTGTCATTACTTCCTGGGATACGATATTTATAGTGATGACCCTTATATCCACAATTTGGATTGTGTCTACTATAGGTATTATCCACCTGAATCCGGGATTTAATATTTTTATATACTTTCCGAATCGAAATTTTAATGCTCTTTTATACTCAAAGATAATTCTTATTCCTGCCAACAGAAAAAGTAGGAATACTATGGTAAATACAACTAGTGCGCTCATAATGTAAGTTTTAAGATATTTTTGTTTTCTCGTAAATAAATCCTAAGATCTACTCTTCGTATATTTTTTTAACCCATTTTAAGCTAGTTCTTCTCAATGTGAATAGAAGATTAAGTTCTCCTTCAGGTTAAAACACAACTCTTTTAAAGTTACGAAATATATACCCTGAAACAAAA
>Ga0265303_10000644_pt1 | contig 20078 bp, 16 predicted proteins | sample Helome_2_FD_192494 | JGI IMG/M metagenome (GOLD analysis project Ga0265303, IMG submission 192494) | Marine sediment microbial communities from subtidal zone of North Sea - Hel_20160317 (Illumina Assembly) | ecosystem: Environmental > Aquatic > Marine > Subtidal zone > Sediment ... | reverse complement strand
CAAAGTTCAAGGATCCGGGGGAAATTTATCGTTGGTTGCGGGAAGAAAATGTCTCTGGACGATTTCCCTACACGGCCGGGGTATTCCCGTTAAAACGCGTTGACGAAGATCCGACGCGCATGTTTGCCGGCGAAGGTGACCCGGCCCGCACCAATCAACGCTTCAAGCTGCTTTCGGCCGATTATGACGCCAAACGACTGTCAACGGCCTTTGATTCGGTCACCCTGTATGGGTGCGATCCGGATATTCGCCCGGACATATACGGGAAAGTCGGCACCTCGGGGGTGAGCATCTGCACCCTTGATGATGTCAAAATGCTCTACGACGGTTTTGATCTCTGTGCACCTAACACATCAGTCTCGATGACCATCAACGGTCCGGCGCCCATTATCCTGGCCATGTTTCTGAACACGGCAATCGATCAGCAGGTCGATAAATATAAGGCTGAAAACGGCAAAGCGCCTTCTAAAGCGCAATACCAGATAATACGCGGCAGCGTGCTGTCCAATGTGCGCGGCACGGTTCAGGCCGACATTCTTAAAGAAGACCAGGGACAAAATACCTGCATTTTTTCAATTGATTTTGCTTTGAAAATGATGGGGGACATTCAACAATACTTTATTGATAATCACATTCGCAACTTTTATTCCGTATCGATCTCCGGATATCATATCGCCGAGGCCGGCGCCAATCCCATCACACAACTGGCCCTGACTCTGGCAAATGGGTTCACCTACGTGGAGTACTACCTTTCAAGGGGAATGCCCATCGACAGTTTTGCGCCCAATCTCTCCTTTTTCTTCTCCAACGGATTGGATCCGGAATATAATGTGATTGGACGGGTGGCCCGACGAATCTGGGCGGTTGCCATGCGTGATAAATACGGCGGTTCCGAACGCTCGCAGATGTTGAAATATCATATTCAAACCTCCGGTCGTTCCCTGCACAGTCAGGACATTCAGTTCAATGATATCCGCACCACCCTGCAGGCCTTATGTGCGATCTACGACAACTGTAATAGCCTGCATACCAATGCCTTTGATGAGGCTATCACCACCCCCAGCGCAGAGTCGGTCAGACGCGCGCTGGCCATCCAATTGATCATCAACCGCGAATGGGGGTTGACCAAGAATGAAAATATGAACCAGGGCAGTTTTATCTTCGAGGAACTGACGCGCCTGGTAGAAGAGGCGGTTTTGCTGGAATTTGACCGCATCACCGAACGCGGCGGCGTTTTAGGGGCCATGGAAACCGGCTATCAACGCAGCAAAATTCAGGAAGAGTCTATTTATTACGAAACCCTCAAGCACACCGGAGAGATGCCCATTATTGGCGTCAACACCTTTCGCGATCCGCATGCCGACGGGGAGCAACTCAGCGAAGCGGTCGAACTGGCGCGGGCCACGGAAGCAGAAAAGCAATCGCAGCTCAAGCGTCTGGCTGACTTTAAAGAACGCAACGCAAAGGCGGCACCGGCCGTCCTGGAGAGCCTGCAAAAAGTTGTTCTGTCCGGCGACAACATTTTCGCTGAACTGATGGATGTCGTGCGCTCCTGCAGTCTCGGGCAAATCACCCGGGCGCTCTATGAAGTCGGCGGACAATACCGGCGCAATATGTAAATTCATGCGGGGCGTATTAAAGAAAAATCATAGGGTGTCTATAGTTTTTGCGTCTTGGCGTGAGACTTTGCATAATAAGGATCTTACCAATTCGGTAAATGACGGATTCTTCTCCTGTCTTTTTATCTGGCTGGCTGCTCCCCGCAAAATCACCACCTGAATTTTGCATGAAAAATACAGACTATAGCTAAATGGCAAGAACTTCGGTTAAATTGGCGATACTGTCGATGATGGCATCCGGCCGCTCTTTTTTTAATGACTCGTAATCGTCAAACCCGGTCAATACCCCAACCGTCCGCATTCCTGCTGCTCTGCCGGATTGCATGTCAGTGGTGGTATCACCTACGTAAACACAATTTGCAGGTTTAAGCTCAAGTTGTTGGGCACACGCAAGAAGCGGATCCGGTGCCGGTTTTCTTTGTTTGACGTCATCGGATGTGATGATGACCTCGAAGAGTTTGTCAACGCCCGCATTTTTAAGAGGCAACATTTTTGTCTCCAAATAATGCTTTTGAGTCGAGGTGACCAGACCCATTTTTAACCCGTTTGCAGACATCATCTTGAGAATACCGTCCGCACCCTGAATAATATCCAGATCATCAGCAAACATCTGCGGTGCAATCTCATTGATGATGGCCCAGGCCTCATCGATAATATTTTCTTTGCGGTTCAGGACTTCTTGTGGCAAAACAAGTTCCCATTTAAAATCTTCGCTTTCCGCTGCCGTTAAAATTTTGCTGCGCGAAACCGGCGGAAGATCGAGTCGTTCCAGAGCGTTTTCCACGATTCTAAAATATATGTCGATCGAATCAATCAGCGTTCCGTCTAGATCAAATATCGCCGCTGCCACTTTTACCTTCTGCTGTTGAGACATAAATCACTCCTCTGATAGAAACACGGAAACCGTATCACCATCTTTAGCATTAAGAGAGGCTTTGATGTTCAACGGGCCGATGATCTCGATAATATTCTTGGCATGAATTCTGACTTTTTCTTCAGGGATGATAATGGCGCCATTGATTTCTCCCAGCGTCACCGGAAAGGCTTTTGCATTACAGAACTTTGGATCGGGTGAAATCAATTCGATCCCTTTTTTTTGATCCAATGATACTATAAGGGGCAGATCGTCCGGCGCTATTTCCAGGTTAAGCGTACCGGGATAGGGCTTAAAGCCTAATTTCTCTTTACACTGCTGCTGCACCCAGTCGATTTGGGAAAAATAGGCACCCTCCCCTGCACCGCTGACAATTTTACCTTTTAAGACCTGGGATTGCTTCATGAGGTACACTATATTGGCATGATGTCTCTAATCAACAAAGAAATAGGACACGGATTAACGCAGATTTTCTCAGATTAAAATATAATTTTAAGTGAAGGCCGTTTAGAGATATCTGTATTATCTGTTTTTATCTGTGTCCCATAAACCATTTTTCTTTTTGAAAATCATCCGGGTCTTCGGGCAATTGGCCCGTAACGATTATCTGTAACTTGCCGACAGCCGGATGGCCCTCACCGAATTCAGCCATAAGTGATTTGATCGCCCTGCCCAGGGTCTGATTGCAGGCGGATTGACATTCGCCGATAACGTCCGCCGGCAAATGATGATAGGCGTCAATCAAATTATCCACCCAATTTTTCAATGTTTTTGTATCGATCTCAGCTTTTGACCGGCGATAAACATATCCTTCAAAGGCACCGGCGGAAGCGGCAAATTCATAGATCTGTTGATATGTATGCATAAATGGCTCCGTTAAAAACAGGCGCAAGGCATATGATATTGGGAATGATTCTGAAAAAAATTAGTATTTTGCCTCAGCCCTTGAGAATTGAAGCATATGCCTTAAGCCCTTTTTAGCTTAATTCTTATTTCGTTGTCGCGCGCGTCAATCCTGTAATCTTTAAAATCGGTTTTTTCGATAAGCGCAATGGCTTCTTCCCGCGTATAGGTTTTAATCGGTTTATGCAAGCCCGACAGTTGGAAAAGCCTCAGGAAAAATTTTTCCCGCAGATTAAGTGATGCTTTCCATTTTTTGCGGTCCACCGCAGCGCTCACCCGGGCCGGATCGAAAATCCAGGCTTCACCACCGGCTTTCAGGACGCGGTACATCTCCTGTATGACCTTCACCGGATCCTTGATCGCGTGCAACATGCCGGTACTGATCACCATGTCAAAGGCGGAATCATCGAATTCTATCCGACCGGCATTGCCGAGCTGAAACGTCAGCCGATCAGACAGACCCGCTCTGGCTGCATTTGAGCGCGCCATATCAAGTAACTTGCGGCTTAAATCGACACCAATAATACGAACGTTTGAAGATCTTTTGGCGATCTCAATCGGCAAATAGCCCGGACCCGTACCGATATCCAGAATGGTATCGCCCTGCAAATGGGCGACTATTTCCTCAGCCACATGACTGTAATAGCTATCGATTACCATACGGGTGCCTTTTTCATAGGCTGTGGCCAGAACACCCGGTATGCGCTCGATTTTAATCCATTGTCTCATTGGTAAAAATTAAGAAATTTTAATAGGGGCATGATTTAAATTTGTTGGTAGTCTGTGATTGCCTAAAATTAAATCAGCGATAAGATATTAAGTCAAACAATTTGCAGTTTACAGTTTCGGCTATATTATGTAAGTGAATATTGCATGAAAATTAATGCAAAGTTGAGATTACCTTAAAAGGCAAGTCATCAAGCAAAACATATAAGTACAACAAAATGCATGTAGGTACAATGGATGAAAAACATTTTATCTCATTAATTTTCACCCGCTGGGCGAGCCCGCCAGAGGCGGACAAGCCGGAGGCTTCCATCTGCTGCGTTATTCAGGGCAAAGCATAGTTAACTATAGCTTTGCCCTGAAGTGTCCCGTTCCGTTGGATGACGCATCTGATTTTTTAATATTAAGGTGCGCCTCCTTGCATAAGAAAGCCTCCAACTCGTGCAAAATTCAGGGAATAGCTTATCGAAAAGACAACAAAAAAGGGAGGCCTGCTACTATGAGTAATGAAAACAATGTATTTTACTGGTTGCCGTGTTCGGTGGTTTTCGTCAGTACCGCCCATGAAGACAAAAAAGATATCATGACCGCTACGGCCATGTTTGTATCGGAAAAGGAACCGCTGCTGGTCATCAGCGTGGCAAAAGACCATCTGACCGAAAAGCTCATTGCGCAATCCCGCAAATTTACAGTGGTGATTGCCGGGGCTGACCATGAAAAATTGGCCATGCAGGTGGGCAGTGCTAAAGGCGAAGATAGCGATAAGTTTGAGCGCTTTGCCATTAAGGCAGCTCCCGGCACCGGCAGTGCGGCCCTGATCCCAGAGGGTGCGGCGGCCTGGATGGAATGTGAAGTTGAAAGTAGCAAGGAAATTCAGGGATACCAGCTTTTTATGGGACGCGTTGTCAATCAGGACGATTGCGGCAAACCGCCGCTTGTCTGGCATAAAGATAAGTTCTTCAGTCTGAATAAAGTTTAGACGACTAGTTATTCGTTACTGGTTATTTGTTATTAGTTATTCGTTATTCGTTAATCAGAGAATTACGATTTTTTCAAATAACGAATAACCTTATCCTTAAAGGAATAAAATGGAGAAAAAACTTGTCGTTGCGGTGGTGGGTACTTTTGATTCCAAGGCTGAAGAGCATACTTTTTTGAAAGATCGTATTGAACAACTTGGCCTGGATGTTTTAACCATGAATGTCGGCACCGCAGGCCCATCCCCGACAGCGGTTGATCTGGACTTATTCAAAAACGTTATTGAACACAACCCGCAGGTACAAGATAGCAGAGATAAAGCGATTGCGGTTATGATCGATGCGGCCAGAGCCCGGATCAAGAAACTCTATGCAGACAAAAAAATTGCAGGAATGATCTCTGCCGGGGGCGGTACCGGCACCCATATCGGTACAAGCATCATGCATGAACTCCCGCTGGGAGTTCCCAAGGTAATGGTTTCCACAGTGGCATCGCGTAACATGGCCAAAACCGTTGGTACCAAAGACATCACCATGATCCACAGTGTTGCCGACCTGCTGGGTGTCAACAGTATTTCAGGGCGCATCCTGGACGTTGCCGCATCCGGCATTTGTGGCATGGTCCAGGCCCGCTGGAAACCGCAATTTGAGAAAAAACGAATTGCCCTGCCCTTCTTTGGATTTATCACCGCGGGTGCCGAAGCCACCCGGCACGAGCTGGAAAATTTGGGATATGAGGTGGTGCCGTTCCATGCCAACGGCACCGGCGGTATGGCCATGGAAGAATTGGCGGCCAAGGGTTATTTTGACGGTATTCTGGATCTGGCCACCCATGAACTGGCCGATCATTTGCTGGATGGCTATTGCGGCGATATCGGACCGCAACGATTCGAACCGGTCCCCGGGCAATCAATCCCCCGTCTGATTGTTCCCGGAGGATTGGATTGTGCGGTTTTAGAATTTACACGCAACAATATTCCGGAAAAATATCAAGATCGTCAGATCTTTTTTTATGATTTCCGCTCTGCCATTCGACTTAATAAAGACGAGACACGGACGCTGGCCGATCAACTAACGGAAAAATTAAACAAAGATGCGCTCAATGTAAAAATATTAATACCCTTGCAGGGATGGTCCGAGGCGGATCGTGACGGCGGCCCTTTGTATGACCCGCCCATGAACCGGTTTTTCACGCAACGCTTGCGGGAAAAACTCGATTCTCAAATTGACATTCAGGAAACGGATCACCACATTAACGACACGGCATTTGCTGCAATTGCTGCCCAAATAATGGATCAGATGATACAGGAGCAGTCAAAATAATGTTTATCAAACCCGATTGCATTCCTTGCATATTAAAAATGACTATTTCATCCCTGAGAAAACTATCCCTGGATGAAAAATCTGTTAAAGCGCTATATGCTGACATCCTGCAGATCCCGGCGTTGAGCGGTCTTGTATGGGATATCACCAGCCCGGAAATTATCGAAGATGTATGGAAAAAAATTATTGCAACGGTCAACTCCCGCGATCCGTTTTATGAGGTGAAATCAAGTCAGAATGAACAAATAATGTCGCTTTACCCGTTTTTGGAAAAAATGGTTAAAGATGCAGCCGATCCGTTAAAGCTTGCCGTTAAGCTTTCCATCTTGGGAAATTCTATGGATTTTATGGTAGCCGATTCCTCAATTGCAATTGAGAAATCAATAACTACCAAGGCAAAATTGCCGCTTTCAGATAAAAATTATTCTATGTTCAGACAGCAATTAGAGGCCGCCCGGCATCTTTTAATTTTCGGCGACAATGCCGGCGAAATTGTATTCGACCGCTTGTTGATTGAAACCATAAAAATGCTTTATCAACCGGAAATATCCTTTGTGGTTAGAAGTGTGCCGACCCTCAATGACGCAACCATAAGGGAGGCCAAAGCAGTTGGAATCGACCAAATGGCTACCGTTATTGAAAACGGCATTGATGGGCCTCTGCCAGGCACTGTCCTGAGCAGATGTTCAAGCGCAGTCAACGATCTGGTTAATCGGTCCGATCTGATTATTTCAAAAGGGGGTGGCAATTTTGACACCCTTGATGAAGAAAGAAAACACCTGAACAAAAAAATTTCTTTTATGCTGCTTTCGAAATGCGAACCCCATTTTGATAATTTTAACGTGAAATTGTATCATCCTATTTTAGCCAACACCTACTAAATCTTTACTGCCCCGTCTAATTCCGCCACACCATTAATCCATCACTCCAGGGGCCCCATCGTTCCATCATTCCAATATTCCAGTACTCCAAGGTATCAATGTATAAGAAATTCTTATATATTAGCTAAATTCATATGAGTTGACTAAACCCGGCAATCTATTCATAAAATTATGCATCGATTCACCCCACCCTTCCGTTTGGCTTTAAGCGATAATCTTCCCTCCCCTGGCGGGACAGATTGAGGGAGGAGGACAAAATAAGGCTTACCTTTTTACAGGTTGTAAAGCCGAAACTAAATAACACCGGAGGATTGAAACAATGCCCAAAGAAATCAAACATTCCATCTGTTTTCGATGTAAACCGCGCTGCCGCCTGGAGCTCGAGGTGGAAGACAACCAGATTCTCAAAGTCAGCACCTCATCTATCAAAAAATGCCCGCGCAAATGGGCTTCGGATCTGGAGCGTTTTTATCATCCCGACCGTCTGAATTACCCGCTCAAAAGAGTGGGTGAAAAAGGCGAAAACAAATGGCAGCAGATCACCTGGGATGAGGCCCTGGATGAGATCGCCGCCAAATTAGCGTCCCTTAAGGATCAATATGGCGCCGAGACCCTGGGGGTTACGGCCGGCACCAGCCGCAGTTATGAAGAACTCAACTCGCGCTTTCTGAACCTTTTCGGCAGTCCCAATCAGTGCGGCCAGGCCCAGATTTGCCATGGCAATTCAGCAGTGGTCGCCACCACTCTTTTTGGCTGGTGGCCGTATTGGATGCACATCGAAAAACTGCAAAATACCCGTTGTGTGATGCTCATCGGCCGCAATCCACCACATTCTCACCAAACCATCTGGGAAGGTATTGAAGGGGCTCAGAAAAACGGTGCCAAACTGATTGTTATCGATCCCCGCCGCTCGGAATCGGCTGAAGTGGCGGATCTGTGGCTCCAGCTGCGACCGGGTACTGACTGTGCTCTGCTGCTGGGCATGATCAATGTCATCATCGAAGAAGACCTTTATGATAAAGAGTTTGTCACCCAATGGTGCCATGGCTTTGACGAACTGGCACAACGGGCAAAAGAATATCCATTGGATAGAGTCGCCGAAATCACCTGGGTGCCGGCCGACCAGATCCAGGCAGCTGCGCGCATGTTTGCCACTGAAAAACCCTCCTGTGCCATGGAGGGCATGGGGGTGGCGCATCAACCCAATTCTTACGGCGCCATCGCCGCACGTCATATTATTTCAGCTATCGTCGGCAATGTGGATGTAAAAGGCGGAGAGGAGCTTTTAGGACCCGCACCGTTTATCACCGAACATGAGATTGAAATGCCTGAAGCCCTGCCGGTCGAACAGCGCGAAAAAATTCTGGGTAAACAGTTTAAACTCTATTCCTGGCCCGGTTACGAGATGGTCCAGAGCAATGTCGAACGCGTCTGGGGCAAACGCTGCGACATGTTCGGTTATACCTGTATGGCCCCGGCCCCTTCGCTATATAAAGCGATTGCCTACAGCGATCCCTATCCGGTGCGGGCATTGATCACCCTGTCATCCAACCCGATGGTGACCATACCCAACACCAAGCTGGTCCACAAGTCCCTCAAAAGTTTGGATCTGTATGTGGTGGTGGACTATTTTATGACACCCAGTGCCCAGCTGGCTGATTACGTATTGCCGAGTGCCATGTGGCAGGAGCGCAATTTTTTATGGAATTTTCACAACACGACACCGGTAATTGTGGTCGGCGAAGCAGCCGTGCCGCCTTCGATTGAAGGTAAGTGTGACCGGCGCGATGACTATGATTTCTGGCGTGGCCTGGGTATTCGACTGGGGCAAGAAGAACACTGGCCATGGGAGAATGTAGAAGCCTATTATGATTATCGACTGGAACCCATGGGATTGACGTTCAGACAGATGGTCGAAAAGGGCCGCTGGGAGCCTGAAAAGTGGGAATACAAAAAATATGAAAAAATGGGTGGGTTTGGTACCCCTACCGGCAAGATCGAGCTTGCCTCTACGGTAATGGAAAAACTCGGTTACGATCCCCTGCCCTATTATCAGGAGCCACCGGAAAGCCCGATCGGCACGCCCCAACTGGCTGAAAAGTACCCGCTGATCTTAATCACCGGTGGTCGCTTTCATCCCTTCTTTCACTCCGAGCATCGCCAGATCGATAAACTGCGCAAACGATACCCCTGGGCGAATATGCAGATTCACCCGGACACCGCAAAGGATCTGGGGATTGCTGAGGGGGATTGGGTCTGGATCGAAACCCAGCATGGCCGGGTTATGCAAAAAGTTCTAATCTTCGAGGATATCGATCCCAAAGTGGTGCACGCCCAGCATGGTTGGTGGTATCCGGAGATGCCGGGTGAAGAGCCCTGGCTACACGGTGTTTGGGTTTCTAATATCAATGTCTGCACTTCCAGTGATGAAGCGGAATGCGATGAGGCGCTGGGGTCCTGGCCGCTGCGAACATTTCAATGCAAAGTCTATAAGGTTAAACGTTACGGCGAAGAACACCCGGTGGCGGGATAATGGTTTATGTAGTGAAACCTAAGTTGAGCGATGCCTCTCTACTTGCCTCAATAACGGCAAGGAGGAGAAGCTTCTCAAATTAAACGTAAGTTGAATTCTTAAAAATTTCTTCTCCATCCTATGCCTCCTTTGGCCAGTAAAACTTCAGTAACCGGGTAGCTGGTGGGTTAAGCAAAAGTTTTGATGGCGGTAAAATAAACATCGCCTACAGATAGATTATTATCTTTCCTCGGCAAGCATTTTTGCCATTAAGGCCCCCATGCCCTGGAAACGCATTTTCTTTGTCCCTAAATTTTCCAGGCTATTGAGAAAAGCCTGGGCGGGGGGTGAAAGCGGTTGATTCTTCAAGTAAGCAATACTGACGTCCAGAAAAATTGAATCTTTTTTTAAGGGGACGGTGACCAATTTTTTTTCCTGAAGTTCGACAGCCACCGCCTCTTTCACCAGAAACGAGACCCCCTCTCCATGTTGCACCAGTAATTTGATGATCTCAGCATCCCCGGTTTCCATCAAAATATTGGGACTGCATTCATTTTCTGCGAATAATTCATCTACCAGTTTGCGGGTCCCTGAACCCGGGTCTTTCATGATAATAGGCTCTTGGGCGAATTGCTCAAAGCCGATACGGCCTCTATTTGTCAAACGATGGTTGGGCGGTAAAATAAGCACCAGTTCTTCCCGGCTGAAAGGTACGAAAGCGATATTCGGATGCTCATCTGCCTTGGCAATAATCACCACTTCGTTTTTCAATTCGATCAGGCTGTGGATCATTTCCCGGGAGCTACCTTCATCCAGATGGATTTTGATATGAGGAAAAGCATCACGAAATCCGGTCAGTAAAAACGGCATAAAGTAACGGGCGTAGGTTCTGGCCGAGCCCAATCTTAAACTACCTTTTTTTAATTCTTTCATTTGTGCAACTGCATCTTCAATTTTTTGTTCATATTCGAAGATCTTTTTGGAAAAATTGAAGATCGTTTCACCTTCATCGGTAAGAATAAGGTTGCGGCCTTTTCTTTTGAAAAGTTTGAGTCCGCAGCTCTCTTCAAACAGCTTCACCTGGGCCGTAACCGCCGGCTGGCTGACAAACAGCTGCCTGGCCGCAAGGCTGACATTCTGACATTTGGCAACCTGATAGAATGCTCTGAGCTGGTTTAAATTGATCACCGTTTGATCCCGGTATTAAATTAATTGTGATTAACTTAAATTTTCATATGCTTTTTTCAAAACTTTGCCAATCTGGATACTCTGGGGGCAATATTTTTCAGCTTCAGAATAGTCGGCCTTAAGAATATTTGACTTAATACCTGCTGGCAATTCGTTGAACAATCTGAGCGCTGTATCTCGATCGCCATAGCTGTGATGATACATGGCATAGCGTAAAATATCACTGATCGGAACATCAAGATCGATGGCTGATTCGCAAATACGCGCACAAGCGGCACAGTAGCCAGGCGCCGTGTGTTGCGCATATTGTTGCAGGCGTTGCCGATCCCTCCCGGACAGTTCTTTCTTATTCAAAGCCGCGTCAACATTGGCCTGCAGGATGGTCATATTTGATATTGCCGAACAGATGCTGGCAATGTTTGGATTTTCCCACACCACTTTAAGTTTTGCCTGCTCGGCGGTATACCCTTTCTTTAAAAAATTTTCGGTCATTTTCAGAGCATCATCGGTTTCAGATCCGATGGATGCATAAAAATTTGCCGAGAAAGCTGCCTGTGTTTTCATCGCGGTCAATCCGATGCCCGCCTCAGCACAGGCATCAACCGCTCTTTTCATCTTGCTTTGCACCATTAGCCGATAATTATAGCTCATCATGATGCCATCGATCCAATCCAGCTTGGCAGCGGCAAGCATGCTGTTTTCCATATTTTTATGCGCGCTAAATCCAAAAAAACGTATGCTTCCTTTCGCCTTGGCTTTTGCAGCCCAGGCTTTGACTGCATCCGTCAATTCCTTTTTTACATTACTGACATAATGAATGAAATACATATCGATGTAGGATGTATTCATTCTTTGAAGCGAGGTATTCAAATTCTCGGTTAATTTTTGTGGATCTGAAGTTGCTGCTTTCGTTACCAGAAAAATTTTTTTGCGGTCGTTTGGAAACTTGGCGAAGTATTTACCGATCGCCTTTTCGTTTTTTCCCCATCCATATGAATTGGCCGTATCCCAATAGGTTACGCCCATTTGAAAGGCCTGCCGGAATACGAGCTGGTCAGAAGGCTTTAAAACACCACCCAATGAAAGGATAGAAACATTGGCGCCGGTTTTTCCGAACGGTCGTGTCGGCACAATCATTTGCTCGGACGCCTTGGTCGTCGAGCTGCCATGTGCCTGTGTTAGCGCGCTTAAGGGAAGCAACGCCGACCCTACTCCGGCTGCACCTGCGCGCTTGATAAAATCTCGCCTTGAAAAAGTCGTTTTTTTGTCAGACATGTTCAGAATCTCCTTTTGCTATAAGATACCTAAAATGCATTTAACATTTAATAATTTTACTGCAAAACTATTCAAATCACTAAATCTATATGGGTTGAGCCCGCTGCCTGCCGAGGGTTCTCGTGAAACGGAGTTAGCCCGTTTGCCGGTTAAAAACATAGAAAAGGATGTGATGCACATCAGTCGACTTTTTGGGTGCTTTGAATCTTCGGTTTCAAACATGGACCTTCAAAAAATCCGTTCCCTGCCCTCGATGCAGGCATAAAAAGAAAAACGCCTGCAGCACCATTCCGTGATCAATTTCTTTGCTTTCAATCTTTGCTCGAATTTCTTTGAGTGGTACGGTTAAAATTTCAATGTCTTCACCTGCATCCAGATTTTGCTGCTGAGTTTTGACGGCATCTTCAGCCAGGTAAAAAAAACAGCGATTGCTGAGGATTGCCGGCTGGGGGAAGCATTCTCCGATCAGCCGGATATTCGACACTTTAAATCCGGTTTCTTCCAGCAGTTCCCGTTGAGCGGACAATTGCGGGGAGGTGTCATCCGGATCCACCAGACCGCCGGGCAGCTCCAAACACACCTGCTCGGAGCCGTGCCGGTATTGTCGCACCATCACAACTTCCTGCTGCGGTGTCAGCGCCAGATTCAACACCCAGTCAGGAAACTGGATAGCATGCACATCTCTGATTTGGCCCGTGCGCGGTGAGCGAACCTGTTTTTTATACAGCGCAAAAATCTTAAAATCTGCAACTCGCTCGCGCTTTAAAATCGTCCAATCTCGAATCATCACCCGGCTTCCTTTTCTCGCTTTTTAAGTTCATCTTTTGCGATGCGGTAAGCGGTCTGCGTAAAAAACCAGTGGTTTATGTATTTTCGCAGGCGGTTTAATCCTTCAGCGGCTGTCTCTTCAAACCGCCGGTTGTCAATCTCAAATCCTTTTTGAGTGTAGCGGAATAGTTTATCAGCATCTTTAACGATCTGATCATTGAGGGAAATGGCCTTTTTTCTGGAATCATGACCGTCGATTATTTTAAGTATCTCAGAGATTTCCTCTTTATCATATTGGACATTTGACAGAATAGCGCCAGCAATCTTTACGCCTTCTTCCTCGTGCGTCCGGTTTAGCTCAGGAGAAGTTGCCTTGGGTCCGAAAGCTTTCAGATGAAGGGCCTCCGGCACTTTTTTCCAGCCCACATCATGTAAAATGATTGCCGGAATCACAATACTCTCCTGGCCGCCCTCCGCCTTTATCAACTTGTGCGCAAACTGCAGGGATATGTCGACATGAACGTCATTGCGTCGCGTGTTAAGATACGGTCGGGTCAGCTGGTAGATTTGCTCAAAGACAGGTCGATCAGTCATGGAAATTATCACCTGAATCTTGCATGAAAATTAATGAGAAGTTTTAATCATATTTAATAGTAGCAGCTTAAGCAAGTCAGCGAAATCGACCAAAATACCGATCAGGAAAATATAGATGAAAATCCTTTTATCTCATTAATTTTCACCCTCCGGGCGAGCCGGAGGTTTCCATCTGCTGCGTTATTAAGGACGAGACATAGTTCACTATAGCCTCGCCCTTAAGTGCCTTGCATATTAATGCCTCCGACTCGTGCAAAATTCAGGTATCACATTCCGTTAATTTTTCTTTGCTCCTCTTTACGCTGGGACAGTATTTTGGCCATCAAAAGGCCGATGCCCATGGGATGCAGGCCCTCTGATTTCAATCCGATCAAGGTATCGACAAAAGCTCTGGCGGGAGGCGAAAGTACCTGCTCCTTTAAGTAAGCAATACTGACATCCAGATACACCCGGGGGCCTTTAAGGGGAACGGTCGTCATTTTTTTTTCTTTCAGCTCTGCGGCCACGGCTTCTCTGACAACAAACGAAACTCCTTCGCCGCGCTGCACCAGTTGTTTGATAAATTCGGTATTACTGGTTTCCATCAGAATATCAGGTGTGCATCCCACGGTTTCAAATAATTCTTCCACCAGTTTGCGGGTTCCGGAGCCTTTTTCTTTCATGATAAACGGGACTGTCGCCAGATCTGCAAAGGTAATCGCACTCTTTTTTGCCAGGGGATGGGTCCGAGCGACGATCACCGCCATCTCCTCCTGGCTAAATGGAAAAAACTGAACGTCCGGGTTATTTTCAGCTTTTGCGATGACCGCCACCTCGATTTTAAAATCCAGCAAGCTGTGGATCATATCCAGTGAACTGCCCTCGTTCAGTTGAATTTTAATTTGAGGATAGTTCTGATGAAAGGTGGTGATCATCAGGGGCATAAAATAGCGCGCATAGGCCTTGGTAGTTCCCAGACTGAGAATGCCCCTTTTAAGTTCACGCATGTCATCTATGATGGCTTCAATTTCTTTTTCAAATTTAAAAACCTTGGCCGCATATTGATATAGCGACCGGCCTTCATCGGTTAGATAAATCTTGCGGCCCTTCTTTTTGAATAACTTCAGGTTGCAAAATTCTTCAAATGACTTGATCTGGGCGGTGACCGCCGGCTGGGTAATAAACAGCTCTGCGGCTGCGGCTGTAAAATTCAGGTTCTTGGCCGCGTAATAGAAGACTCTGAACTGGTTAAAATTCAACATGGTTTAAATATTGGGCATTCGGTAGCGGGTATTTGTCATTAGAAACCGGGTATTGGGTATTCGTAATTAAAAAAACTTTATATAAATATAAATCAAGTATTTACATAAGATAATCTGGTGTATCACATGAATGTTGATTATTGATTTGGGCAACGCTAATTTTTTTTATGGAAGGATTTTATCCATAAATAGAACTTATGCATAGCATAAATTAAATTGGTTTGACAGATTTTTTTTATTGCTTCATAAAAATGAATCTTATTTAATTTCAGGTTTTTGTGCTCATACCCAACTGGTTTTGCAATTCATTAGATTTCCGGTTCCTCCAACCGAAAGCCTTTATTGTTTTTATGAAGCAATGCGTAAGCTCACCAATTAGCGTTTAACCCCACCATGAAAGGAGGAAGAAAATGGCCGAACAACCTGGAAGATTCCCGGACCCCCATGAGTTTGAGGTTCCTTCTGAACTTGAAGGCTGGGAAGAAATGTATCCGACACACCACCTTTTTTCCGAAGACAGAGCAGAATGGGAAAAAGCCCAATTCTGGTATCAGGACAAAATTCACGCTCCGGAACCGATGCCGCCACTGGATTTAATTTTTCAGGAAGCCTGGCAGATTTCCCTGTCACAATACACCACCCGGGTATTTTGCATCCCACCCGCCCAGGGGATCGCCCAGCGAATGATGGGCTGTTACATGTACATCTGCGCCATCGCACCGCCGCCGGAGGAGATCATCGGCGAGAAAGCCGCGCATTTTGAAAAGCGCGTATTTTATGTGTTTGAACATTATGATGAGCTCTGGGACAAATGGCTGACCAAGTTTAAAGCGCTCGGCGAAGAAATGGCCGCGGTGAAAGTCCCCGCCGAGTTGCCGAAATTTGTTCCCGATGATGAGGTTCTGCCGGCACCCACCGGCGTGTACGACAGTTATTATTTGCTTGAATCGTTTGACAAGCTGGTCAACCAAATGTTCAAGGGCTGGCAGTACCATTTTGAAATGCTGAACCTGACCTATCTGGCTTATCTCATGTTTGCGGATGTCTCCCGCAAACTTTTCCCCGGCATCAGTGAAAGCGCCATCGGCAAGATGGTCGCCGGCGCCTATGTATCCATGTTCAGGCCCGAAGAAGAACTTTGCCGCCTCTCCAAACTGGCGGCTTCCGCCAAGGAAGTCTCAGCCATTCTGAAAAGTGATAAATCGGTAGACGATAAAGTCGCTGAACTTCAAAACACAGACGCTGGAAAGAATTGGCTTGCAGAGTATGAAAAAGCCAAAGATCCCTGGTTTTATGTATCCTGCGGCAGCGGCTGGTTTCATTATGAGGGCAGCTGGCTGACCGATCAGAGCATTCCTTACAGCTACATCAAAGGCTATGTCGAACGGCTGGAAAAAGGTGAGACCATTGAGCGATCGCTGGATGTGATCGAAAAGCAACGAGATGAAGTCGTTGCCGAATATCGAAAACTCATCAAAACCGACGAAGATCGAAAAGCCTTTGATGATGCTTACAACACCGTCAGAACCATTTACACATACGCCGAGGATCACCTCTTCTGGGTTGAGCACTGGTTCCACACCATCTGGTTTGCCAAGATTAGAGAATTTGGAACACTTCTCGTTAATAATGGGATGTTAAACGAAGTCGATGACATCTTCATGTTCAACCGCTATGAAATTCCGCAGCTGCTGACCGAAGTGTCGACCGGCTGGGCACTGGGTGTGGATATCCCCATGCGCGGAAACTTCTATAAATCCAAAGCCGCAAAGCGCAAAAAAATCCTTGAAGCCGCCGGCAACTGGAACCCGACCCCGGCTCTGGGCGTCCCGCCTGAAGAAGTGGCCGAGCCCTTTACGATCATGCTGTGGGGTATCACCACGGATAAAGTCAAAGAATGGCTCAAGGGTGTCGACACAACCGCAACCGAGGATGTTTCTGAAATCAAAGGTTTCGCCGCATCGGCCGGTATCGTCGAGGGCCCGGCGCGTGTGCTCAAGCGGCTCAAAGATATTGTGGCTTTGCAGCCCGGTGAGATCCTGGTCTGCCCGTCGACCAATCCATCCTGGGCGCCGGTCTTTACCAAAATCAAAGCTACAGTTACCGACATCGGTGGTCTGACCAGCCATGCCGCCATCGTCTGCCGGGAATACGGCGTTCCATCGGTGACCGGCACCGGCGTATCCACTCAGGTGATTAAGACCGGCGATATCATTAAAGTGGATGGTGACAGCGGGGTGGTCGAAATCGTCAAAAGAGCAGGATAATTAAGCAGCGAGAGCAAACTGAACGGCTACGCGTTTGACAGATAGTTTAAAGGCTTTCGCTTTCTACCAACGAACCTTCGTTCTGAAACCCCTTCCCTTCAGGGAGGGGGTTTCAGACGGATGGACTTCGAAGGAATACAAAATGGATTATATCCTGGATTTTGAAAGACTGGATAAAAATTCACTTCCCATCGTCGGCGGTAAAAATGCAAGCCTCGGTGAAATGATCAAGGCCGACATTCGGGTCCCGCCTGGATTTGCGGTGACCACCGATAGCTATTTATTGTTCATTACCGATGCCGGCATAAAAGACAAAATTATTGAGATTGTATCAAATTTAGACCCCGATGATGTGGCGGCCCTCAACAAGGCCGGTGCCGAGGTGCAGGGACTGATCAAACAAAGGACGATACCCGAACCGGTGACCAAGGCCATTGCGGACGGTTATTTGCAGCTGTGCAGCAAATGCGCTGTAGAGGCCATTCCGGTGGCAGTTCGTTCAAGTGCGACCGCTGAAGATTTACCCACTGCCAGCTTTGCCGGTCAGCAGGATACCTATCTCTGGATTCAGGGCGCAGATCAGGTGATTACCCATGTTCAAAGTTGCTGGGCCAGTTTGTACACCCCGCGCGCCATCGCCTACCGGATCAAAAACAACTTTCCCCATGAAAAAGTGCTCATCAGTGTGGGCGTACAGAAAATGGTCAACGCCAAAGCAGCCGGCGTGATGTTCACGATTAACCCAACGGATGGCGATATATCCAAGGTGGTCATCGAGGGCAGCTGGGGGCTGGGGGAAACCGTTGTTTCCGGCTCGGTCAACCCGGATAAATTCGTCGTCGATAAAGTCATGCTGGAAATCAATGAGAGAACCATATCCACCAAACACATCGAATGTGTCTATGATTTGGAAAAAGGTGAAGTAGTCGACGCCGATGTGGATCAAGATATGCAGTGCACCTGCTGTCTGGCGGACGATGAAATCAAAGCGCTGGTCAGAGCCGCCAAAAATATCGAAAATCATTATGGACGGCCAATGGACATCGAATGGGCTATAGATAAAGACATATCTTTTCCGGATAACATGTTTATCGTTCAGGCGCGTCCAGAAACGGTGTGGAGCCAGCGCAAGACAGAATCGGTCATCGGCAGCAAGACCGGTCGCCAGTTATTAATGGATCAGGCCATGAAACGCATAAAAATTCCTTAGGAAGTAAATTCTTAACCCAAAACACCTGCCGTCTAAAAATATTAACACAACGTCATTCATCGGATTGGATGAGGGGATTATCAAATCGCCTAAACATCTCGGCTGTACATGACTGTAAAAACACTTCAGAGATTAAAATATAAAAAGATTAATCATTAGCTAACAATTTCTCTATTAATTTATTAACTTTGGAAAAGGAGGAAATGTTTTATGAAAGACATGAGGGATTTTGTTGCCAAAGGCGAAGAGACGGGGCTGTGCAAACGGATCAGCGCCGAAGTCGATTGGAACCTTGAGCTGTCGCACATTGCCAAGCTTAATGAAGAGCAAAGCGGACCGGCGCTTCTTTTTGAAAACGTAAAAGATTATGATACGCCGGTCATTACCAGCGTCTGCACCACCACTCAGCGGCTGGCTTTGATTATGGGTCTGCCGCTTGAATCCACGCTGGTGGAACTTTATGAAGAGTGGGCCAGGCTGGGTGAAAATCTGATACCGCCTAAAGAAGTAGAAGCTTCAAGTGCACCCTGTAAAGAAAATATTTTGACCGGTGATCAAATTGACCTTTTTAAATTTCCAGTTCCTCAGTGGTATCCGCTGGACGGTGGGCGCTATATCGGAACGGCCCATTTCATCATCAGCAAAGATCCGGAGACCGGGTGGATCAATCTGGGCACCTACCGCAGCCAGTTGCTTGGAAAAGACAAGATGGGTACCCAGTTTATTAAAGGCAAACACGCTGACATCATGCTCAAAAAATACCAGGCCATGGGCAAACCCATGCCCGTAGCTTCGGTTATCGGATGTGACCCCCTGCTCTTTGTCCTGGGAGCGGCCCGGGTTTCAGCCTTTGTATCGGAATATGATGTCGCTGGGGCCCTGCGGGGCGGAGCTGTGGAAGTGGTTAAGGGCGAAACCGTCGATCTTCCGGTGCCGGCTCATGCTGAAATCGTCATCGAGGGCGAAGTGGATGCGGATCAATTTATGGAAGAAGGGCCTTTTGGCGAGTATACCGGTTATTATTCCGGTGTCGGCACCGACCCGCGTAATTTCATCGATGTCAAATGCGTCAGCCACCGAAACAACCCCATTTTGTGGGGAACCACCGTGGGTCGGGCGGTCACCGACACGCATATGACCATGGCCCTCTCATACGGCGCAACCCTCTGGCAGCAGCTGCTGGCCATGAAAATACCGGGCCTTAAAGCGGTTTACTGCCCGCCGGAAGGCTCGGGACGTTTTCTGGCTATCATTTCCATGAAGCAGATGTATCCCGGACATGCCGATCAGGTTCTGACCGCTGCCATCTCCACCGAGATGGGTGCCTATGGTCTGAAGACGGTCATCGTGGTTGATGAAGATATCGAACCCTGGGATATCCCCAGGGTCATGTATGCCCTTAGTTTCCGATTCCAACCCAATCGATCCCAGGTCATCAAGCGTGGAAGATCAACGCCTCTGGATCCTTCTTTGCCGATCGAAGCCAGGGAAATTACGGGCAGACTCCTGCTGGATGCAACCATTCCGTATGATTGGAAGCATAAACCCATTCCAATCGAACTGGATCCGGAAATGGTTGAGAGGGTTAAGGGTCGGTGGTCTGAACTGGGCCTTTAGAACGTAACTCAAAAATGCAACCACGAAGTGACTTAGGCTTAAGGCGTCGCTCGCGCAGCGCAGGCGCTTGCGCCGTATGGCGCTCCATCTTTTATTATAAAAT
>Ga0265303_10000643_pt1 | contig 20087 bp, 21 predicted proteins | sample Helome_2_FD_192494 | JGI IMG/M metagenome (GOLD analysis project Ga0265303, IMG submission 192494) | Marine sediment microbial communities from subtidal zone of North Sea - Hel_20160317 (Illumina Assembly) | ecosystem: Environmental > Aquatic > Marine > Subtidal zone > Sediment ... | reverse complement strand
CCAGTCAACGTCGACGCCTTTTCCTGCGCGACGCGCTCGCCAAAGGCCAACTCCACGATTGGGATTTCTCGCCGGTCGACGAACTTGAGCAACATTGTTTGCGCGCCGACAAGATTTACTCGCAATGGGCCTACCAGGATATCCTGGGTTACCGATTTCCGAAGACATGAATAGGCCCGGATTACGCGCCATTGCCACAGCGCTGCGCTGCGGAGAAACAACTTCGACCAGGCTGGTCGAACAGGCACTGGAACTGGCTGAGCAGTCGCGCGCGGTATTTATCGCGATCAATCCCGGACTCCTGAATCTGGCCGCTTCCATCGACCGTGCACGTCAGAAATCACCTTCCCAGTCACCGCTTGCCGGCATCCCGATTGCGCTCAAGGACCTGTTCAATGTCAGGAATGAATCCACGCTCGCAGGATCGATCGTGCGCAAGCACTACGCGCAGCCCGAGGCGCAAGATGCCGAAGTCATCGCCCCGCTACGCGCTGCCGGGTTGATGTTCCTGGGTCGCACCAACATGAGCGAGTTCGCGTTCTCCGGGATCGGCAGGAATCCACATTACGGCACGCCTTTGTCAATCTGGGACCGCGAAACCGGGCGGCTACCGGGTGGTTCTTCATCGGGCAGTGCCGTTGCTGTCGCCGAGGGTATCGTCGCGGCGGCGCTTGGCTCAGACACCGCAGGTTCCTGTCGTATCCCGGCTGCCTTTAACGGCGCGGTCGGTGTCAAACCCAGCCATGGACGCATGTCACTCGACGGAATTTTTCCACTGTCGCCAACGCTAGATGCACCAGGACCGCTCGCGGTAGACGTCGATAGTTGCTTTATTCTTGATCAGTTAATGTGCGGCAAGCTGCCACCCTCCAACACACTGCCAGCATTGCAACCCGCGGAACTGAAAACCATGAAATTGTTGATCCCGGGAGCTCGCGTGATGGAAGACCTCGACGATGAAGTGCGCGTCGCATTCGAGCGATCGGTCGAGGCACTTACCGCGACTGGTGTGAGTATCCAGGAGATGCCAATGCCCGTGCTCGATCATTGCGACGACTTTTTCATCGAACGACCGATCGTCGTGTACGAAGTCTGGCAACACCATCGTGAAATGCTCGAACAACATCTCGACGAATACGATCCCTTTGTCGGCTTGCGCATGTCGGCCGGCGCTGAAATCAGCGCCGAAGAACAACAGCGCCGATATCGTGAAAGAGAACAGATCGTCGACACCTTTAATAAGCAGTTTGAATCACTACAGGTCGATGCACTGCTTTACCCGAGCGTGGCCTGCATTCCACCGGCAATCGCCGAAACGGATGACGAAGACAATGCCCGGCGCGTCAACCTGCGCTGCCTGCGTAATACCGCGACCGTCAATTATTTCGACGGCTGCTCGATCAGCCTCCCCTGCCATCAGCCGGGTGAATCCCCGGTCGGTTTGATGCTGTCTGCCGCCAACGGCAGTGACGAAAGCCTCTACCAGGTCGCGGCCGCAATCGAAGCCGCATTGAAAACCTAAAACCGAATCGAGGGAAAGCTGTCAATAAAGTTGTCGGCGCATTGTTGCCTTACTGCCATCCCATAGTCAGAAAGCTGGCGCGATTGACAACCGGGTCAGTCGTGATCAATTCGATTTCCAGGAGTTGATCCAGATCAAAAAAAAGTCGCCACCAGGAGTTAATCTATGTACCAATGATAAGTACACCAGTATTGATGGCTCAAGCACCCCTATTCCAGGAAGCCCTGATTAACCGTTACGACAAACCAGGTCCGCGTTATACCTCTTACCCACCAGCAACAGAATTTCACGACCAGATCTCGGAAGCCGACTATCGTGACTGGGCCAGGTTAAGTAACGAAGAACCTATTCCAAAGCCGCTATCGCTCTATTTCCATATCCCGTTTTGCAGCTCGATTTGCTACTACTGCGCCTGCAACAAAGTCATTACCAAGAGAAAGGAACGTGCCGAGCCATACCTGCAGGACCTGTATCGTGAAATAGAAATTCAGGCCAGTCTGTTTGATCCGGATCGGCAAGTGCGCCAGCTGCATTGGGGCGGCGGGACACCAGGATTCCTGTCGCATCAACAGTCGCAACAGTTAATGGAGAAGATTGCCAAACATTTTCGGCTGCAATCAGGCGGTGACACGGACTACTCGATCGAACTCGATCCCCGCGTCATCGCGAAGGACGGGATATCCCACCTGCGCGGACTTGGTTTCAACCGCATCAGTATCGGTGTGCAGGATCTCGATGAGAAGGTGCAAAAAGCAGTCAACCGGGTTCAGAGCCTGGAAACAACTTCGACCGTAATCGATGACGCGCGTCGCCACGGTATGCGCTCCATCAACATCGACCTGATTTACGGCCTGCCCCATCAAACCCTGGCAAGCTTTGCCGCTACCCTCGATCGGATTATCGATCTAAATCCGGACCGAATCGCAATGTATAACTATGCCCACCTGCCACACCGGTTTCCGCCACAGCGTCGTATCCAGGAAGATGATTTACCCGATGCAGCAGAGAAACTGGCAATTTTGCATAGCGCAATCGACAAGCTATGCACCGCGGGTTACGAGTATATCGGCATGGACCATTTCGCCCGACCCGATGACGAACTTGCGGTGGCACAGCGCGGCGGCAGCCTGCATCGAAACTTCCAGGGATATTCTGCCCACGCGCAGTGCGATTCGATCGGTTTCGGCGTGTCTGCCATCAGTAACGTCAGTGACAACTTCAGCCAGAACACTACCAGCCTCGACTCCTATCATGACAGCCTTGATCAGCAGCGGCTCCCGGTGGTGCGGGGATTCCAAAGCGAGGACGATGACCTGCTGCGGCGCGAGATAATCCAGAGCCTGGTCTGCCATTTCTATCTCGATATGCAGCGTATTTCGTCGCGCTGGGGAATCGACTTTAGCGACCACTTCGCAGATGAACTGAAACAACTGCGCGACATGGAGCAGGACGGACTGGTCAAGGTGACTGACAATCAGGTTATCGTGCGTGAACCGGGACGTTTACTGGTGCGTAACATCTGCATGATATTTGACCGCTACCAACGGGATGGCAAAAGCGGTGGATCATTTTCTCGAACTGTTTAAACCACTGCCGCTTTAGTTGACATGGATCAATAAGCCGGATCCGTATCGTCTTACAATTACATCCGACTCCTACTCTTAACTACATCTTAGAGTATTTAGCCGGCATCTCCCCGCCGGCTATTTTTTTGCGTATCGACAATTCGGTCCTCGTCCATCAGGATTCGATGCGCGGGACCTTCGAGGTCGTCATACTGTCCGTCTCGAACCGCCCACAGCAATATCCACACGATCACTCCCAGCAGTATCAGCGAGATTGGAATCAGCAGGTAGATTATTTCCATTAGCGGGTCAGCCTCAATGCGTTCAAAACCACCAGTAACGAGCTTACCGACATTCCGATCGCGGCAAGCCAGGGCGCGATCAGACCCATCGCCGCGGCCGGGATCGCGCCAAAATTATACATCAAGGCCCAACCCATATTCTGGTAAATGTTACGCTGGGTTCGAGCCGCGACAACCATTGCCTGTGCAATCGCCGGCAGATGATTAGCAGTTAACACGATATCGGCGTTCGTCTTGGCGAGGGAACTGGCGCCGCCCATCGCGATCGATACGTCCGCACTCGACAACACCGGGGCATCATTCACACCGTCGCCGATCATCAACACTACAGCAGATTCCTGCTGCAATGCTTGCACCGCCTCCATTTTTGCGCGCGGCGTCATTTGCGCCCGGTGATCCGGAATTCCAGTCAGGTCAGCCACCTGGCGGGCGGCGGCATCACGATCTCCCGTCATCAAAATCACCGATTTACCCAAGTTTTGCAAATGCGTGATCAGCGTTTTCGCATCCTCGCGCAAATCATCGACAAAGGTAAACATGGCGATTACACGATCGGTACGTGCCAATACCACCGCGGTCACTGCATCAGCCGCAATTTCTTCGAGCCATTGTGCCGGAATTTCTGCACTGCAGTGACTGGCAATATAGTTACCGTTGCCAATAAAGTAATCCTCGTCATCGATGCTGGCACAGATGCCACCACCCGCGGTACTGGCAATCCGCGTAAGCTTGCGCTTTTCCAGGATCCCGGCCTCCTGCACCAGCACCCGGGCCAAAGGATGCTCGGAGTGCTGTTCGAGGGCGGCTGCAATTTGCATGCACTCCCCCCGATCGTATTCCGCGCTGCAAATGACCCGTTCAAGCCTGGGTCGGCCCCGGGTCAGGGTGCCCGTCTTGTCGAATACCACGTGGGTGACCCGGTTTAAATTCTCGAGTGCCGAACCGCGCTTGACCAGTAGCCCGGCGGACTGCAGCTTACCCAGGCTGGCGCTGATGGCGGTCGGCGTCGCGAGCGATAGCGCGCAGGGACAACTGACGATTAACACCGCAAGTGCTATCTCAAACCAGCGTTCAGCATCGTGCAGCCACCAGAATACAGCGACGCTGACCACGATCAGCAATACGAAACTGATAAAACGTGCCGCCACTCGATCCGCAAGGCGTGCCAGGGGAGGCTTTTCGGCCTGCGCGCGTTCGATGGTGCGCTGGATCTCCGCCATCACGGTGTCCGCACCGACCGACTTCACTTCCATCTGCAACGGATTGGTTACGTTGATGCTACCGCCTAGCAAACGATCACCGATGTTTTTATCGAGCGGAATACTTTCACCATTTAATAGCGATTCGTCGAGCGCCGAGAATCCCGAAATGATTTCGCCATCCGCGGGGACCGTCTCACCGGGACGCACCAGCACCCGGTCGCCGATAGCAAGCGTCGCCGCCGCGACGGATTCTTCGGCACCCCCGTCAGGTGCCAATCGGGTCGTTACCACCGGCATTGACTGGGCGAGTTGCTCCACCGAAGCCGCACAGCGTTGACGCGCCATATTTTCGAAGTATCGACTGGCCGACAAAAAGAAAACGAACATTACGACGGAGTCGAAATAGATTTCTCCCTGCCCGTTGATCGTTGCCCAGGCGCTACTGGCAAAGGCTATACCGATGGCAAGCGATACCGGAACATCCATACCCACCTGGTGGCGCGCCAGGTCACGCCCTGCCGACATGAAAAAAGGCGTTGCCGAGTAAAGTATTACCGGAAGTGTCAGGCCGAGGCTTATCCAGCGAAAGAACTGCTCAAAAGATGCTTCCATGCCGGACCAGGCACCGGCATAGAGGCTGATCGATATCATCATGACCTGCATACCGAACAATCCAGCGACGGCGAGACGGCGTAGTTGCAGGCGCCGTTGTTGCCGATGCGATTCCTGTTGCTGATCGGGATTGTACGGCAGCGCGCGATAGCCAATTTTCTGAATCGACTGCAGTATCTCGCTAAGCTTGATTTGTTTTTCATCCCAACGCACCAGGGCACGTTGTGTCGCGTAGTTTACTCGGACATCGGTAACCCCGGGTAACCCGGCGATGTATTGTTCATTGAGCCAGATACAGGCCGCACAGGTAATGCCCTCCAGTATCAGGCTGGCCTCGCGCGTGTCCGCACCAAGGGAGTGCACGAACTGTCCCTGGATTTCCGGTACATCGTAGACTTCGGTCGCGCGCAGGAACTCCGGCACCAGGCCCTGCCCGGTAGGTGAAACCTCGGTCCTGACACGGTAAAAATTTTCATGGCCGGAGCCGATGATAATCTCCGCAACGGCCTGGCAGCCGTGGCAGCACATCGGCTGGTCGACACCATCGATGTTGACATACAGGTCCAGTTCCGGGGGTATCGGCAGGCCACAATGAAAGCAGTCGCCGATACCAGTGACAGCAGATATTGTGCCGGTTTCGACGGAAACGTGAGGATAATCTTGTTTGGCGATGGCCGACTTCAACTAAATATCTCGATTTTATAACTGACGTTAGTTCAGGTGGTTGTAGTCATGATGCAACTTGAATATTATCGAAGTTTGATCTGGATCAATACTACAACGCAAGTCTATTGAATAATTCACGCTAACAAATAACAAGATACACCGTCATGTTTATACAGCACACAATTGGTCTGTTCACAGACCCTATGCAAGAGTGGGAAAAAATCCGCGATCAGCAAAAAAGCAGCAACAAGAGTTCGGTCGGACACGTTTTCATTCTCGCGCTGATTCCGGCGGTATCGGGCTATATCGGTACCACCCAGGTCGGCTGGCGTATCGGTGTTGGCGAACCGATTCGCATCACCGGTGATTCCGCGTTCGCCATCGCGGTTATCTACTACCTCGCCCTGCTAGTCGGCGTATTTTCGATCGGTTGGGTAATCCACCTGCTCGGCAAGGCATACGAGGTCGAAAGACCCCTGCCGCTGTGCATCACTCTGGCGGCCTACACCGCGACACCCCTGTTTTTTATAGGTCTGATGCAGGTTTACCCGGTATTGTGGTTGAACATGCTGATGGGCTTGCCGGCGCTGGCCTACACCGTCTACCTGTTGTATTCAGGCTTGCCGATAATGATGGAAATTCCGGTGGAACGCGGGTTTCTGTACTCCTCCGCGGTACTCGCGGTAGGTCTGGTCGCACTGGTATCAATGCTGGCGATGACCGCGCTGCTCTGGGGTATGGGCCTGCAACCAGTCTTCACCTACTGATCACCAACCGAATGTTAGACCTGTTTGATGCGAATCAAACCTCGAGGAAGCTCTAGATGACAAATATTGAAACCTATAACTACAAAGTAGTTCGGCAATTTTCGATCATGACGATCGTATGGGGCCTGGTCGGCATGTCGGTTGGCGTGCTGATCGCAGCACAGCTGGCTTTCCCGGTGCTCAACTTCGATATCCCGTGGCTGACCTTCGGTCGTCTGCGGCCGCTGCATACCAACGCGGTGATCTTCGCTTTCGGCGGCTGCGCCCTGTTTGCTTGCTCTTATTACGTGGTGCAGCATACCTGTCATGTCAAACTGGCTTTCCCGCTGCTGGCAGGATTTTCCTTTTGGGGATGGCAGGCCGTGATCCTGCTGGCCGCGATTACGCTACCGCTAGGCATCACTTCCAGCAAGGAATACGCTGAACTGGAATGGCCGATCGACATTCTGATTACGCTGGTGTGGGTCAGCTACGCCATAGTGTTCTTCGGCACCATCATGAGACGTCGGGTCAAGCATATCTACGTTGCGAACTGGTTTTTCGGCGCCTTCATCATCACTGTCGCGGTATTGCATCTGTTCAACAGCGCCGCGGTGCCGGTTTCTCTCTGGAAATCCTACTCGGCCTACGCCGGAGTCCAGGACGCGATGGTGCAGTGGTGGTACGGCCATAACGCGGTCGGCTTCTTCCTGACCGCCGGATTTCTCGGCATCATGTACTACTTCGTACCCAAGCAGGCGGGCCGCCCGATTTACTCCTATCGCCTGTCGGTAGTCCATTTCTGGGCGCTGGTATTCACCTATATCTGGGCCGGACCGCACCATTTGCACTATACCGCCCTGCCCGACTGGGCACAGTCACTGGGAATGGTCATGTCACTGATTCTGCTGGCACCTTCCTGGGGCGGCATGATTAACGGCATCATGACGCTGTCGGGTGCCTGGCACAAACTGCGTACCGATCCGGTACTTCGCCTGCTGGTGGTTTCGATTTCGTTTTACGGCATGTCGACCTTCGAGGGTCCGATGATGGCGATCAAGACGGTCAACGCACTGTCACATTACACCGACTGGACCATCGGTCACGTGCATTCCGGTGCGCTCGGCTGGGTTGCGCTGGTGTCCATGGGAGCGATGTACTACCTGATTCCGAGGTTGTTCGGGCGCGAGCTTTACAGCCTACGCCTGGTGGAAGTGCACTTCTGGAGCGCAACCATCGGTATCGTGCTCTACATCGCCTCGATGTGGGTCGCCGGCATCATGCAGGGCCTGATGTGGCGTGCGGTCAACTCGGATGGCACGCTGACCTATAGCTTCGTCGAGAGCGTGCAGGCGATGCATCCCTACTACATCGTTCGCACCCTCGGCGGCGCGTGCTTCCTGCTGGGTGCGGTCGTCATGGCTTACAACCTGTGGCGAACCATCGCCGACGCGACACCCGTCGAAGTTGAAATTCCAGAACCAGCAAGCGCCCACTAAGTAAAGTTACGAGATACGAATATGGCTTCAGCACACGATAAAGTCGAAAAAAACATTGGCCTGATGATTATTCTGATCATTGCCGTGATATCAGTTGGCGGGCTAGTCCAGATTGTCCCGCTTTTTTTCCAGGATTCGCTGACCGAACCGGTCGCCGGGCTAAAACCCTACTCCGCGTTGCGACTCGAAGGACGTGATATTTACGTCCGCGAAGGATGCTACCTCTGTCACTCGCAGATGATTCGTCCGTTTCGTGCCGAAACCGAGCGTTACGGGCATTACTCGGTCGCCGGGGAATTCGTCTACGACCGCCCTTTCCTATGGGGTTCGAAGCGCACCGGGCCCGATCTGCACCGAGTCGGGGGACGTTATAGCGATGACTGGCATCGCGTCCACATGAATAATCCCCGTGACGTGGTGCCTGAGTCGATCATGCCGGGCTACCCGTGGCTCGAGGAAACCAAACTCGACGGCAGCGACATACAAACCAAGATGGAAATCCTGCGTACCCTGGGCGCGCCCTATACCGACGCCGAAATCGAAGCAGCGCCCGCGACACTCGAAGGCAAGACTGAACTGGACGCGATGATTGCCTACCTGCAGGGTCTCGGCATCGAACTCAAGTCGAGGAAATAGTCATGAGCTTTACAATGATCCAGTCGATATGGTCCATCGTCATCCTCGTCACTTTTCTCGGGATCGTGTTCTGGGCCTTTAGCTCCAGGCGTAAATCCGATTTCGACGAAGCCGCGCGCCTGCCGTTTGAAGATGAACCTTCAAACGATAACAAACAAAATTCCTCGGAGTAGATTCATGGCCGATTTTAATAGCGATTTCTGGCACTGGTATATCGCAATCCTCAGCGTCCTCAGCATTCTGGCCTGCGTCTGGTTGCTGCACTGGATGACCTCTGGCCATAAGAAAACGGACCAGGTTGAAAACACCGGCCACGTATGGGATGGCGATTTGACCGAACTCAACAATCCGTTACCACGTTGGTGGCTCGGGTTGTTTTACATCACCATAGCCTTTGGCGGGTTCTACCTGCTGCTCTATCCCGGCCTCGGCAGCTATGCCGGTATTCTGGAATGGACCTCCAAAACCGAGTACGAACAGGAAGTCGCGAAGGTCGAGGCTAAAGTCGGCCCGCTGTTCGCGCGCTACCAGCAAACCGAGATCCTCGACCTGATCAAGGACGAAAACGCGCTCAAGGTCGGTGAACGCCTGTATGCCAACTATTGCGCCACCTGCCATGGTTCAGATGCGCGCGGTGCGCGCGGTTACCCGAATCTGCGTGACAACGTCTGGATATGGGGTGGTGATCCAGCCAACATCAAGACCACGATCATGCAGGGTCGCCAGGCCGCAATGCCCGCCTGGGAAGGACCACTGGGTGGAGAAAGCGGCGTCGATGAAGTTGCCCAGTACCTGTTGAGCCTGTCGGGACGCGCAACCATTGCCGAACTGGCCGACAAGGGAAAAGCCAAGTACGATATATTCTGCGTTGCCTGCCACGGCCCAACCGGTACCGGTAACCCGGCGCTCGGAGCACCCAACCTGACCGATGATGTCTGGCTGTATGGCGGTTCGATCACGCGAATTTCCCAGTCCATCGCTAAGGGACGTAATGGCAAGATGCCAGCCCATGCGGACTTCCTCGGTGAAGCCAAGGTTCACCTGCTCGCCGCTTACGTATATGGCCTGTCGCAGAACGAATAATGGACACGCCGACAGCGGACAGAATCCCGTGCACTCAGCAGGCCATTGCAGTGCTCTGGCCTTCGTTTATCGTAGCAATTGTCGCCAGTGGTGTATTCTTCTCAGCCTTTAATCCGAAGGATCTGGTACCGTTTAATCTCGATATTGATATCAGTCCATTGGCCGCCTATAGCATCGGTTTTCTGCTGTTCTGGATAATCGCCATCGTTTCCAGTCTGGGCACGCATTACTTCACCATTTCGAACCGTCGTTTTCTCAGGAAACAGGGACCATAGCCGCCTCAACGCGGACTCCAGACCAATGCAGGCCCAACCAGCAAACAACGACGGCAACCCGCTCTACGCCGCGCACAAAAAGATTTATCCGCGCGAAGCACACGGCCGTTTCGCGCGATTGCGCGTTCTGTCGCTTTTGACCCTGCTCGGAATCTACTATCTCACGCCACTGCTGCAATGGGACGGTCGACAGGCGATCCTGTTCGACCTGCCGGCGCGCAAGTTTTACCTGTTCGGACTAACGCTGTGGCCGCAGGATTTTATTTACCTCGCGGGATTGTTGATTCTGGCCGGGCTGGCGCTGTTCTTTTTTACCGCACTGCTGGGTCGGGTCTGGTGCGGATACGCCTGTCCGCAAACCGTATGGACCGAAGCCTACCTGTGGATGGAGCGCAAGATCGAGGGTAATCGTTCTCAACAGATGAAACTCGACAAGGCGCCGATCTCGGCTGCCAAGATTCGCACCAAGGCTCTCAAACACACGGTCTGGATCGCTTTTTCGCTGTGGACCGGCTTTACTTTCGTCGCCTACTTCACACCGATCGATGTACTCGCCAACAACCTCTTTAATGGTAATCTCGGACCCTGGGAGTTGTTCTGGATTCTGTTTTACAGCTTTGCCACCTATGGCAATGCCGGTTTCATGCGTGAACAGGTCTGCATGTACATGTGTCCGTACGCGCGTTTCCAGAGCGCCATGTTCGATTCGGATACGCTAATCGTCGCCTACCATCCGGAACGCGGGGAAGCACGCGGCTCCCGTCGACGAGGCGTGGATCCAAAGACGGTTGGCCTGGGCGATTGCATCGACTGCAACGTCTGCGTACAGGTATGTCCAACCGGAATCGATATCCGCGATGGCCTGCAATACGAATGCATCGCCTGTTCCGCCTGTATCGACGCCTGCGATGAAATCATGGATAAAATGTCTTACCCACGGGGTTTGATAAGATACACCACCGAAAATTCATCAAAGGGCAATCCACAGCATATCCTGCGCCCGCGTATACTGGTTTATGCGACAATTCTACTGGTACTCTGCGGCGCACTGCTGACGCATGTTTCGCAACGTGTTGCACTTGATCTCGACGTCATCCGCGACCGCAACACCCTCTACCGCGAAACCCGGGATGGTCTGATCGAAAACGTGTATACGCTGAAAATACTCAATATGGACTCTGCCAGCCATCGTTACACGCTGCGAGCCGACGGCATCGACGGTTTGAAGCTGGTAACCGATCGCCCGGAACTGGAGGTCGCAGCGGGCTCGGTTCATGAAACCGTGGTCCGGCTTCAGGCCGATGAATTCAACCTGGAACAGCGCAGCGTGCCGGTCAGATTCCACCTGCAGGCGCTCGATGCCAACCACCTGTCCATCATCGAGGAGGCTCGCTTCGTCGGGCCGGGGAAATCATGACTAGTGTTACCGATCCCAGGCAACGAAACTGGAAGCAGGAACCGTTGGTGTGGATGCTGATCGCAATTCCACTGTCGGCGGTTATCATGGGTGTGGTCATGATTACGCTTGCGATCCAGTCTTATTCAGGACTGGTGGTCGACGACTATTACAAGAAGGGCAAGCAAATCAACCGCGTCCTGGCGCGCGATCAATTGGCTTATGAACTCGGTCTCACCGCCGGATTTAGCCTCGAAACCGAGGGCAAGGTCGAGATCCGCTTCGATCCCAGGGTGCAGTTTATTCCGGGCGATACAATTGAACTCAAGTTAATCCATGCAACCGTGCCGGGACTCGATCAGCAACTGGATCTCCGCAAGACCGATACCCACCTGCTTCGCGGCCAACTCAAGCTCCCTGGTGAAGGTCGCTGGAACCTCTTTCTGCAAACCGAAGACTGGCGCCTGACCGGATCGTTGCAATATCCCGAACAGGCGTCGGCAGAACTTTTGCCCAACTATTTTACGGATTAGCCGATGCCGGTTGATCTCACATTCGGCGCCGCAATCATCGTAGGCCTGCTTGGCTCGAGCCACTGCCTCGGTATGTGCGGTGGCATCGTCGCGGCCCTGAACATGGGCGTTACCGATAAAGTCTCGGCGAAGCCTCGTTCCCTGTTCATTTATCAACTGAGCTACAACGGCGGTCGCATCACCAGTTATGGTCTGGTTGGACTGCTGGCCGGTTCGCTGGGCGCCGGACTGGCACAACTCGGAATCAGTCCGGTCGCGGGAAAATTGTTTGCAGCGGCTTTTATGATTGCACTGGGCCTTTACCTCGCCAACTGGTGGCGCGGATTGGCGCTACTGGAAAAACTGGGTATGAAGCTATGGCGACATATCCAGCCCCTGGGTAAAGGGCTGTTTCCGATTCAAAACCCGGCGCAGGCTTACCTGCTCGGAATGCTCTGGGGATGGTTGCCCTGTGGACTGGTATACGCGGTCGTCGCGTGGTCGCTGACGACTGGCGACGCCTACCAGGGCGCGATGCTGATGCTGGGTTTCGGGCTTGGCACCCTGCCCGCGATGCTGCTCGCAGGCAACGTGTTCAATTACTTCAAGGGCTGGGCGAAATCCCCGCTGGTAAGAACCTCGGCAGGGTTAATGATTATAGCGTTCGGGCTATACAGCGGGTTAAGCGTGTTAACACCGCACCACCACCATCATACGGGTCTGAGCTCGACCGTCCTGGTATGTGACTGTGACCCACTGGCACGGGTGCCGGCGATTTTACGCAGCTTGTCATGATCCAGGATTTCGACCTCGCGCCGATTCACCTGCAGGATGCCTGAGTCCTGGAAACGGGTCAGGGTTCGGCTCACGGTTTCCACCGCAAGTCCGAGATAACAACCGATATCCTGGCGCGACATGGTCAACAGGAATGCCGATGCAGAGTAACCGCGAGACCAGTAACGACAGGCCAGGTCATCCAGGAAGCTGGCGATACGGCCATCAGCATCCTTGCGTGCCAGCATTAATACCAGGTTATGGTCACGCTGCATTTGTTCAGCGGTAATCTTCAACAGGTTTGAACCTTGAGCCTTATCGCTCAAATAGGCATGTGGAAAGCGGCACAGGGAAGTTGTTTCAAGAGTAGTCGCGGAAGACATCCGAAACTGGTGTTCCGAAGTGTCGAGTCCAAAAACATCGCCCGGCAGGTAAAACCCAAGCACCTGTTCTTCACCATCCTCGGTCACCAGGTAGCTTTTGATTGAACCGCTACGCACCACGTAAAATGCGTCTGCTTCTTCACCCTCGCGAAACACATGCTCTCCCTTGCGACTAATGCGTTTGGTGTTGCAAAGCTGCTGACGGATTTCCTCGCTATCGAGCAACTGTAAACCAAGACAACCGCCGCGTGGTTCACAGATATGACACTCCTGTGCCAGGTGATTATTTTGTGCCTGCGTTAACATGATGACTCCCCCTATATATGTTGAACTCCTGAGGATGAGTTTGCGTTAAAGCATCATTTTCCACCATCGGGGTTTTCCTGATGGGCTTATCGGGGCGTTCCAGATACCATAAGCCTGAATTGTTAACCAGATAAGCATTTACCGGGTGATTCAGCGTCAACCTTTTAACCAGCTGTTCCTGATCATGGCCCTGGCCACCATGGTGGTAAGCGCGATTTCGATTATCGGCCTGTACAACACCGCGATCGAACAACATCGCTTGCGATTGGTTGAGACGGTTAAAAGCCAGGCTCGACTGATCGAGTCGATCGCACAGTTCGATAGCCTCGACAATGATCTCGATCAAGCCCTTGAATCCACCCTTGAGAAAGTCGCCGCAGCACATAGTGAATTTGAAGGCTTCGGAGAATCCGGCGAATTCACCCTGGCACGGCGTGAAGCCGATCAGATAGTTTTTCTTTTAAGCAGCCGCCATCTCCAGTCCGAAACCCCACAACCAATTCCATTCAATGGCAAATGGGCCGAACCTATGCGGCTTGCACTTTCGAGGCAGTCGGGAGTCCTGACTGGACTGGATTATCGGGGTGCCGAGGTTCTTGCAGCGTACGAGCCGGTTTCGATACTGGATCTGGGACTGGTTGCGAAAATTGACACCAGCGAGATTCGCGCCCCTTTTGTCCGTGCCGGTTTGCTCGCAGTTGCGATTGCGCTATTTATCATCTTTATAGCGAGCCGGTTCTTTTTGCGCATATCAAGGCCACTCGAGGAAGCAATTGACCGGCAGGAGGAAACTTTCCAGATCCTGGCGCAGACCTCGCGCGAGGCCATTATCCTGGCTGGTACCGATGGCGTGATCCAGTTCGTCAATCCGGCCACCGAAAACCTGTTTGGTTATCGCAAACGGGAACTGATCGGAAAAAAGGTAAATGTGTTAATGCCAAGGGAGCACAGCATCGCGCACGATGGTTACATACAAAAATATCTGCATACGGGGATTCCTACCATCGTTGGCACCGGGCGTCAGTTGACCGCTATTCGCAAGGACGGTTCGCGCTTTCCGATTTACCTGTCGATCGGTGATATAAAAACCAGCCACACGCGCCTGTTTGCCGGGGTGATCAGGGATATCAGCGAGCAGCAACATTTGCAAAAAGAAATTCTGGAAATTCCGGTGAACGAACAACGCCGCATCGGGCAGGAACTGCACGACGGCCTGGGCCAGCAGTTGACTGGCCTCGGCTTACTCGCGACAAGCCTGTTGAACAAGGCGAGCAAACCCGAGCATGAGCTGGCGTCCAAGCTGGCTAGTGGCTTGCAGGACGCAATATCGCAGGTGCGTGCGCTGTCACACGGCTTGATGCCGGTCGATATCGACACCGAGGGTTTTATGAATTCGCTCGAAAAGCTTATCGGGGAAATTCGTCTGCAAACCAATCTCGATATTCAATTGACTATAATGGACCGGGTTCATATCGCGAATAACACGACCGCGATGCATCTTTATCGCATCGTTCAGGAAGCCCTGAACAATGCGATAAAACATGCCGAAGCCAGTCAGATAAACGTCGGACTGGGTGTCGAAGGCACACGAGGATGTTTTCTGATCAGCGACGATGGCATGGGACTGCAAACCTCTCCCAGGGAATCTTCGGGGCTTGGTTTGCGTATCATGAAGCATCGCTGTGGCCTGATCGACGCTGAACTGGAGATCGAATCCTCGCCTGAAGACGGCACCCGGATAAAATGTTACTTTCCTATCGAGAACAACGATAATTTGGGTCAATGACAAGAATTCTGATAGTTGATGATCACCCGCTGGTGCGCACCGGTTTTTCACAATTGATCGGTGATTGCCCCGACCTCGAAGTCTGCGGGGAAGCGGGTGACATGGCGGAAGCCCTCAAGCAAATCGATACAACCAGCCCGGACCTGGCGATTATCGATCTATCGCTGGCCGGCGGTAGCGGCCTGGATCTGATCGAGCGCATCAGATCCCGTAACAAGGACATCCTGATGCTGGTCGCCTCGATGCACGATGAAACGCTCTACGCGGAGCGCGTGCTGGCGGCGGGCGCACGCGGATACATCAACAAGCAGGAAGCACAGGACAGTATCATTCGCGCGATTCGGCAGGTGCTGAGTGGAAAGGTTTACCTCAGCCAGCAGATGACGGATCGCCTGCTGAGCGGCATGGTTAATGCCAATGGCGAAAAACGCGACATCGACAGTCTCTCCAATCGTGAACTTCAGGTGTTCGAGTTAATCGGCGAAGGCGTTTCCAGTAGCCAGATTGCCGAACAACTTAACCTCAGTATCAAGACTATCGAAACCCACCAGGCGCACATTAAGAAAAAACTGGGCCTTGGCTCAGCGCACGAATTAAACCAGCGCGCGATTCGCTGGGCAATGGATCAGCAGAGTTAAATAACCCTACTATTTACAAGGCAGTTGATCCGCGTCAATACCCCTGTCTCGGGAATCCATATACTATTTTCGTTATCCATTTAGTAAGGAGCGAATCATGAATATGCAAGTTTGGAATCCGTTTCAGGAATTTGAGAATCTGCTGTCCCGTTATAATAAGAGTGCGAGTGGTTCGGGCACTCAATTGAGTAACGACTTGAGTTTTGCTGATTGGGCGCCGTCCTGCGACATCGAGGAAGAAGAAGACAGGTATGTCATCAAGGCCGATCTACCCGGTGTCGACAAGAAGGACATCGACGTCAAGCTGGAAAACGGTGTAATCAGCATCCGCGGTGAAAAGCAGACCGAGAAGGAAACCGGTAAAGGCACCAAGCGCCACCGTACCGAGCGCTTTAATGGGTCTTTCGCGCGCAGTTTTAGCCTGCCAGACGCGGTTAAAGATGAAAGGGTAGAAGCGAATTACAAGGATGGTGTGTTATCACTGGTGATTCCCAAGGCGGAAGAGGCCAAGCCGAAATCGATCGATATCAAGGTCAGTTAATTACCCTGACATCAGTTGGCGGCATACACTAGTATGCCGCTTTTATTTATTCTTCCATTCAGGCGCAGGCCGATTAACCCAACCCTGCCATGCAAGAAATAAACCCGAACATGCATTGATTCAAATCAATATCCCGGTAGGCTTTGTATCCCATTATCGTCTTATCTTCCCATCGGAGTAAGAACCATGGAATTTAAGAATATACTCGTCCACCTGGATCACAGCAGCGGCTGTAATAACCGGTTGGACATCGCTTTTGAGCTGGCAAGAAAATTTAACGCGCAACTCACCGGGCTATTTATCGTCCCCGATTACGTTGTTCCATCCTATGTCGAAGCCCAGATCAGTGTCGATTTGATTACCGACGTAACCGAAAAGGCAGTCGCACGGGCAAAGGATACGTTGGCGGGTTATCAGAAGCTCGCCGATGATTCCGGGGCCTCGATGGAGGCTCATGTCGTGGAGGGACAGGTCATTCCGATTCTACGCGAGCATACCAAGTATTCAGACCTGCTGTTGCTGGGACAGGACCAACCCGATGACCCTGATAATTCAAGCTACGGGCTCGCCGATGCGCTGCTGTTTGAGGGCGCCTGTGCCTGCATGGTGGTGCCACACAGTGGAAAACTCGAGGCTCCAGGGAAGCGAGTGTTACTCACCTGGAATGCCAGCCGTGAATCGGCACGCGCGCTGCGCGAGGCCATGCCTTTCCTAACCCGTGCCGAGACGGTCGTGGTGCTGTCGTCGGAACCGGACGGTGGCGATAGCGAAACGGCACGTGGTCATCCACACGCCCAGGAACTCGACAGGCTGCTAAAGTCGCATGGGATCGAGGCAGTTTCCAGCGGCATCAGCGATACGGATATCACTACCACTAACGCGATTATCGGTCAGGCTGCCGATATGAATGCCGATATGATTATCATGGGTGCTTACGGTCACGCACGCCTACGCGAGATTATCCTGGGTGGGGTAACTCGGGATTTACTCAAGCAGTCTCCCGTGCCCCTATTTCTCGCGCACTAGCTGCCGGCCTGCTGATTAAAAATTGCAAGTTCCAGACTCTGGGGCCTTGATGACGGGTCAAACGTCATTCCCGCGTAAGCGGCGGTCCGACGTATCGGAATCTTGCAACCATGCTTTGTTATCAGTTCCCGATACGTCGGACCGACGCTAAGTGGGCCGCATGCGGTCGGGAACGGTCCAGAAAATCAAGTGCTTGTGCCATCGGCGATCAGGCTCAGGATTTCGAACATTACGGCGGTGGCGAAATGCGAGGTTTGCCGATTGGGATGATCCTTGGTCGGCATCAGGCAGACCACGTCACCACCGATGATATTTTTACCGCGCACGCATCGCAACAACTCCATCACTTCATCGACCTGGAAACCCTGGATACCACATTCGAGGTTAGCCACGCCGGGACATACGGTGGTATCCATGCAGTCCAGGTCAAAGGTAATATAGAGCGGCGCGTCGCCAATGCGATCGTTAATCAACTCCATGGTTTTCTCAGGCCCCAGTTCACGATAACGCTTGATCGGCACCACTTCGTAACCGAGATCGGAGCTGGTTTTCCACCAGTCGAGTGTACGCGGGTTGCCGCGCATGCCGATCTGTACGCTATGCGCGGTATCGATGTAACCGTCACGCACCAGGTAAGCCGCCCAGTGCGCCGCGGATTTTACCGCACCGAGGAAATGCGGCACCTGCTCGTAAGCATCGGTATGGGCATCGAAATGTAGAAATGCAGCCTTGCGTCCATCCGTCAAGCGAGCCTTGTCACCGGAAATGGCCTGCATGATGCCGCCGGTAATGGCATGATCACCGCCGATCGAAACCGGACGGGTGCCGGCGGTGTCGATTGCGCGGTAAAAGTCGGTAATACGCTCGATGCAGCGCTCATTGTCATTCGCCTCCGGCAGGGGTACGTCACCCATGTCGCCAATGCGGCAGCTCTGCCAGGGATCGACCTGGAACTCGGAATGCACCCGGCGCGACATCGCTGAGACATCGCGCACCGCACGCGGCCCGAGATGCTGGTCGCGCTCGGTGGTTCCGTTGCCGGTCGAATGCGGAACGCCGACCAGCGCAATATCAAGCTTTGCCGGATCACGCTCAATTGGGCATCTGAACAAGGTCGGAATATCCCACCAGTAAAGACCTTCCAGCATCATCTTGTCATCGGCAGATAAGTTCTCGCTCATTTTAGTTTCCTCGGTGAATTAATAGGCCCGCTTTTGGGGTGCGCCCTGGTATAGAATATCTGCCCAGTTCCGGTTTATCTTTTCGCGTTCGCTAACCCCTTCGGGATCCATGTCGTGGCGGGGCCGTTTGAGGTAAACAAAATCCGGCTGTGAACAATTACCTCGCATCGGCAGCCAGTAGTTTTCGCCCAGGGTCTGACGTGCGCCGGCGGGCATATAAGACTGCATTGCGAACCCTACCCGGCGTTGCTGGCTTCGGTTCGGTTGCGATCCATGGATTACTTTTGCGTGGTGCAACGACATCTGCCCCGGTTTCAGAATCAAATCGACGGCGGTAGATTCGTCGATGTCCTGTATTTCCTGACCACGGGTCAAAATATTGTCTTGGTGGAAGGTTTCATAGTGCGGATGTATCGGATTATGATGGCTACCCGGAATCATGCTCATGCAGCCGGTTTCACGGTTACTTTCGGTTAGTGCCAACCACACGGTCACATAGTTGTGCGGTTTGATCCCCGCGTAGGTTGCATCCTGGTGCCAGCTCACGAAGTGACTGGTTTGTGGTTCCTTGATAAACAACACGCTACCCCACAGCGCGAAGTCGGGACCGATCAAGTCCTCGACCGCATCCAGAATTATCGGGTAATGTGCCAGTTCATCGAGAAATTTAAAGGCCAGGTGTGGATTGTTGCGATTCTCGGCATTGAGCTGTTCGGGATACTTCGCTTCAGCCGATCTCAGGCACTGTTCGTTTTCGGCGGCCTCGTCTTCGGAAATCACATCGACGGGCGCGATGTATCCCTGCTCGCGATACTGCTCGATCTGTTGCTGCGATAGTATTTTACCCACGGCGTCGCTAACTCGTGAATTGGGAATCCCGCGATAGTAGCGTAAACTCGCGCCGAACCAATAGCAGAAATATGCAATCTTTGCGGTCATGAAAAAACTCGACAAACAAACGCTAACAGGTATCCGGGATCAGTTCGGCGGTTACGCCTGGGAAGACGCGGAAATTTCGGAATTGGTGGACCCGAAGCTGGGTATCATCACCGGCTTCCAGGAACTCCTCGACCAGCTCGAGGTACTACGTAAAATCGATCTTGAAGCAACGCCCCCCGCCGGCGACATATTCACCAAATGAGCACCCCGCTGGCTTTTGCGCCGATCACTGAAATAAACCAGCGGTTGCGCAATGGCGATATCAGCGCTAATGAATTGATCAATTTGTATACAGACCGAATCGAGCGCTTTGGTGAGATCAGCAAGGCCTTTATCAGTCTCGATACCAAAAACGCACTCTCGAAAGCAGAGCAAATTGATGCAAGTTTTAATGTTGATCTGCCGCTCAATGGTATTCCCTACGCCTGCAAGGACTTGTTTGATGTTAAAGGTATGCCGACCACGGCAGGGTCGCAGGTGCTGCAGGATAACGTGGC
>Ga0265303_10000642_pt1 | contig 20089 bp, 19 predicted proteins | sample Helome_2_FD_192494 | JGI IMG/M metagenome (GOLD analysis project Ga0265303, IMG submission 192494) | Marine sediment microbial communities from subtidal zone of North Sea - Hel_20160317 (Illumina Assembly) | ecosystem: Environmental > Aquatic > Marine > Subtidal zone > Sediment ... | reverse complement strand
CAAGACATGGCGGACGCCGGCGGACGAGCTAACAACGCTAACAGCGACGCCCGTGATGTTCTGGCGCGGTTGTTTCGTGGCGGCCGCCAATCCGAAAACACTGATGTTCAACGTCGCATTCATTCCGCAGTTCATCGGCAGCGGTGATGCCAATGCCTTGACACCATTGGCTGTCGCTGCGGTATACCTGTCGGTCGTGCTGTTCGGCGACGTATTATGGGCCGCGCTGGCCACCTCGGCACGGCGAGTGCTGGGCCGTTACATGGCCTTGCGCAACCGACTGACGGGTGCATTCCTTGCGGCTGCGGGCGTCGGGCTCGCACTATCCCGCCGATGATGTGCGACCATTGACGCTGCGGCGGCATCTACATTTGAAAGACGAACAGGGGGAACTATGACGATCAAGCGCAGGGATTTTCTGGGTCACATGGCAGCCGGCAGCGCTGTTATCAGCATGCCGACTTTCCTGTCCGGCTGTGGCGTACCAACGGCGACGGCCGTGCGAGACGCGACGCCCGAGAATCCGTTCATGGCGTGGTTCGGCGTGGACCAGGCGACAACGGCCCGCGTAATGTCGGAATTGACGGCTAGCGGCGCGGACGCCGCGGACCTCTATTTCCAGCATACGCGCAGCAATTCGCTAACGCTCGAAGACGGCATCGTGAGCAACGCGAACTCGGGTATCCAGCAAGGCGTAGGCCTGCGCGTGGTTATCGGCGAGCAAACGGGCTACGCATTCACCGAAGACCTGACGCTGCCATCGATGATGGCCGCCGCGCGCACGGCTTCCGCGATCGCATCGGGTAGCCAGGCCGTTGCTCCGCAGGCTTTCAATCCGCTGGCGAGCGGCAATTTGTACACGACAACGGTTCCCTGGAGCGACGTTGGCGTCGACAAGAAACTGCCGCTGCTGAAGTTCGTCGAAGAAAAAGCCAAATCGATGGACACGGCAATCGAAAAGGTCGCGGTGTACTGGGCAGACGCCGATGAGCGCGTCATGATCGCGACGCTCGACGGCAAGCTCGTGACCGACCACCGACCGATGACGCGAGTGACCGTGGTCGTCACGGCGAGCAAAGACGGCAAGACGCAAACCGGCCATTCCAACATTGCGGCGCGCGAGGAGTTCGCGTGGTACAGCGAGGAACGCCTGTCGCGCATGGTCAGCGAGGCCGTGGACCGCACGATGATCCAGTTCGAGGCGCGGCGGCCACCCGCCGGCGAAATGCCCGTCATTCTCGCCTCGGGCGCCAGCGGCATCTTACTTCACGAGGCAATCGGCCACGGAATGGAAGCCGACTTCAATCGCAAAGGGACGAGCATCTATACCGACATGATTGGCAAGAAGGTCGCCGAGCCCTTCGTCACTGTCGTCGATCAGGCAACGATCCCTCGCGAACGTGGAGCGCTCAATTACGACGACGAAGGTAACAAAGCGGGCAAGACCGTGCTCGTCGAGGACGGCATCCTCAGGTCCTATCTGCACGACCAGATCAGTGCCAGGCAATATGACCTGGACCCGACCGGATCGGGGCGGCGCGAGTCGTACAAGTTTGCGCCCATGCCGCGCATGAGTTGTACGTTCATGGAGGACGGCCCGCACACGAAAGACGAAATTGTCGCCGCCGTCGACCATGGCATTATCTGCGAGACATACACCAACGGCCAGGTTCGTATTGGCGCAGGCGATTATACGTTCTATGTCAAGAACGGCTGGCTCGTCGAAAAAGGCAAGATCACGGCGCCGATCAAGGACGTCAACATCATCGGAAACGGCCCCGAGTCGCTCAAGCGCATAACGATGGTTGCGAACGATGCACGCCTCGATACAGGGGGCTGGACCTGCGGCAAGAACGGCCAGAGGGTGCCAGTCTCGCAGGGTATCCCGACGGTGCTCGTTTCCAACATGACCGTCGGAGGCGAAAATGCCGGCTGAACTCGAAAACAGGGCGATGCATGCCGTTGAGCTTGCCAGGAGCGCGGGCGCCAGTGACGTGTGGGCAACGGCCCGCCAGGGGCGCGACGTCGAATTCGGCTACCGTGACGGCGCACTCGAAAAGGTGAAAGACACAACCTCTCGCAGCCTCGCCGTGCAGATCTATGCCGATGGCCGTTACTCGAGCCACCAGACGACCGACCTGAACCCGGAGCGGCTACAGAGCTTCGTTGCTGAAGCCGTGGCGATCACGCGAGCCCTTGAACCCGATGAGTATCGTCAGATCACGCCCGCTGAGCTGTTCGATGGACGGCACGGCGAGGGTCTCGATCTCGTCGACGCCGGTGTCGCGAAGATCGATCGCCAGCAAAGGCTCGACTGGTGCCAGGCGCTCGACGCCGCCGCGACCACGCACGAACGCGTTATTTCCGCGACGGCCGGCGTGTACGACGGCTCGCAACGATCTGTTTCGGCCAGCAGCAACGGTTTCCTCGGAACACAGGAGTCAACCTACTGCTGGTACGGAAGCAGTGTAACGTTGCGCGACCAGGGCGAGCGGCGCGCGTCCGATGGCTACTACGTGGGTGGCGTGTACGTCGATAGCCTGCCGCCGGCTCAGGATGTTGCTGCCAGGGCGCTTGAGCGATCGCTGGCGAGGCTCGGTTCGGAGAAAGGGCCGACCGCGAAGACGACGATGCTCGTCGACTCGCGCGCGGCGGCTTCGCTGATCGGTCGGTTGCTGCGGCCGGCGACCGGGCGCGCCGTGCACCTTCGGCAGTCTTTCTGGGCAGAGCTGGTCGACAATCAGGCATTCAGCGACGCGCTGACTATCGTCGACAATCCACTGATTCCACGAGGGCTGGGGTCGCGACTTTTCGACGGTGAGGGAATCGCCTCACGACAATTGCCAATCGTCGAGAACGGCATCGTCAGGAACCTCTATGTCGATACCTATCATGGCCGCAAAGCGAGCATGACACCGACAACAGGCGCTGCATCGAACCGAGTCGTGGGTGTCGGAGAGCATTCGCTCGACGAATTACTGCAAGAAGCCGGCAATGGCGTCTACGTTACGTCGTGGCTGGGCGGCAATGCCGATGGCACAACGGGTGACTATTCGCTCGGCCTGTCCGGCCACATGATCGAGAAAGGTGAGATTGGTCGCCCCGTCGGCGAGATGAATGTGACGGGCAACCTGCTGGATCTCTTCAGCCAACTCAAGCTCACGGGTAATGACGTGTATCCGTACTCGACGACGCTGTCGCCGTCATTGCTGTTCGCTGACGTCGATTTTTCGGGCGCCTGAAATTGGTCAGGCGGTGCCACCACCGTCGATCGGTATCGCCGCGCCCGTAATATGAGACGCGATGTCGCTGGCGAGGAACAAGGCCAGCGCAGCGACTTCTTCCGGCGTGCATACGCGTCCGTTCGGGCTCTGTTCGGCCGCTTCTTCGAGATACTCTTCGAGATCCATGCCTTGCTCGTCCGCCTCGGCGGCGAGCATCGGCGTGTCGACGTCGCCCGGACAGAGCGCGTTTACGCGCAGCCCGTCCCTCGCGTGGTCCTTTGCCATTGCCCGTGTCAACAGAACGAGGCCACCTTTGCTGGCACAATAGGCCGCGGCACGCTCGCCTCCATTGAGACCCCAGTCGGATGCGACATTGATGATGCTGCCCTCGCAGCGCAAGAGTGAGGGCAATGCGGCCCGGCTCAGGTAGAAAGGCACGTCAAGATTGATGGCCATCGTGTGGCGCCAGTCCTCGTCGCTGGTTTCGGCCGCGCTCGCGCGCACGATTACGCCCGCATTGTTGACGAGGCAGTCGATCTGCCCGAATTCGTCGATCGTGTCGGCGATCAGCTCATCACAATCTTCGGAGCCTTCGAGTTCGCCCGACCACGTGACGATTTTGTCCGAGACGTCGGCGACTTCTTCGAGACGCCCTTCGTCGCGACCGGCAGCCATGACGTCCCAGCCGTCCTCGGCGAATGCGATGGCGACTGCGGCACCGATGCCGGAGCTGGCTCCTGTTACCAGAACAACGCTCATGACGATTTCCCTGACAGTGGAATTGCGCAGTGTATATCATGACGGTGATGGATACGTTACAGAGTCTCGGCTGGCGTCCGTTTTTCCAGTCACAGCTCGACCTCGAAAATAAGCTCGCTCCTGCGCGCGTGCTCAGCGTTCATCGTGGTCGCATCGAAGTAGCGCATGAAAATGGTAGTGAGAGCATATTGCTGTCGGGCAAGAGCGCGGCGTTCGGTATCACTGTCGGCGACTGGGTGCTTGTCGATCTGGACGGGCAGGTCGTACGCAAGTTGCTCGAGCGTTCAGGCCTGTTCCAGAGAAAGGCTGCTGGTACCGCCGGGGAGGTACAGCGCATTGCGGCAAACGTCGACAACCTGTTTATCGTTACTTCTGCAAATCGCGACTTCAATATTGCGCGGCTTGAGCGCTATCTCGCGATCGCTCACGATGCCGGCGCTTTCCCCGTCATCGTCATAACGAAAGCCGATACGGTGGACTCAGCCGACGAATTAGTGAAAGCGGCTGCCGCCTTGTCACCAGGATTGCTCGTCGAAGCGCTCGATGCCAGGCGCCCGCACGATGTCGAGGTGTTGCGTCCCTGGTGCGAGAGCGGACAGACAGTTGCGCTGGTGGGGTCTTCGGGCGTCGGCAAGTCGACATTAATCAACACGCTGGCGGGAACTCACCAGGAAACCAGGGACGTGCGACAGGATGACCAGCGTGGTCGTCATACGACTACGGGTCGCTCCATGCACTGTCTGCCGCAGGGCGGGTGGCTGATCGACACGCCGGGCATGCGTGAGCTGCAATTGTTCGATGTGGCCGATGCGCTTGACGAGGTCTTCAGCGACGTCGCAGGCTTTGCCGAAAACTGTCGATTCGCCGACTGCGCCCACGGATCGGAACCGGGTTGTGCCGTCCTGGCGGCGATCGATGCCGGTGAACTCGATGCCGAACGACTCAAGCGCTTCAGGAAGCTGCATGCCGAAGATCGCCGCAACACCGAATCGTTGGCAGAGCGCAGGTCGCGAGAGAAGAACTTTGGCAAAATGATCAGGTCGGTTCTGTCCGACAAGCAGAAAGAAAGAGGCGGTGAGCATGGCGGTAATTGACCTCAACTCCGACCTCGGCGAAGGCGATCCCTACGATGAGGAATTGCTGGCAATCGTATCGAGCTGCAATGTCGCCTGCGGCGGTCACGCCGGCGACGAGGAGTCGATGGCGAGGACTGTCCTTGTAGCGATAGAGAACGGCGTGAGCGTCGGTGCGCACCCGGGCTACCCGGACCGCGAAGGCTTCGGTCGCGAAAGCCGGTTTGCTACGGGCGACGCACTCTATCAATCACTGACCGGGCAGGTCGAAGCGCTGGCGGATATTGCGGCGCAGCTCGGCACCCGCCTGACGCACATCAAGCCGCACGGCGCTTTGTACAACGACGCTGTGAGCGACGAGGAGCTGTCCGACATTATTGCCCGCGTGACATCGGAGACACGGGGGTCACCGGCCCTGATGGGCATGGCGAATACCCGGATGCAGGAAGCGGCCGAGCGGCATCGGCTTCGTTTCATTGCCGAGGCATTCGTAGACCGCGCGTACGAGCCGGACGGCACGCTCGTGTCCCGCAAGGAGCCTGGCGCCGTGCACGGCGAGCTGTCTGTTGCGACGACCCAGGCAGTTGGTCGCGCGACGCGGGGCGAAGTAACTGCGCGCAACGGCGAGCTTGTTTCGGTCGACGCGGATACGCTCTGTATCCACGGAGACACACCGGGTGCGGCCACAGCGGCACGCGCCGTTCGCGACGTCCTCGAGAGTCACGGAGTCGAAATACGTGCGCATCCAGGGCGTTGATGACCTGCTGTCAGTGACGGCGAACAGCCCGGCCGAAGCCCAGGCGATTGCCGCACACCTTCTCGACTCTGGCGAATGGCTGGAGGTTGTTCCGGGTATCGACTCGGTTGTCGTGAAATACGATGCTGCGTTGCTCAATGCCAACGCGGCACAGGTGGCGCTTCAGGAACAGCTCGCAGAGGACATCGGCCCGCTGCCTGGAAGCGGCGAAATCATGCGAATTCCTGTTGTGTACGGTGGCGAGTTCGGCCCCGATCTCGATGAGCTCTGCAAAATGCTCAAGCTCTCGCAAGACGCGTTCATCGAAATGCACACAGCACGCGAGTACGTGGTTGAAATGGTGGGCTTTACCCCTGGCTTCGCTTTCGTCGGCGGTCTCGACGCACAGCTCAAGGTGCCGCGGCGCAAGGATCCCAGGCCGCATGTTGCCGCGGGCTCCATCGGAATCGCGGATGGCCGTACGGGCATGTACGCCGTGGCCAGCCCGGGCGGTTGGAACCTCGTCGGGCGCACGCCGTTTTCCTTGTTCGATGCCGACGCGGTCGAGCCGTTCCCGATTCGAGCCGGGACGCGCATACGCTACTTCGCGATTCCTGCTGATGAGTTCGACGCATGACAATCGCGGTACTGAAACCGGGAATACAAACGACGATTCAGGCCGGCTCCAGGATCGGGTGGCGCCATCAGGGCGTGCCATCGAGCGGCGCGGCCGACCCGCTGTCGCTTGCGCTGGCCAACAGGCTGGTCGGCAATCCCTGGGACGCGCCGGCGCTCGAGGCGACGTTGCTGGGGCCGACGCTGCGATTCAACGTTCCCGCCGCGATTGCCGTGACGGGGGCCACCGCGCGCATATTGCTCAACGGCGATGACATCGCGCCCCACGAGACAGCCCCCGTCGGGGCGGGCGATGAGCTCTCGATAGGCGCAACGGAAATCGGTGCCAGGTCTTACATAGCGATCGCGGGTGGCATCGCCGCAGACGAGGTGCTTGGCTCGTCGTCAACCTACCTTGCAGCGGGCTTAGGCGGACTGCAGGGCAGGGCACTGGAGGAGGGGGACGTGCTCAGTGCGACCCCACCGGACTGTCCGACGCTGAGGACCCCCGACGAATTCCGCCCGCCAATGTCATCGAGCTGGGCCCTCAGGACCTGCCCCTCTTTCGAAGCAAACCAGCTTCAGAGTCGCGAGGAATTTTTCGAGCACAACTGGATTGTCGGCCGCCGCTCCGACCGCATTGGCATACAGCTCGAAGGTGATGCGTTGCGTATCGCGTCCGACGGGCGCATGCCGAGTGCGGCGGTCTTTCCAGGCACCGTGCAGTGCCCCGAAGGCGGCACGCCTTACCTGCTGTCAGTGGATGCAGGTACGGTTGGCGGTTATCCGCGCGTCGCGCAAGTGGTCCGGGCGGACCGTCACTTGCTCGGCCAGCTTCGGCCTGGTGATCGGGTCCGTTTTTTGCGCCGTGAAGCAGCTGGCGCAATCGATGAGCTTCGCGCGAAGCTGGACTACTGGCGACCCTGGATCGCGGACATCGGAGAAGTCATCTAGCACCACGTCTAGCACTCGCGCAATCGCTGTTCGAGGTCGCGGCGTTTGCTGCGCAGGGAAATGCCTTGGGAAGCCGAGTAGCCGGAGCGCATCTGCGAATTAATTCGGTCTATCTGTGCGCGGACCTTGTCACGGCATTCTTCACGTTGTTGTTTGAACTTCGCCATGGCGTCGCGATTCGCTGCCTGATTTTTCTTCAAGACATCCCGCGGCGTCTCGTAGGCATTTGGTGGCGGTGCGTCCATGGGTAGATGCGTCTTGTCGGCGTGCGCGGCGCTCGACCGACAACCGCCCAGGCGATTCGTGAACGATACCGGCAACTGATCACAACTCACGTCGCCGAATGATCGGGCCCGGCACTTTGCGGCGCTTAGTGCCGCGATTCTCGCGACGGGCACATCGTCGTTGCTTCGATACTGGTAGACATAGCTGATAAGGCCTACCGAAGCACGTGAAAGCGCGCTCAATCCACCGTATTGCCTGAACTGCGTCGAGGAGTCAGCACCCGACTTCATGTCACGCGCTACTGCGAGCGCGAATCGATGCGCATACTTGCAATTGAGCGCGTCATCTTCGCTGTGTCCACGCGATGCGCGCATCGTGACTGTGTCGCCGTGGCACGGAGTTTGCGAAAACGTGAGTTCGCCATTCTCCGCAACGCACTTGAAGATCTCGGCTTTACCCGTCACTGGCCAGGCGATGACCAGCAGGAGCAGGGGAACAAGATGGTGCCTAGTCATCGATCATCCTTACCGCGACAAGCCTCGTGTTCGGAAATGTTCCGAAGCATCTACAGAAGATTAGCTCGTACGTGGGTCACGAACGAACAAGGAAATCAGGGCGGGTTATGCAGAAACAGTGACACCGCGCACAGGGCTGCTGCGGAAAAATGGTGGGCCCGCCAGGACTCGAACCTGGGACCAAGGGATTCACTCAACCCACTCATTTCTGAATGGAGCGGACTATCTCATCACCCTCGACCGAATCGTTAGGGGCGGGACGCTCTAGCCTGTTATCAAGAACACTGAAGTTCCCAGGTAGTCTCTGCACCTTCCGCAGGTGCACCCGCGGCTTGGCTCAGGATTGCCATCAGCCGAACTGTTAAGGTTTCCCTGAATTCATCCCGTTCGATTCGCACCTTTCGGTACGAACGCACCATTTAGATGAGTCCCCTGCTCTAACCAACTGAGCTACAGGCCCACACAAGGGCGGAGATTCTAGCAGAAATTCGGCTGTCCAGGCGACGTGATAAATCGCCTGATTTTCAAAGATTTACAAGCAGCCAAGGTGAGGCAGGCTGAGCACAATCAGGCCTATCTGGCCCGCCAAACCCGTGGTCGCTAAAGAAAGACCGCGCTGGAGTTTCATCACCCAGAACTCCAGTCGTTGGGCACATATTTCACATAACTCGGGAAGTGCTCCCCAACTTACCCCGTGACGTGGTTCAACGACCTTTACAAATCAATAACTTATGATGTGGTATTCGCGCATTGCGCCTGCCATCGGTGCCGCATCTGGGGCATTCTGAGCACATTGATCGTGGCTACCTGATGAAAAGAGCAAAGGGATTTGGTCTGCTGGAGCTGATCGTCGTGATGGTCGTTCTGACCTTGCTCACGACCCTGGCGATTCCGACGTACGATGCCTACCTGCAAAGGGCACGCGTCGCGAGTGCGATTGGCGATATCAGCGGCCTGAGCCTCGAGGTCGAGAAGTTTCGCCTGAAGAACAATGGCCGTATCCCGCTAACCCTCGAAGAAATGGGTGTGGTGATTCCGCTAGACCCTTGGAATCAGCCGTATGAGTTTCTCAACATTCCCGCAGCCGGCCCGGGCAAGGGCAACCTTCGCAAGGACGGCAAGCTGAATCCACTCAATACGGACTTCGACCTCTACAGCATCGGCAAGGACGGCAAGTCCGCCGGCCCACTGTCGGCCAAGCACAGTCGCGACGATATCGTGCGCGCGAGCAATGGTGCCTTCATCGGTCTCGGGGAGGACTACTGATGAGCGGTTCTGTACTCAGGCAAACATTTTCGAAGGGAGTCGGCAAACGGATTTTCGGTTTTTTCCTGCTCGCCTCGATCGTGCCCATGTTGTTCACGGCGGGACTGGCATACCACGAGATTGGCCGCAGCGCCGAGAACGAAGCGGCGAAAGAACTCAAGAGCAATGCCAAAGCCTACGGAGTCGACATCCTGACCCGCCTGCAGCTTGTATCGAGCAAGGCGAACGAAGTCATTCGCGTGATGGAGCAGGGCGCCACGATAGAAACGCACGAATACCTGCTTGATGATTTTACATCCGTCTGGTTGCTCGAACGTGATGCGTCGTTGGTCTTGATCGACGGGCCCGAAAACAGTGCGGCACCCGAGGCTCTTCCCACCCAGCTTGTCCAGGGACAGACGAAGCTGGTGCTTTCGGTTACGAGCGACCTCGTGATGCACAAGCAGAGCAGCGCGGGCACTGTCATGGTGTTCAAGCTGGAAAACGACCAGATCTGGGGACCCAGAGAAAATTTGCCGTTTAACACCGAGTTCTGCGTATTCACCGAAAACGGCATCAGTCTTTTTTGCACGACAGGCATAGACGCGGGAATACATGCAACCGTGCTTGCCGACGCAAGCACCCGAAGTAGTACTTTTGCCACAGTCGGAACGGGTGACGATCGACAATTCGCGGCTCTGTGGCAACTGTTCCTTGGAGCCGCGTTCGGTACCCAGCCTGTCGACATCATCGCATTCCAGGATCGGGACTTCGCACTGGCATCGGGCACGGATTTCCGTCGCGTATTCCTTCCCGCAATCGCGCTTATTCTGGTCCTGGTCGGAGTGCTGAGCCTCAATCTCGTGGGTCGCAGTCTTGTGCCGCTGCAGCACGTGACGCTTGCAGCGCGGCAGATTGCCTCGGGTAACCTCAAGACGCGGGTTCGTGTGCGTACAGGAGACGAATTCGAGTGGCTGGCCGAAGCATTCAACAATATGGCAGCTCGCCTGGGTCGACAGATATCGACGCTTGAGGCCATGTCTGGCATCGATCGCATGATCCTATCGGGTACCCGCTTTGAAGAAGTTTCAGAGGACGTCGTCAAGCATCTCACGGGGTTGACGAAATGCAGTGCTGCAGCCGTCATTGCCCGCGATGTTCACGGCGCGAACAGGGCCAAGATGATCTCGCTTCACGAAGGCGAGTTCACACACGAACGCATCAGTCTCCCGCACGATATTGGCAATCAATGGTGCCAGCCCCGGCAGGTAAGCGTCGGCGAAGTCGACGGAAAAGTAGCCCCGTACAAGGAACGTTTCGAGGCCTACGGACAAAACTACGTGGTTGTGATACCCGTCATAATGCACGAAGACATCAAGGGTATCCTGTTGCTGGGCTTCAGGTCACGGTTTGATATGACGAGCAGCGGCATGCAGCGTTGCGTCGATCTTGCCGGCCGCTTTGCCGTCGCGTTGACGAGCGTCGAACGCGAGGAGTCACTCTATCGACAGGCGCATTTCGACCCCCTGACGGGGTTGCCAAATCGGCAGTTGCTGAAGGATCGACTGGAGCAGCAACTTGTCGGCGCCAGGATCGACAATCACAGCGGTGCGATCCTGTTTCTCGACCTCGACCGCTTCAAGGAAATCAATGACGTATTCGGGCATTCGGTTGGTGACGTCGTGTTGCAGCAGGCCGCGGACCGAATTGTCTCCGTGGTGCGAGGTCGCGATACCGTTGCGCGCCTGGGTGGTGACGAGTTCGTAATCGTGCTGCCGAGCATTCGCAATACGAGCATCGTACGCGCAACGGCCGAGCGGTTGCTCAACAGGCTGGGACAGGAGTTTACGGTCGATGGTGTGGACCACTACCTGGGCGCCAGTATCGGGATTGTAGTTTTCCCCGAGGACGGAGACAGCGTCGAATTGTTGCTGAAGAATGCGGATTCCGCGATGTATCGCGCCAAGGATGCAGGTCGCAATCGCTTCGAGTTTTTCAGTGAGCAGCTAAACGATGAGAGCCGCCGCAGGATTGGTCTCGAGCGTGATCTGCGCGCCGCGTTTTACAGCCGCAAGCTCGAACTTCGTTACCAGCCGCAGTTCGATGTACACACAGGAGAAATTTGCGGTGCCGAGGCGCTGCTTCGTTGGGAGCACCCGGAGGAAGGCGCGTTGTCTCCTGAAGAGTTCATCCCGATGGCGGAGGAGTCCGACCTGATTGTCGAGATAGGTGAGTGGGTCCTCGAGCGGGCATGCAAGGACCTGTGCGAAATTATCGACGGCGGGATGCACCCGGGGCCAATGTCCATCAACGTTTCGGCCAGGCAGCTGCGTGAATCCAGTTTTATCAACCATGTGATGGAGCCAATACGGCGCTTCGGCATTCACCCGGGCTATGTGCAGCTCGAAGTCACCGAAACGACCGTTGCCCAGAATCGTGATACGGCGATCCGGATTCTGGAGGCCTTGCGCGCCGAAGGTGTGCGCATCGCGATCGACGACTTTGGAACCGGTTATTCTTCCCTGAGCTACCTGCAGCAAATGCCATTCGACGTCATCAAGATCGACAAGTCGTTCATCCAGCAAATCGGCACGGGTTCGACCTCGGACAACATTTGCCGCACGATCATCAGGATGGCCGAAGAACTCGGCAAGAAGTCTATCGCCGAGGGCGTCGAAACCGACGATCAGCTCGAATTCCTGAGAAAGAACGGCTGCGACTCGGTGCAGGGTTTCTTTTACAGTGAAGCGCTGTCGCAGACCGAGTTTGTCAGTTTCGTGGGCAAGCAGGACTATCACACCCAGCGACGCAAGGCGCTCGAAATACTCTAAAAAAAAGCCGGGACACCGCCCGGCTTTCTTCAATGATGATTACGTGTCCTCAGTCTTCGAGCAGGAAACTCCTGAGCTGATCCGAGCGCGTCGGGTGACGCAGTTTCCTGAGTGCCTTGGCTTCGATCTGGCGAATACGCTCGCGCGTCACGTCGAACTGCTTGCCGACTTCCTCGAGCGTGTGATCGGTATTCATGTCGATGCCGAAGCGCATGCGCAATACCTTGGCTTCTCGTGGCGTCAGCCCGGCAAGTACCGAGTGCGTCGTTTCCTTGAGGCCGGATGTTGTTGCAGAGTCTACCGGTGAGTGCACGGTCTGGTCTTCGATGAAATCGCCAAGATGCGAATCCTCGTCGTCGCCGATCGGGGTTTCCATCGAGATCGGTTCCTTGGCAATCTTGAGTACCTTGCGGACTTTGTCCTCGGGCATCTCCATGCGCTCGGCCAGCTCGTCAGGCAGCGGTTCGCGTCCCATCTCCTGCAACATTTGTCGCGAGATACGATTCAGCTTGTTGATCGTCTCGATCATGTGCACGGGGATACGAATCGTGCGCGCCTGGTCTGCAATCGAACGTGTAATCGCCTGCCGAATCCACCATGTCGCATAGGTTGAGAACTTGTAGCCGCGGCGGTACTCGAACTTGTCCACGGCTTTCATAAGCCCGATATTGCCTTCCTGGATCAGGTCCAGGAACTGCAGCCCGCGGTTCGTGTATTTCTTGGCGATCGAGATCACGAGGCGCAGGTTGGCTTCGACCATCTCTTTCTTCGCGCGGCGTGCTTTCGCCTCGCCGATCGACATCTGGCGATTGATCTCCTTGATCTCGCTGATCTTGAGGCGCGTCGCTACCTCAACCGCGATCAGCTTGCGCTGCGCACGCAGGATGTCATCTTTGAGCTTGGCGAGAATCGACGAGTGCTTGCGCTTGGCACGGATGTGCTTGTCGATCCACGCCAGGTCCGTTTCGCTCTTCGGAAAGCTCGACAGAAAATCCTTGCGTGGCATGCCGGCATCGCGAACGCAGATCTGCATGACCAGGCGTTCCTGGCTGCGAATGATCGAGACCACGTCACGCAAGTTGCGGACGAGAGCATCGAACAGCTTGGGCGCAAGCTTGAGTTCCATGATCTGATCGGCCATGTCCTTCTGCGCCTTGACGGTCTTCTTGTCCTTTAGGCCGTGTAGGTCCAGATACTTCATCCCCCGGTTGAAATGGCGGCGAATGACTCGTACGCGGGATTTCACCTCATCGGGATCGGGACCCGTATCGACGACCTCGTCATCGTCGTCATCATCTGTCTTCGGCGCGGGCGGCTTGATCTCGTCCGGCTCGTTCGGGTCGATGAAGCCAACGACGAAGTCCTGCATGCGCGTTTCGCCACCGATGACCCTGTCGGCCACTTCGAGCAGTGCCTCGACGGTCGGCGGAAAGTGCACCATGTGATACTTGACCTGGTTGAGGCCATCTTCGATGCGCTTGGCAATCTCGATTTCGCCCTGGCGCGTCAACAACTCGACCGTTCCCATCTCACGCATATACATGCGAACAGGGTCGGTAGTGCGGCCGAATTCAGCGTCGACACTCGCGAGGGCGGCTTCGGCCTCCTCGGCACCTTCGTCGTCGGTCGCAGTTGCATCCGACAAGGTGATCGATTCGACGTCGGGCACCTTCTCGTGCACGGCAATACCCATGTCGTTGATCATGTTGACGATGTCTTCGATTTGTTCTGGGTCGACGATGTCGTTCGGCAAGTGGTCATTGACCTCCGCATAGGTCAGGTAACCCTGTTCCTTGCCGCGGGCAATCAATTCCTTCAGCTGCTGAGCTTGTTTGCTGCCGCCGACTGCTGCTCTTTTTTCTGTCAAGACAAAATCCCTGCGGGTAAAAAATACAAACGATTAATTCTACTCTTTTGCAAGAGCTCAATCTACAAAAAACTCTACTGCCTTTGACCCGATGTCAACGCCCGGAGTTCGCTTTTTTCATCATCGGACAGCCCTGTAACTCGCTGTTTTTCAATCAAAAAATCGATTCTTTCCTTGCGTCCGGCTTGCACCAGCTGCGCCAGGCACTCCTCGAGTTCCAGGGCCGGGTCGAAATCTTCGTCGACGGGCACCTCTGTGGCCGCCAGCTTGCCCAGGTGACGCCCCTGTTCGTCGTGCCTCCAGCGTTCCAGCAAACCAGCTGTCGTGATATTGGGTTCGTCCTGCACGGTTTCAATGAGGGCCTGCAATAAATCCGCACCGGGCCGGCTGATGCCGGCCAGTTTCTCGACATCGAGCTTATGCGCGGCCTCCGGGTGGCTCAGCACAATCGAGATCGCGTGGCGTACCACCGACGGTCTGCCGGCGGCCGATGATTGCTTTCGCCGCGCAACCGGTGAACCGCCGTGTTGGGTATGCGGGCCGGCCGATTGCTTGCCCGTTGCCACCATTTTCTGCAGCTTTGCAGCGCTGAGCCCAACCGCCTCGGCGAGGCTCTCTATGAGCAGTTCGCGGTAGACCCCTGCCGGAATCCGGTTGACCAGCGGACGTGCCAGTTCGGCCAGCCGGGCCCGTCCGTCCACGGTCTGCATGTCCACCTGGCTTGCCAACTCGTCGATGAGAAACTCGGACAGGGCACTACCATCGGCCAGCAGCTTCACAAACGCGTCGGCACCGTGTTCGTTGACAAAAGAATCGGGGTCTTGGCCGTCCGGCAGGAATACGAACCGGATCTGCCTGCCCTCGCGAATCTGCGGCAGCGCGTTTTCGAGCGCTCGCCACGCAGCCTGCCTGCCCGCACGGTCGCCATCGAACGCGAAGCAGACGTTCTCGGTCAGGCGAAACAGCCGGTTGAGGTGCTCGCTCGTCGTTGCCGTGCCGAGCGTCGCGGCGGCAAAGTCGATCCCGTGTCGAGCCAGCGCGACCGTGTCCATGTAGCCCTCGACGACGACGAGTTGTTCGATGTGTCGAAGCGCCTGGCGAGCCTCGTACAGGCCATACAGCTCACGCCCTTTATGGAACAGGACCGTCTCCGGAGAATTCAGGTATTTCGGCTCGCCGTCGCCCATGACGCGCCCGCCGAAGCCAATGGTTCGCCCGCGCGCATCGCGTATCGGGAACATGATGCGGTCGCGGAATCGGTCGTAGTGCTTGCCGTTATCCTTACGGATGATCAGGCCCGTCGCCAACAGTCGCTCGGCTGCCTCGTCCGATCGTCCGAACTTGTCGAGCACGTTGCTCCAGCCGTCCGGCGCGTAGCCGATGCCGAAGCGTTTCGCCGTTGAACCGTCAATGCCGCGGTCCTTGAGATAGTCGACGGCCTTCGGCGACTCTTTGAGACTGGACTGCCAGTGTCGCGCGACCGTGTCCATGAGCGAGAACAGCTCGTCATAACGTCGTGCGGGCTTGTCACTTTCGCTGCGCGGCACGTCGACGCCCATGGAGCTGGCCAGGTTCTCGATGGCCTCGACAAAGCTCATGTGGTCGTATTCCATGAGAAAGCCGATGGCCGTACCGTGCGCGCCGCAGCCGAAGCAGTGATAGAAACCCTTTCCGGGGCTGACCGTGAAAGAGGGGGTTTTTTCGTCGTGGAACGGGCAGCAGGCTTTGAATTCCCTGCCGGCCTTCTTGAGCTGTACGCGGCGACCGATCACCTCGACGATATCTGCTCTTGCGATCAGATCGTCGATGAAATCCTGGGGAATGAGTCCGGACAAAACCTGTCCTACAGCGCGTTCAGGCGTTCCTTGACCGTAGCACTGACGGCGCCCATGTCGGCGCGACCCGCGGCTTTAGCCTTGATCTGGCCCATGACCTTACCCATGTCGCGAATGCCCGCGGCACCGGTAGCCTGGATGACTTCGTCGACCATTGCGGCAAGTTCTTCGGCGGACAACTGCTCGGGCAGGTACTGATCGAGCACGGCTATCTCGTCGCGTTCGATTTTCGCGAGGTCCTCTCGATTGCCTTTCTCGAACTGCTCGATCGAGTCGCGGCGCTGCTTGACCATCTTGGTGATCACGGCGAGTACGGCGGCGTCATCGAGCTCCACGCGCTTGTCGACTTCGACCTGCTTGATCGCCGCCAAAATCAGGCGCACCACTTTGAGCCGGTCTTTGTCACCAGCCTTCATGGCGGACTTCATGTCCTCTGTTATCTGGTTTTTGAGCGACATGGGCGATACTCCGCGCGAGCGGAGCGACTTGAATCAGTAGAGACGCTTGCGCTTGGCTTCTTCGCGAGACAGGCGCTTCATGTGGCGTTTGACGGCGGCCGCTTTCTTGCGCTTTCTTTCCTGGGTCGGCTTCTCGTAATACTCACGACGACGAAGCTCGGTCAGGATGCCGGCTTTCTCACAGGCACGCTTGAAACGACGCAGGGCAGAGTCAAAGTACTCGTTCTCTTTTACGCGAACACTTGGCATTGATCAGGTATTCCGGTCAGACATAAAGAAACCCGGCGCTGTGGCCGGGACAGAGCCGCGTATCATAGCGCCGGGAATGGCCATTTGCAAAGGGTTTCAGGGGCAAATATGATCCGCCGCGTATGAACGTTTTGGGCATCGAAACGAGCTGTGATGAGACCGGTGTGGCGCTGTTCAACACCGAGCGCGGTCTCGTGGCACACGCGCTGCACAGCCAGGTTGACCTGCATGCCGTCTACGGCGGGGTCGTGCCGGAGATTGCATCGCGTGACCATGTGCGTATGCTTTTGCCTTTAATTCAACAAGTTATGAGCGAGGCGGGCATCGAAAAGCCCGACGCCATCGCCTACACCGCGGGCCCCGGCCTCGTCGGTGCGCTGATGGTCGGCGGCGGCATGGCGAACGGTCTCGGCCTGGCCTGGGGCTGCCCTGTGATTCCCGTGCACCATATGGAAGGCCACCTGCTGGCGCCGATGCTCGAAGATGAGCCTCCGGAATTCCCTTTCCTGGCGCTGCTCGTGTCCGGGGGGCACACGATGCTGATCGCCGTTCGCGCGCTCGGCGACTATCGACTGCTGGGCACGACCCTCGACGATGCCGTCGGCGAGGCCTTCGACAAGACGGCCAAGCTGCTGGGCCTCGGCTATCCGGGTGGTCCCGCGCTGGCGGCACTGGCCGAGGATGGCAATGACCGGGCCCATGTTTTTCCGCGACCCATGCTGCAAAAGCCGGGCTTCGACTTCAGCTTCAGCGGTTTGAAAACCGCCGTAATGCTGGAGGTGCAGAAGGCCGAGGCCTCGGGAAACCTGTGCCGCGAGGATATTGCGGCATCCTTCCAACGCGCCGCCGTTGACACCCTGATCGGCCGCGCGATCAAGGCCGCGAAGTCGGAACGGCTGGATCGCATCATTGTGGCCGGCGGTGTGGGCGCCAATCGCCTGCTGCGGAAGGACATTGCCGAGCGTTTCGACGGCGAGGTTTATTATCCGCGCATGGAGTTTTGTACCGACAATGGTGCGATGATCGCGGTTGCCGGCGCGATGCGACTGGCAGAGGCCTGCGAGGCCAATGTCATCAAGGCGCAGCCCCGCTGGCCGCTGGCGTCTCTCGACGTGCCGACGGCCAGTCAATAACGGACGGAAATCAAATAATGGACAAGATCTTTCTCAATGAGCTCAGGATCGAGACGGTCATCGGTATCTGGGAGTGGGAGCGCAAGATTCGCCAGACCGTCGTTATCGACCTAGAGATGAGCGCCGACATCGCGAAGGCTGCTGCAACGGACAGCGTTGACGACACGCTAAACTACAAGTCCGTTGCCAAACGCATCCAACAGTTCGTCGAGGACTCGAGCTTTCAGCTGGTAGAGACCCTGGCCGAAGGGATAGCGGCGATTATTCGTGACGAGTTTGGCGTCCAGTGGGTCAAGGTCCGGGTCAACAAGCCCGGCGCCATTCGCGGCTCCAGGGACGTTGGCGTACTCATAGAGCGCGGCAGCGGGCCCGGTTGACAGCGCGTCGACGGCAAGGACATGGCCACCATCTACCTTGGACTCGGCAGCAACATCGATGCCGAAGAAAACCTCGGGCTGGCAGTGCGTGAGCTCCGGCAGCGTTTTGGTGACCTGGACATCTCGGCGGTGTATCGCAGCGCCGCGGTTGGCTTCGAAGGCGACGACTTTCTGAACCTCGTTGTGCGTCTGTGGTCCGATGAGACACCACTCGGGATCTGCGAAGAGATCGAGCGTTTACATAATCTTTGCGGGCGCGATCGCGGTAGTGAAAAGTGGGCATCACGTCCTCTCGATATCGACCTGTTGCTCTACAATGATCTGGTTTTCGATGAATCTCCGGTGCGAGTGCCGCGCTGCGATATCCTGGAGTACAGCTTCGTATTGCGGCCGCTATCCGAACTGGCTCCGGATCTCGTTCATCCCGTAACGGGAAAGACGATGCTTAAGATTTGGCAGGAATACGACGCCGACAGTCATCCGCTGGAGCCGGTCGGCGTTATCTTATAAGGGAGTCCAGATGCGTTATCTCGTTGCTTTGCTGTTAATCGCTACTCTGACCGCCTGTGATGACGGTGGCGATTTCAGCGGTGCCGGTCCTGAAGTCGGTACAGGGGCCTGCAGCGTCGACGGCCAAAAGGAGTTTGTGCTCGTCAATCTCTACGCCTGGTACCTGTGGAATGACCAGCTCCCGGCAAACCTGAGCATCGATGACTATACGACACCTGAGCAACTCGTCGAGGAAGTGACGACAACCTACGGCCCGCAGGACGCAGATGGCAACCCGATCGACCTGTTTAGCTCGGTCGGCTCGCTTCAGGCCGATACCGAGTTCTTCGGCGAAGGCAGATTCGAGGGCTTCGGCTTCAGCTGGCGTTTCGTCGATCCCGGCGGTACCGAGTTTCGTATTACACGCGTATTTTCGGGCAGCCCGGCCGCTGGCGGCGGTCTCGATCGAGGGCAGCGGCTGCTGGGTCTCAACGGTCGAACAATCGAGGAAATAGAAGCCGCTGAAGGCGTTAGTGCTGTATTCGCGGACAACGACACGCTGACCTTTGAGATGGAACGCGTCGACACAACGATATTCTCGGCGTCGATCACGAAGGACATCGTAACGATCGACCCGGTCCCGCAGTGGCGCCTGATCGACCAGGGCAATGGCCTGCCTCCTGTGGGTTACGTCGAGTTGTCGACGTTCGTCAGTACAGCCAATGCAGAGCTCGACACGGTGTTTGCGGCATTCCGGGATGCGAATGTGACAGACGTGATCCTGGACCTGCGCTACAACGGCGGCGGTCTCGTCAGCACGGCGGAGTTGCTTGGCGATATGCTCGGCGGTGACGTTGCCGAGAATCTCGTTTTTTCGCTCACGGAGTTCAATGCCGATCGCGCTGCCTCAAACAATCGCACGGCGTTTTTCGCGCGTCTTGCCAGCTCGATCAATCTTGATCAGCTCGTTGTGATCGCGACGAGCGGCACGGCATCGGCCAGCGAGCTCGTGACGAACGGCTTGATCCCGCACGCGACGGTCACGATTGTGGGCGACAATACCTTCGGCAAACCGGTAGGGCAGATTGGCCTCGAGTTCTGCGAGAAGATACTGCGGCCGACCTCGTTTCGCCTCGCGAATGCCGACGGTGACGGCGACTACTTTGGCGGCCTGCCCGTGGACTGTCCCGCCGCTGACGAATTGAGCGTTCCGATCGGTGACGACCTCGACCCGAACATGATCGCAGCGATGTCTGTCCTGAATACGGGCGCGTGTCCTGTCGTCGCCTTGCCGGGCAGGCAATCCAAGCCGCAGGGTCAGCCGCAGGAACGGCGACCGCGTGCAACAGGCCGTCCTGAACGGGACTTCGCGAGCGCATTCTAGGCTACCAGCCGACCGAGCGACCACCGTCGACGGCAATGATCTGGCCCGTCACATAAGTCGCGTCTCGTAACAGGTACAGCACGCAGCCGGCAATATCGTCAGGTTTGCCCGCGCGCTCGA
>Ga0265303_10000641_pt1 | contig 20109 bp, 21 predicted proteins | sample Helome_2_FD_192494 | JGI IMG/M metagenome (GOLD analysis project Ga0265303, IMG submission 192494) | Marine sediment microbial communities from subtidal zone of North Sea - Hel_20160317 (Illumina Assembly) | ecosystem: Environmental > Aquatic > Marine > Subtidal zone > Sediment ... | reverse complement strand
TCCTCAAAATTGGCTATTCCCATCTAGAACTTCAACAACCCTCCATGGCGCGTTCGGTCTTTCAACAACTTGTTCGCACTCATCCGCAAAGTCCCGAAGCCATCAAGGCTCACGGTCGCATCCAAGAAGTCAATTCCAGATTCCAAAACCCCTCCTAAATTTCGGTCAATCTTTTCTGTATACACACTAAGGGGATCTTTTATTCGTGCCTTAGTTAGCGGAAATGGGGAAATTCTCGTGCCCCAAAGTCGGCAGGAGGGGGGATTGGCTCAATGCCATGGTTGAATAGGGATATCAACTCATCAAGGACAGAAAGGATTAGAAGGGGAGCCTATCTGTCCTTGAGGTCGGTAGCTATTGGTCGTAGGTTTAAAAAATCGCCGTACTCTGCATGACGGTCGGGGCATTACCGTTATTGCCGCCAAACCAATCCAAATTGCCGAAGGGCGTGATGGGATCATGTTCATAGTAGACCTTGACGACCGTAAATTGACCGACCGGAGCGGTACCAAGTCCAGGATCATAAGTCAGGTAACCCATGAGATTAGCATCCAAATCACAGTTTGGAGCCGCTGGAGCCTGTACTTGGTTGTTTAACCCTCCCCTTTGCGTTAGTGCGCAAGTGGGCGTAGGATTCCCCGCAGTACCGGCTGTAATTTGCGCCAAGAAAATGCGGTATTTCGCTGGGTTATTGGCCATGTCCAACGCGTTATCCGTGGATTCCAACAGATCCAGCATATTTTGATCCGAAGTCAGATTTCTTGAGGCGAGGCTAGCGCCTTCTCGAGCCAACTGAGTAAGCGAGTTTCGCTCATTCAATAATGAACCATATTCGATGACCCCAAAGGACATAAAGAGGAATAGCATAAGGGAGATTGAGAGTTCCAAAATTGTTGAACCCTGTTCATTGCGGCAAAGTTGGCTCGTTTGCTGTGACATGGTGTGAGTCTCCAATATGGGAAGTCTATAAAATAAAGTTTTCATTGCGGAACGTTCCTTCTGAAGTCATTGGAATCGTCCCACTGCCGAAAAATCCACCAATCAATTCCGTGAAAAATTGATGATTATACAGAACGCGCACGCGCATAAAGGCGCCCGCTCCACCTGCATTGTTGACGGAAGGATCAGCCGGATCTGTCCAATCTGCGTTGACGGGAAAAATTAGAATATTTGATGGGTCAATATCCATGACCCCATCGGCCCGATCCTTGATCGCCTGCTTGATACTGGCTTCTCGAGACATCTGACCACCCTGACCGTCATCCAGTGATGAACCAATGGCACCAAGCCGAATGCCATCTCTCACTGCTGCAGTCAGTGTATTTTGATGCAGGAAAAACCAACCAAATTCAATCACCGAAAAGAGCGCGATTAAAAATAACAGCATGGTCATTCCAGTCTCAACGGCGGAGATTCCCGCTTCGTTACGACAAGGAACCAGCGCTCGGCCAAAGAATGAAACAGAGTATGGTTTAGGGTCTTTCTTTTCCATAATGGCGAACCTTTCTGATGACGTTCCTAATTCATTCGTGTTTCAAAGACGATTTCATGGATTCCTTAACTTACCAACACCAATTTCAGAATATTGGCAATTTGCTGAAAGATGCCTGCCAGTTCCGTTGGATCGGTTGTATAGTAAGCGAACTCGGGTCCGCTAGAGATCGTTTCTAAGAGATTTTGATCCACGTTTCCCAACCCAATCGTATATATTTCAATACCTCGATCTTTAATGAGCTGGGCATTATCGAGGGCCATTTGACGGGCAACAGCTGTTATGTAAGGTTGCAATTCCCATTTTGTAAAGCAGTGGGTAGAGGAATACCCATTAAATGTGGGATAAACCGCACTATTCAATCCATAGTCAGGATCATCAAAAATACCCCATTTTATTCTTTCATAGGAAGAACCGCCCCCACAATGATTGTTCCCACTGCCGGAATTCTGTGTCCCGTTTCCGGACGGCCAGGCCGTGTAATTTGAAATTTGGTCGTGTTGTTCGTCATGGTGGCGAAGAGAAACAGAACCATCTGGGACAGAAGCGTCGTACCATGTGCCATTTCGCTGAAAATCACCACGAAACGCAGTGGGATTACCGTCAGAAAAGAAGACGACGACCTGTTTGCCACGTTCATTAGGTGGCAACCCAGATTGATCAGACCAGGGAAGAGTGTTCGCCTGTGCCAAAGCGTCCCCAGAGTTTGTTCCTCCGGTCGCATTGAGTCCATTGATGGCTGAATCCATGGGGTTGACATAGCCATGTCCCAGATCAAAGGGCTTTTCCACTCCAGAGGCAAAAGTGAGGAGGCCAAATTTGCTGTGGTTTTCTTGATCAGAAAAATTTTCAACAAATTGCTTTGCCCCATCTTTTAAATTGGTGATAGGCGATCCCCCCATCGATCCCGAGACATCGAGGACCATGCCGATTTCCGCATTCCGAAGTTTGGCTGATCCCTCGGTAGCCACGTGGGTCTGGGCATAGGCGGCGTTATACCCCTTTGCCAAGGTATTGAGGGCGTTCGTTGAACCGTCTACGGTGATTTTCCCGTTCCCGTCCGGTGTGACAACGAACTGAGCTGTAGTCGTCCCTAATAAGCCGTCTGCAAAATTTGCCTGAGCGACTTGTTCGACAAAAAGGTTGAGGTCGGGAATATTAGGATTATTCACATTTGCCGCCCCGGCAAATGCCGCTCCATCAATGGATTTGGCCAGTTCGCCTTGAACGGCGTACCATCTGGCCGCCTCAACGCCCAAAGCTGCAAATCCGAACATGACCAGGAGAGCAAGGGCTGACATGGCGAAATAGCTCCCACGTTGATTTCGAATGGGATTCCAAGGTTTTTTGGGTTCTGGGATCATCATACTTGTTCCTCCGTTTGTTCGAATATCTCTTTCCTACCAAATAACAACTAAAGATTCTGAAGTAGGAGTCCTCGCATAAGTGAATAACAATATTTAAACACCTAGGCTCTATCGACAAATTCAAAAATACCTTGCGAATGCCTCTGCATTTATTCTTGGGGTATATAAGTGTTCGTTAATTGCAGTTTCTGGAAGTCTAGAGAGAATGGATTCGCTGGGTCAGCTAAAATTTTCTTTACTTTCGTCTTCAGGCCAATTGTTGTTCTGCCACGAAACGAATAAATAGCCGTGACTCTATGGCCTCTATACAAAGGGTGAACGAAACCTGGGGTTGTCATTGTGAGGCTGGCATTGAGTGAGGAAGAGACGATGGAATGAAATGATAAGGGGGAAGAAGAGTTGAGTGATTAGCGGCTGAGGGAAAAACCATAAACCGGAGTCTGGCTCATTCGCCTCGTCGTATGTCTTGATGGGTAGGAATGGCGGGTTTGAGGCTAAAGGTTGCCTGAACGGTTTGGCAGGATTTCCCTCAAGGTTTTAGAGAAAGTCGTGGATCGCCGATAACAGATAATAGAAAAATGGTTATGGATAAAGAAGGTACTACCTTTATTTTTAAATTGACCCGGAGTTGACCATGAGATTTTCAACGATTTTCGTCTCCCTTATGATATTTTTCATGGTTTTGAATCCTTTTTCGGTAGCTTATGCCTATCTGGATCCTAGTAGTGGAAGTATGCTTCTCCAGTTATTGTTAGGTGGGGTAACAGGAGTTGTGGTTATTGTGAAGCTTTACTGGCAACGGGTAAAGAGTATTTTTCATCGCAAGGACTCCACTGGGCCAATCCCTCCAACTACCGACTGACCCAAATGCTTGCCGTCAAAAAAAAAGCCGGATCTTTTCGGGATCCGAGTGGTCATGCCTAAGAATGACCCCATGGTTCAGAAACTTCTGAGGTTGAGAGAAGATATTTTCCCTGATTATTCGGAAGCCGTTTTCTTGAAGACCATCTCTCAGAAGGCAAAAATCGTTCATTCCCAATGCCTCTCTGAAAGTGGGCGGTTGCTCATAGAATATGCGCGAGTTTCATAAGGTCCACACCTTACCTTTACTAAAGAATTTCTAAGGCAAAAATTTAACCCTGTTGGGTGCGCCTTGAAGATACGAGGAGAGATTGAAGAACCTTTATCGGAAATATCATTTCAATAAACATATGGAATCCCCTCATTCTGATGAACCGGTCAACCGGCCTAAGGCGCTGAATTTCAGTATTCTCATCCTACCTTTTTTGACCTTTGTCACCCCGTTTTTAGTTTTCCTTGAAAATTATTCCTACGGGCTTTTTCACTCAGAAATTATCATAGGAATTTTGGCAATTCTTCTTGTCTCTCTTTTGTGTTCTGCCTGCATGAGATACGGCGGATTTATCGGGAAAAATATTCTTGGTTTTTTCCTTGTCACCTTCTTTTTAAGTATTCAGTTTGGTTCGAGCGGGGAAATAGCTTTTACGTTCATGTTATTGGGTGTAGCGTTACTTCTCTTCATCTTCAAAGACAATTTCCCTTTGATTGCCGCATCGACCTTTGCCACATTCTTTATCGTCACCCTTGTCCAGGCCTTTGCGCCTCAAGGAACACAGAATCTTGAGTTTGATAGACAACATGTAGCCGCAGGAAGTGTACCGTTCCCGCGCCTCATTCATATTGTTTTGGATGAACATATCGGGCTTGAGGGTATTCCGACAGATCTTCCTGAAGGCGTGAGGATCAAAAAACAACTTCGTGAGTTCTATGAGAAATATGGCTTCACCACATTTGGCGGGGCTTATAGCCATTACTTTCACACCGTGAATTCTCTTCCCAATCTCCTGAATTTTTCATCAGCTTCTAAAGCCAGAATGTATCTTGGAAAGGACGATAGCCCTAATAGGCTTCTTCAAAACACCTATTTTGAAAGACTTTCACAGGCGGGGTATCGTCTTAATGTCTGGTGGGGGCATCATGTTGACTACTGTTCTCATAGTCCGGTGCCAATTGATAACTGCATTCAAGTGCCAGCGGAGGGTCTTAAAATCAGTCATCGTTTACCTCTTAATACGCTTGAACGGGTACAGCTGGTCTTTTCCGCATATTTGAATCTTTCAAAAATTTACCAAAGAGGTCGAGATTACTATCAATCTTTTCGAAATGAAATCATTCCCTATGGGGTTTCTTTGCCTTCTGCGACTTGGGATAGGCATGCGGTCACGGCATTGCCGTACTTATACACTCTTGATGACCTCTGGGAGAATATCTTGGATCTTCCTGAGGGGAATGCGGTTTTTGCCCATGTGCTGATTCCTCATTATCCGTATGTGGCCAATTCGGACTGTACGATTAAAGGATCCATAAACGAATGGAAATATAGTAGCCTCTTATTTACTCCGCATTATCCTTTTCGAGAAGGTATGCATAACACAAAGGATTCTCGGAAAACTCACTATCTGGAGTACTTCAAACAAGTGCAATGCATCTATATGAAGCTAGATCAGCTGTTTGAGAAAATGGAGCATGCCGGCATTTTTGAAAATGCCGTTATTGCAATTCATGGGGATCACGGATCGCGGATTGTGAAGAGGGAACCAACAATAGAAAATGAGCTTGAACTTTCAAGGGAGGATATCGTTGATGCATACTCGACCCTTTTTGCCGTCAAATTTCCCAAACAGATTGGGTATTATGATACTCATCGCTTTCCAATCGAATTTCTCTTACAAGAAAAAGTTGTTAAACCTCTTTTAGAAGAAAAAGGAAGTGTGCCACTGCCTGACCCGGTTGTGTTTCTGAGATCAGAAGATCAGAAAATTCTGGATCTCAAGCCAATCCCTTATCCCATGACGCGCTAGAAATTCACTGCCTTCAGGTTCTAGGGGGTGAAAGCGAGTCCAAAAATTCTTCTATTGATTACAGGCTGATTCCTTGATGCGCCGGAATTTCGGGTTCGAGTTGAAAGGGGGTCTGGACGGCTTGCCAGGGTTCTCCACGTTGTTCGATCGCAATGTCTTGGATCGGGCCTAACCACTGGTCAGCTTTTTTGAGGTAAGGAATTCGGGAAGGGTCAATACCCATCACCCGGCAACAGGTCGCGTCGACAGCAGGCAAATTTTGTCCCATGATAATCACGCCGGCATGCACCGGAGTGCCCATGATGGGGCCATCGCCTTCCATGCCTGTAATCCCGTCAATAATTGCAAAATGTGGTTTGAGGGACGCGTTAATATCCAGTATGGATTGGGGTATGCCTTCTTGGTGAAGCACATTCTTAGGCCACCCATAGTAAATGCCGGGCATCATCCCAAAGAAATTTTTCATCGATAAGGTGGCACCAGCCCAATGGTGAGTTTTCATTTTTGCCATTGAGACGATCCAATCCACGTCTTTGATGATTCGTGGAAAGGTCAACGTGGTGAGTCTGGTTTGACGCCCTAAATTAGGAACGGTGATCCCTTGCATCATATTGACGTCGTGAAAAGGAATGCGATCTTCATAGAGGACATCCCCCAAACCAGATTCTTCAAGCACCAAGAGCGTGTCATGTCGATGGCCGGGCCCTTCCGCGACTGCGACGGAAGCGGCGCCTAGGCTAAGAAACGCTTCAATGGCTCCACGAACCACGAGTGGATGGGTATTGATATGTGGTGCGGATGGATGGGGCTCTACCAGGTTGGGTTTTAACAGGATCCGTTTGCCGTTCACCATAGTAGGGGTGAGGCCCAATTCGCGAAGGCCGTCTCGAATAATGATGGCCAAATTTTCTTGATAATCATGGGCTTTCCCAATAAAAGTTGAAGCCGTGAGCAGGGGGCCTCTGAGCCATTGAAGAAGAGAAAATCCGGAAAGAGCCAACCCGCCACCAATGAGGGTGGCCTTCAGCAATTCTCGACGAGTAAGTGTAGGGGATGTGGTTGTGGATGGTGTTGGTGTCATGTCCCTTGTCCCATAGTATCGCTGAGAAGAACAGTCATGGCTTAACTCACGTGAGGTGAAAAAATCGAATCCAGCCCTTGAGGGGCCTGAGCGGCACATAACAGAATTGCTAACGACGGCAATGAATAAGGCCCATGCCGTTCTTGAAGGCGCAAACTTTCCATAACTAACTCGTCGGTATGAGGCGGTTTCAGTCCCCATGCTCCCAATCCCAGCAAGGTCCATCCCAGTGAGATAGGTGTGCGCAGCCTGGGTAATTCCTCTAATAAATAGTCGAGGCTTTTCTGTATCGAGTGCCGTTCCGTATTGCCTGCCAATGCTTGCAACGCAATTCCTGTACATTCCGGCAAGGGAAGGAGTTCTTTTCCAAAAACCAGCGTATTCCCGGAATTCCAACCGCCATGTGGAAGTTGGCGATCTAAAAGCATCAAAATTCCTTCAGAAATGCGTTCGTGGTGGCCGATTCCGCCATTTTGTAAGGCTGTAATCGCCATAGATGTTGGAATGACCCAGCTGTGTGTGTCGGCAATCCATGGCCATCCCACAATGGAGGTGTCGTGTCCCATCACCGAGTCCCCGATTCGTTCAAAATGAAGCCCCGAAAAGCGTAAGAGGAATTGCATGGCTGAATTCTTGGCCTGCTGAGCATGAGATGAATTTGACCAGGCCATTAGCGCCAATGGTGTGGGCCAGTAGGCTTGGGCGTGATCCAGGGAAATACTGATATGCCCGTCTTCCGCTTGTTGGGAAATCAAATATGCTCGAGCTCGGTCGCATTGCTCCAAAGCTGCTTGAAAAGCTGATAAGGCGATTACTGCCCAGGCCGTTGCATCAGGCCGGGCATTCTCTCCAGCTTGATAGGGAAAGCCTCCAGAAGGGAGTTGATGCTTCTGGATCCAGGCCAATGCAGCTGCAATATTGATCATCATATAAGAAGAAAACTCGTTGGTATTGTCTTTGAGAGATGTATGGTGTCTTCTTCGGTGGTCCCAAAACCGTTCTTAATAACATATGCGCGGTCTGCCTGATCGTCATAATCGTGATGCTGCGGTGAGAAAAGTGAAATGTGTAAATCTTCTTGATGAAAGAATCACGTAGGAACCGCCATATCATGAACAATCATGTAAGAAAATGTAAAAAAAAACGATGAATAAGTTTTGCAAGTTTTTTAAGAGGCTGACGATAATGGTGCATGCAAGCGATGAATCACAGAAAATGTTACGGAGCCCTTTACTGGGTTCACGCACATATGCTGATGACTTTGATGCACAGTTTCGATCGGGTTCCCCTTCCCGATAAAGGCGAACACGTTGCAAGGCGTGGGCGCAAAGCCACGGGTCGGAGCTGGTCTCTGATAGCCGGGTTGCCGAAGGCACAAATTAAGGGGAAACGACTACGACAGTTCATTCCGGGCAGGCTGGCGTAGCGCAAAATATTTTAGCCCGATAAGGAGAGACACTATGGTTAACCAATTAGTGCGTTTCATGAATGACGAAGAAGGAGCCACGGCCATTGAATACGGTTTGTTGGCAGCCTTGATTGCCGCGGTCATCGTCGGGACGGTCGGTACCCTTGGCGGAACCGTGAACACGGCATTCAGCAACGTCAACACCGGAATCAGCTAATTCTTTAGAATTAGCCTGTTTCGGAGGAACGCTCCGTGTCCTTCTGAAGCCGTCTCTGGGAGTAATTCCCAGAGACGGCTTCGCAGGAAGACTTGGAGCAATCAGGTGGCTTGCTATTTCCTGTAAGTATTGATCAAAAGGAGCCATTGTTCATGATGAAACCATATTTAAACATACAACAATTTATTCAGAGTGAAGACGGCGCGACGGCTATTGAATATGCGCTCATGGCGAGTCTCATTGCGGCAGCTACGGTTGGTGCGCAAACGACCATGGGGGCTACGGTGGTGAATATGTATACGGTTGCCATCGGCACGATCACTTCGGCCATGAGTTAGTCTGGCTGAAGATGAATGCGAGAAAATTTTGGATGTTACTTTGGCACCCATTCCAATATTAATGCTACGCGCTTCATCATGGCCTGCTAAAGGGTTTTCCCTATCTGAATTGGCATCTATTCCTCCACTGAAAAATCTCCTGCTCAAAGCCAAGTCCTACAACGATTGCGATACTGAAACCATTTTGTATGATTCAGCGGTCACTCGTCTGATCCCTGGATGTCTATGAAACAATAGCCATGAGTCATAAAGGAAAAAAGATATGTCTCAAAAACTCCGAAAATTAACAAAATCCGAAAGAGGGTCAACAGCAGTGGAATTTGCCTTATTACTTCCGATCCTTGCGACACTCACATTTGGGATGATTGATTTTGGGAGAATGCTATGGTTTCAGGAAGTTCTGGTCAATGCCACCCGCACCGGTGCACGACAAGGCACCTTGTTTAATTCAGGAAATGGCCAAGCACAGATCCAAGGATTCGTTGCACAGTCACTCACAAACGGGGGAGTCCCGACGGCCGGACTCAACGTCGCCGTCAATGGTCTTGGAACGGGGCAAGGAAATCCGCTCACGGTAACCTCCACTATCCCGTGGCAATTTATGGTGGTAGATAGCCTGATCCCTGCGATTTCAACAAGCCAGTTGCAGGCGTCTGTTGTCATGATGAATGAATAGCAGTGTTAAGCCGTTTGTTAAATGTGGAAACCTCTTTCCGATAATGGCAAACCCATTGTGAAGTGGGGGCGCAAAGCCACGGGTCAGAAAATTCTGATAGCCGGGTTACCGAAGAAAGGTGCATATCATGCAAAGTAGACATCATTCCAGACTGATTTCTCTTCTTCGAGAGCAAAAAGGGATGGCAGCCATATGGATGGCAATGCTGGGAACGATCTTAGTCTCAATGGCAGCTTTTGCCGTTGATGTGGGCCATGCGCTGGTCACGCAGAATGAATTGCAGAATGCCTCGGATGCGGCGGCGTTGGCCGCTACTCGTCAAATGGGAGTGACCTACCTGGCCCTGCCGATTGCTGAACAACAAGACCTGGGTCGTGATCTTGCCGGTGACGAACAGGCACAAATTTCGGCTCAAGCCACGGCGGCAGTCTTTGCGAACAAAGCCTCGGATGTGCCTAACCTTGCCCTTAGCCAAGGAGACATTCAATTTGGAACCTGGGATTTCGCCGCCCGTACCTTTGTCCCAACGGTGACACGACCGAATGCCATTCGGGTAACAACCAGGCGGGATGGTGGGCAAAACGGACCGATTGCGACATTTTTTGCTGGCGTCGTGGGTGTGAACACCATGGATATTGCGACGACCTCTACTGCCGCATTAGGGACTTCAGGCGGACCGGTGCCACCCGGAGTGGCTGATGTGCCGTTTGCCATCTCCACCAATTGGTTTAATAATGTGGCCAATTGCGATGATGGTATTCAGTTTTCTCCGACTGGTGCAAACGGCTGTGCGGGGTGGCATGTCTTTGACCAATGGCCTGCCAATGCCCAAACGATGCGAAATACCATTGATGGATTAAATGACGGGAGTTATACAGCCCCCGGCTTTACTCCTGGAGTGGACCCATGGTCATTTACAGGGGGAGAAGTCTCATCAGCCTTTAATAATTTGATCGATCTGTGGGATGCCAAGAAACAAATGAACAATGGACGGTGGGAGTGGGATATCAATCTTCCAGTCTACCAAGCCAGTACGCCAACATCATGTGATAACCCGAATGGGTCGATCATCATTGCCGGCTATGCCAAAGCCACCGTTACCCAAATTAAAAAGAACGATATCCAAGCCGAAGTGAAATGCGATGCATTTTTTGATGGAAGTCCAGATCCTAATCAAAACGGCGGCGGGGGTGCTGGACCCCTTCAGCCATTATCAACTTATGCAAGACTGGTGTCGTAAGAGTCGGCCTATTTGAGAATATAATCGTCTCATTTGAATTTTTGTAAATGGTTAAGGCCCCTGTGCGAGTCGATTCAACGACTCGCACAGAGGCTTTTTTTTGTTTAGACCAATTCTCTCCTTTCGCTCCTGCTCCAATTTCTTTTGTTGAAAACTTTTCGTCTCTGCCAAACAAATTTTGCCTGTGGGAGAGACGTGTTCTCTTAAGAACGTTACACGGTCTACCGAAACAACTTTTTGGGATACACGAACGTAGATTTTACCCATTAGGAGTTAGGAAATTTTATGGTCTCCTTTGTTCTGCTTATTGGTTTGGCGATTGCCCTTATTCTTGCGGCGGTTATTGATGTTCGTGAAAGCCGTATCCCCAACTGGCTCACATTTTCGTTAGCCGGATTTGGGATGGCCGTTCACGGGTGGCATCAAGGCTTCAATGGATTGATATTGAGCGTGGAAGGGCTGGCGGTTGGGATCCTCTGCCTGATCTTTTTTTATATTAAAGGTGGGATGGGTGCCGGTGATGTCAAATTATTAGGGGCAATCGGTGCCGTTTTGGGTCCGCATCTTGTGGTGTATGTGTTTGGGATTGCCGCACTCTTGGGGGGATTGTATAGCTTGGTGATGTTAAGTTCCCAAGGAGGTCTTCGCTATACCTGGGACCGAATTATCCTGTTGTTGAATACCTTACGATGGTCAAAAACGGTCGTGATGGCCGGTCAACCAGATCACAGGGAACCCAAGCTGCGTTATGCACTTGTGTTGGGCTTAGGAACGGTCATCGCCCAAACCCTGTCTCTATATGGACTGTTGTAAGGCTTACTTTGAGTTTTCTGATAGATAGAGGAAAGATTTTCAGGTTTCTTGGTTGTTAACCCTAAAGAATGTTTCTTCTCATCCGATATGCATACTAGATCGTGATATTTATTGATGTATGGTTGAAGTTATTTTTATAAACGAGCGCGGAAAATCGTTAGGTTAGATTTGGTTAGATAGGGGAGGAAGTGTAATGGGACAAAAACGACCGTTAGTGTTTTTAGGGGTCGCAATCGGTATCGCGTTAGTCACGACGATTCTGGTGTATCAATGGTTGCAGGGACAACGGGTCACCGAAACGGAAGTAGCTGAAGTAGTGATCGAGGGTGTGGAAGTGGCCGTTGCCAGTAGTGATATTCCCTGGGGGACACCGTTAACGGAAGAGACGATCAGGATGGTCCCCTACCCGGAGGAGAGTGTGCCTCTTGGACATTTTACGGATCGAAATTTACTCAAAGGGCGGGTTATTTTGGCCAATCTCAAAAAACATGAAGCCATTCTTGATTCGAAACTTGCGCCTATTGACATCAAAACAGGTGGAGTGGTGGCGGTGATGGATCCGAACAAACGGGCCATGGCTGTGAAGGTGAACGAGGTTGTGGGGTTGCCTGGTTTTGTGCAGCCTGGGGATCGGGTCGATGTCATGGGCACCTTTGAGAAGCCCAATGCGCAGAGGGGACAGAACGAATCTATTACCAAAGTCGTATTGGAGAACACCTTGGTGTTGGCCACCGGGACCCAGATGGAACGGCGAAAGGGAGAAGATGAACTGGTTGCTGTGAAAGTGATTACCTTGGAAGTGACGATAGAGGAGGCTGAAAAATTAGCAATGGCTGAAAATGGCGGAAAGTTACGTCTGGCGTTGCGAAGCCCACTCAATCCGGACATCAAGAAAACCATGGGGGCTGATTTCAAGGCTCTGATGAAGTCGCATCAGCTGATTCCCCCCAGAAGCTCGCGAGGAATTAAGGTCGAAGTGATTAAAGGGACTGAAAGAAAATCAAGGAAATTTTAAGTTAAATGGTTGTGGAAATGGCTATGAATGTTATGAAAGGTACGGTTATGAACAAGATGCACGGTGTTCCATTTTTAACTGTATGCATGGTGTGGGCCTTGGTTTTTGGAGGCAATGCCGGAGTGTTGGCTGCAGATCCGCCTCAAGAAGGTCTGACGCTTCAGGCCGTTCAGGTCAATACCCCTCAAGTGTTGCATCTCACGGTTGGGGAGTCAAAGATTGTGGAATCCGGATCATCCTTTAAGCGGGCGTCGGTCGCGAATCCCGATGTCGCGGATCAAATCGTTCTTTCCACAAAACAACTGTATCTGGCTGGAATAGATGTCGGGACGACCACACTCACTCTTTGGGGGAAGGATGGCAAGGTGTCGAATGTCTTCAACGTGCAGGTATCACCTGATATCAGTCGTCTGAAAGAACAGATTCATATTCTCCTTCCTGAGGAAGCAGGCATTCAGGTTATGAACAGCCACGATCATATCACCTTGACAGGCACCGTCTCAAATATGGGAGCGCTCAATAAAGCCTTAGCCCTGGCTGAGCCCTATGCGCCTCAGAAAATTGTCAACATGTTACAGATGGGTGGTGTCAAGCAAGTCATGATGGAAGTGAAAATCGCCGAAATGCAACGAGGCCTTTTGAAGAAACTCGGCGTCAATTTCAATCGCCGGCAGGAGGGACATCGAGATTTTACAGTCGGAACACTCAATGGGATCTCGGCGCCGAATCTTGATCAATACACTCGCGTTCCCCAACCTTTTGGTCGACCACCTGGGAGTGGGGGGGGAACGACGACAGAGTTGTTTGATATTTTGCCTGCTCTGAGCAACACCATGCTTTTGGGATTTGGAGTCGGGAAGGATTTATGGACGGTCTATTTAGATATGTTAAAGGAACATGGTCTATCCAGACTCATGGCCGAGCCTACCTTAATTGCCGAGAGTGGACAGGCAGCGGAGTTTCTTGTGGGGGGAGAATTTCCGATTCCCATCCCACAACAGTTCAGTCAAGTCACGATCCGATTTAAAGAATTTGGTGTGGGGCTGAAGTTTACCCCAACGGTTTTATCGGATGGTCGCATCTCTCTCATTGTGAATCCTGAAGTTTCCGAATTAGATTTTGCCAATGGCATTACCTTGTCAGGTTTCCAAATCCCTTCATTGACGACGCGTCGTGTGAAAACGGTGGTGGAATTGGGAGATGGGCAAAGTTTCGCCATTGCCGGGTTGCTGCAGGAAAATATTCGAGAGACCGTGGCGAAATATCCCGTATTGGGCGATATTCCGGTCCTTGGCGCGTTGTTTCGGAGTACCTCTTTCCAGAAAGACGAGACAGAGTTGGTCGTGATTGTGACACCACATTTGGTGAAACCTTTAGATATGGTGAAGCAAACCCTGCCAACCGATTACTATCTGGAACCGAATGATTTTGAGCTGATGTTGATGGGCTACCTGGAAGGGAAGAGTTCTGAGCCCAAAGGGGAGCGAAAGGCGGAAGCCTATATTCAAGAAAAGCCCCGGATGGCAGTGAGAATGCCCTACAACAAGGGTGGCATCGAAGGTAACTTTGGTCATTTAGCACCCTAAGAAGAGAGACGAAAAAAAGGAGAATACCATGCAACGGCAATTGAAGGTAAAAATGGTTGGTCTGCTAGGCTTTGTGGTCATAGGGCTCACAGGTTGTGGTGTCTACCCTGTCATGACCGAAGATAACGGGCGCCGCCCTTTTGCGATGGGTAAAAGCGATCAGTTGCTTTTGCCCTGGGCTCCTCAGCCAGTTCATTTAAACGAAGATTATGGAATCGCGTACCGGCAATCCGTCGAAGGGCAAATTCTGAACCCTGAGGCTTCGAAGAACCTGGGTCCTGTTGAAGGGGATGCCGATCCGAAAGGTTTACATTACAGTTTGCTGCGATATCAAGAACACTTTAAGACTCCTCCTTATTCTGAATGGGAATTAAAGATCACCACATCAGGTGGGTCTTCTGGGGGTGGAGGTAAGAAATCAGGTAGCGGAGGAGGGAAGAGCAGCGGAGGAGGGAAGAAATGACGGATAAAGCCTGGCAGCCAAAACGTGTAGGGTCGGAGGGATCGAATACCTCATTCAAGGAAGCGCTTGTCGACATTTCCGTGCAGGATGGGGAATGTAAGTCTGCGCTCACGAAATGTCTTAAAGATATCGAAGGCATTCGTTTTAGACAATCGCAAAGTGCTGAAATGGCCAACTTAGTCATTATGGACCTTGCTGAAAATCCGGAAGAGACGTTTGCCGTCATCCGGGATATGGGAAAACTGGGGAATGCCCCTGAAATATTTCTGACCGCACCCATGCCGGATTCAGCTGTCTTGTTAGAGGCGATGCGTTCGGGAGCCAAGGAATTTTTGGCCCAGCCTATACAAGAGCTTGAAGTGCAGCGAGCTATGGGGCGGTATTGGGAACGTGCTACCACGCAGAAAGACAAAAGCCAAGGTGAAAAAAAAACGGGAAGCCTTATGGCTTTGTTTGGTGGAAAAGGCGGGGTGGGTACGACCAGTATTGCTGTCAATTTAGCCTCAGCTCTCATGCAATTGCCTGGTAATCCTTCGGTGATTCTGGTTGATGTGAATCAACATGGTGGAGATCTTCCTCTCTATTTGGATCTTCAACCGAATCATAGTTTCCGAGACATCGCGGCAGATATTTCTCGATTGGACCCGGCTTTTCTTATCCGAGTGCTCACGAAATGTGAGTCCGGGCTGCAGGTGTTGCCCTCAGGTTATGATGACTTGAGTACAGGGCGGTTGAGTCCAGACTGCGTTGAGGCGACCTTGAAGCTTCTTCAGGCGAGCTTTGACTATGTCGTCATTGATTGTGGCCATGTTCTGGATTTAACCACGAAAAAAGCCTTGGAACTGGCAACATGGATTATGGTGACGTCATCCCTTATGGTGCCAGTCGTGCATCGGACGAAACGAATCTTAGAGTTACTTCGCGGATCGGGATTTCCTGCTAGTAAGATTCGGTTGGTGATAAATCGATACGTATCTGCTGAGCAAGATGTCTTAAAGGAAACGGAAGACATTCTCAAGCAAAAAACGTTTTGGTGTATCCCCAATGATTACCCATCTTCTAGTCAGTCCGTGAATAGCGGGAAATCTATTATTGAGGGGGCCCCGCGTTCTTCTATTGCCAAATCGTTTAAAGACCTGGCCGCGACATATGATGAACACCCCACCACAACATCAAAAAAGAGTGGGGTATCCAGTTGGTTAAATCCGTTTAAGGGGCGTCGTGCCCAATCATCGCCATCTGGCGCGTAAATATTCATAAATCGTTTTTTCGTTTGAGGTATAGGAGACTATGAGTACAAAATGGGATGAGGTGGGAGATGTTTCCGGCGCAGGCTTGCTGGATTTGGGACCCTTAAAAGAACGTTTGCACCGCCAAGTTATTGACTCCCTGGATCTGACGATTATTGCCAAGCTGGACGCTGGCCAGCTGAAAGGGGAATTGTCGAAACTCGTCACGGAGTTGCTGGAATCTGAATCCGTTCCACTCAGTATGAAGGAACGGGAAGAGTTAATCTCTGATATCCAGCATGAAGTGATGGGGCTAGGGCCTTTGGAACCACTTGTGCAAGATCAGTCGGTCAACGATATTTTAGTGAATCGGTGTGACCAAATCTATGTTGAGCGTGCAGGAAAATTGACATTGACGGATGTCAAATTTCGTGATGAAGGACATCTTCGAAAAATTATCGAAAAGATTGTGTCCGCAGTTGGTCGGAGAATCGACGAATCGTCTCCCATGGTCGATGCACGTTTGTTGGATGGCTCACGTGTGAATGCCATTATTCCACCGTTAGCGCTGGATGGATCATCTATTTCGATCAGAAAATTTTCGAAAGATAAGTTGCAAATCTCCGATCTTGTCGAGAAAAAATCATTGACGCCAGAAATCGCCGAATTGCTTCGAGGGATTGTTGAGGCTCGTTTGAATATTTTGATCTCTGGTGGAACAGGTTGTGGAAAAACGACCATTCTGAATATTTTGTCCTCATTTATTCCCCAAGATGAACGTATTGTGACGATTGAAGACTCAGCCGAATTGCAATTACGTCAGGAGCATGTGGTTCGACTGGAAACGCGTCCTCCAAACGTCGAAGGGCGGGGTGAAGTCACCCAACGTGAGCTCGTCAAAAACTGTTTGCGGATGAGACCTGACCGTATCGTGATGGGTGAGGTACGAAGTGGGGAATGTTTAGACATGCTGCAGGCCATGAATACTGGTCACGATGGATCGTTGACGACGATCCATGCCAATACGCCACGAGATTGTCTAACCCGCGTTGAGACCTTGGTGGCCATGGCTGGCCTCAATCTGGCGACCAAAGCCTTACGTCATTATATAAGTTCCGCGATCGATGTGGTGTTGCAAATGACCCGATTGTCCGATGGATCTCGAAAAATGACCAATTTGTCAGAAATCGTCGGGATGGAAGGTGAAACGATCACGTTACAAGAAATTTTTACATTCCAACAGACGGGGCTTGATGACCAACGGAAGGTTCATGGAATCTTTAAGGCTTCGGGTATCCGGCCGAAATTTGTCGAACGGTTTAAAGCTTTGGGAATTGCATGCGATCCTGAAATTTTCGATCCAGAGAAAATTTATGAAGTGTAGGGTTCCCATATGGTCTCTTTAGGTTGATGGTGTCTCTTGAGAGTTTGCCGTGAACAATTATTCCTTCGTCTGCACATGAGAAATGTGGAGAAATTTTAATGACCATTGCTATTAGTATTGGAATCTTTCTTTCCATCATTTTATTGGTGGAAGGAGGATATTATTGCTATCACCAGTATATCAGTCCTGAAAGCCGCACCCTTAAGCGACGGCTCCGTGGAGGTGCCGCGCGACCCAAAGAAGGGACGGAAGCGCTTGAGATACTCCGGCAACGAAAACTTAGTGATCTTCCTTGGTTAAATACCATGCTGTCCACCATGTCTAATCTTGGTGGATTAGAAAAAATCCTCCAGCAAGCCAATAGTCAAATGCCTCTCGGTGTGTTTCTGATGTTATCTGTGGTGCTTGGTGTTGCAGGGATGGCGATTGCTGGGTTTATGGATTATCCACTTCTTGTTGCTGGTGGTGTTGGTCTGGTGTGTTTGATGGTCCCCTTGATGAAAATCAAAATGCAGCGAGCGGCACGATTTAAGCAATTTGAACGTCAGTTACCTGAAGCCCTTGATTTGATGGCGCGTGCGTTGCGGGCGGGACATGCGTTTTCAGTCGGCATGAAAATGGTGGGTGACGAATTCTCTGATCCCATTGGCCCAGAGTTTTGCCGCACCGTCGAAGAAATTTCTTTTGGCATCGATGTTCCGGAGGCCATGAATAATCTCAACGAACGTGTGATTAGTACCGATTTGAAATTTTTTATTACGGCATTGGTTGTTCAGCGGGAGACCGGAGGAAATTTGGCTGAAATTATTGAAGCCATTTCTCGACTTATTCGGCAACGGTTTGAGTTGCTAGGACGGGTAAAGGCCTTGTCTGCTGAAGGGCGATTGTCCGGGATTGTGTTGTTTGCCATGCCATTTGTCATGGGTGGGGTTTTATGGTGGATGAATGAGGATTATATGAGATTGTTGATTGAAGATGATCTTGGCCTCATGGCGTTGCTCGCGGCGGGGTTGTTAATGGTTTTTGGTGCCGTGGTGATGAAAAAAATGTGCGATATTAAGGTGTAGCATAAGACTATGGATCCATTACTACTCATCAGTGTATTGGTCTTTTTGGGCATTCTGATCATTGGTTGGGGGATTTATGCTTTCATGCAGTCCCGGCAAAAGTTAAGTGATTGGAATGTGCGAGCACAGGGTCAATCGCTTACTCAAAAAACTTCTCAGAAAAAAGAAGAACCGAAATCAGGTATTAAAGATTACGGGCTTAAGTTGCTTGAAAAACTTGGGCAAGCCAATAAACCGAAAGATAAGGCTTCTACATCTCAGCTGAAATCCTTGTTAATTAGTGCTGGGTACCGCAAACCCCAGGCTCCGGTCGTGTTCATGGGGGCGAGGATTTTTCTTGCTGTGATGTTCGGCCTTGCCTTTTTGATTTTTGGATCAGAGGCTGCCCAGGAAAAGGATCCCATGTTGTTTCCTGCCTTTCTTATTGGTTCCATGTTTGCCGGATATTACGGTCCTCAAATGTGGTTGCGGAATATGATCGCCAAACGAAAAGAACTCTTAGTGAATGGTTTCCCCGATGCTCTAGATTTGATGGTTGTCTGTGTTGAGGCTGGGTTAGGGTTGGACCAAGCTATTTACCGGGTTGGTAATGAAGTGAAACAGGGCCATAAGGACCTCGGTGAAGAATTTATTCTGTTAAATTTGGAGTTGAGGGCAGGGTTATCACGCGAGCAAGCTCTTCGAAACTTGGTCAATCGCACCGACCTCGAAGACATCCGAAGTCTGGTGGCCTTGCTTATTCAAACGGATCGTTTTGGGACAAGTATTGGGCAAGCCCTACGTGTGCATTCAGATTCCATGCGCTTAAAACGGCGATTGAAAGCAGAAGAGAAAGGGGCCCAGCTCCCAGTGAAATTGATGATTCCCCTCATTCTCTTCATTTTTCCCGCCCTCATGGTTGTGATTGTGGGACCTGGAGTCATTAATTTGATTCGAAACCTGATGCCCGCCATGGGAGGCTAAGGGCCAAAATTGAATTGAACAGAAGCGTATTCAATCCATACAAAGAGAGGCGATCATGAGCAGAATAGACATAACATACCAGTATGTGGATACCCAAACTGTGGGGGATTTGCGAGTATTGCAGTATTTTATGAAATTTAACCCAATGAGGTGTATGACTATGAACGCGAGCGCGATATTGCTCATGATGGCGGTGTTTGGAAGTTTGATGATGGGATGTTCAAAAAATGAAAAACCTGAATTTACGCTTCAAGACGAACATTACCAACAGATCTTAGAACGGCAAAAAGCTGGCATTGACCCTGAGCCGAAAGGTTCTGTTGATCTTTCTCAAGAAATGACCCAAGAAGAATACGAACGGTTGGGGGATATGCATTTCCAGCAAGGGGATCTTCAAATGGCCAAGCTTCAATATGAAAAGGTCCTTGATATGGAACCGGAACGGATTCCCACACGTTACAAATTAGCCGTGATCTATTTAGAAAAGGGCCGAGCACAACAAGCCTATGATCAATTTCATGAAATCTTGGATCACCAGCTTGATTTCGCGCCAGCATATGAAGGGATGGGACGGGCTCTGATGAAGATGGAAAAGGATGCTGAAGCCGAACGCGAATTTCAAGCGGCCTTACTTTACGATTCTGAACTGTGGACGTCTACGAATTTTTTAGGGATTGTTGCTGATCGTCGGCATGCCCACAAGGATGCTATCCGCATGTATGAAGTGGCGTTAGATAAAAACGAAAACAATCCGGCAATTCTGAATAATTTGGGCATGGCCTATTATTTAGACGAGCAATATGAAAATGCCGTACAAACCTTTCAGCAGGCATTGCAGACGGGTGGCAATAACAAAAAAATCGCCAATAATCTTGGCATGGCTTTAAC
>Ga0265303_10000639_pt1 | contig 20133 bp, 17 predicted proteins | sample Helome_2_FD_192494 | JGI IMG/M metagenome (GOLD analysis project Ga0265303, IMG submission 192494) | Marine sediment microbial communities from subtidal zone of North Sea - Hel_20160317 (Illumina Assembly) | ecosystem: Environmental > Aquatic > Marine > Subtidal zone > Sediment ... | reverse complement strand
AATGTTTTCATAATTTAAGTTAATCTGTACAATGTATTGGATTTAAAGAGCCGGGGATTCCAAAGATACAACAGACATATTATACAAGGTTTCAGGTTTCAGTATTCAGGTGTCAGCAAAAAGCTGGCGGAAGACAGAAAACAGAAGTTAAATGTTGCTCATCTTCTAATTTTTGCCATCTGTCTTCGACTCGGCTGAGTTCGTCGCAGGCTTTCATTTGACCCCTGTCCTCTGAAATCTGAACACTGACACCTCTAAATAGTTAAAGTCACGATGGTGCTTTATCTTCCGTGATCTTAATCACCACCAGGGTAACATCGTCCTCGGGCTCCTTGCCCTGTCGATAATGCTCTAAAGCTGTCAGTATCTCATTCATTATGTCATCGGCACTTGCGGCGGCGTTCCGACGAATAATATCTTTTAAGGGCTCCTTGCCGAAAAGTTCGCCGGTTAAGTTGAATGTCTCCCAGATGCCATCGGTTCCTAAAAAAATGACTTGCCCCTTTGCCAGGCCGGTTCGCTCGTTTTCTTCATATTGATAGTTTTCATCCCAGCCCAGCGCCAGACCGGATCCGTAGAGCTCTTCAAAACTGTCGCTTTTAGGATCATACAGTAGAGCGGCATCATGGCCGGCACGTACCCACTGCAACCGATGGTTTAGCGGATCGACCATCAGATAGAGGAGGGTGGTAAACCGGCCGGTGTCATAGATATCCAGCGTCAGGTCGCGGTTGACGTCGCTAACGATTTCAGAAAGCGTTCCCGGCTGGGCCGATCGGCTGCGAAGCAGCGCCCGCGCAGTGGTCATCAAAAGACCGGCTGCGATTCCATGGCCGGAAACATCACCGATGACCACAGTGAATTTACCTTCAGAATTTTTGGAAAGATTGAGAAAATCATAAAAATCCCCACCGGTTTTGTTGCAATATATACTTTTCGCCGCGATATTGAGACCTTTTATGGCCGGGATTTCTTTGGGCAGCAGGTTCTGCTGGACTTCTTCAGCGACTTCCAGGGCACTGAGCATACGATTGTTGCCAATTGCAAGGTCTACCAGGTGAGTAACTGACCTGGCGGTATTAACGACAGTATTAATAACGTCAGTATCAAATTTTTTGATTCCGTCTTTCTTATTAAAGGCAATGATCGATACATCGCCTTCAGCGTAATTAATGTAGTTGGTAATGGCAAAGCCTAAAAATGCTTTAACGCGCTCATCAAACGGGTGCGCTTTTTCAAACTCCGCCTGGGGTACGGATTCGGGTTTGTTGGCAAATGCCACACAGCCGTTTATATCGCATTCTGCTTTTCGCGATGCCCAGATCGGAGCCGAAGAATTTTCAGGGACCTGGATCAATTCGGATTTTATCAGATTGTCGGGTTTGCCCCTAAATGCGTATCCGGAAAGGTTTCCTTCATTATCTTCTCTGGTGATGAAAACTCCCTGATAACCGCCTCTTAAAATGAGCAATGCCAGTCGATCGTATATATCATTTTTAACCGCAAGCTCATTGATTGAGTCGATTACCTCGCGACTGAATCCGCGTATTGCCGACAAACTGACGTCCATCGCTTTACGTGATGATATTTCATCCAACCATATCAGAAGGTGACCGCCTGCGCCGATCTTTATTTTGGTCTGATACCATTTGTTGGTAATTTTCGAATATAATTCCAGCGGCTCCGTCTCCCCTTCCGCTCTAATTTCTGCGGTGGCTTTTAGAATGGTTTCGGATTCGGAAGTTCCAAACAAATCATGTATTCTTTTGATATTATTTTTTTTAAAAAGAATTTTGGTATTGCCCGCGGTCGCGGCGATCCGGCCGTCTTTGGCGATTACAAATACAGGGTCCTGGCGCTCTGCCGGAAGTTGACAAAGGATATCCATTTCCTTGTTTTTAAACTTTATTGAGGCCTTGGCAAAGCTCTGCACAAAGAGCGGCACGGCATAGGGAACTGCTGAAAACAAAATGCCGTTGCCCTGAAGGGTATTGATGGATGCACCAATCAAAAAAGCGATCAGATAGCTGATCGGGTTGATTAATTCTTTGCTCAGAAACTTTAGGTAAACCAATATTCGCATAGGCATGCGGCGCGCCCTCCAGAGTATGACGCTTCAGTCGACCGAGCGGCAATGTTTATTTCATAGCAGCTTTCTAATCAATTCGGTCTGATGTGACAAATGGGGTCTTTTTGATCGTATCTTAATCTGAAATTTGCACGAGTCCTCCAGAGGCGGACAAGTCGGAGGCTTTCATATTCTCATTAATTTTCATGAAAGATTCAGGTAAAAATGAAATGCGCATGCAAGGCGTGATTGAGAATTGTTTGACATGCGATGTGTCGGGTCAAAAATAGTGTTTGATTTAGATTTTTGTTATGAGTTTGTGAGTCTCTCGATGCTGATTTGATCACCGCATCTTACTTTTCCCTCCTCAAGCACCCGCGCAAAAACGCCCTCTCGAGGCATAATGCAATCGCCGGCCTTGTAATAAATGGCGCAGCGGTTGTGGCACTCTTTCCCGATCTGGGTAATTTCAACCAGGGCATCCGGTCCCAATCGAACCCGGGTGCCTACCGGAATGCTTTTCCAGTCAATGCCGGTGGTGGCGATGTTTTCGGCAAAATCACCAAAGGTTACGTCAAGGCCTGATTGGCGGGCTTTATCGATTTCTTCGGATGCTAAAAAACTCACCTGCCGGTGCCATTTACCGGCATGCGCATCGCCCTCGAGACCGTGTTCCTTTTTTAAAAAGGCTTCATCAACCGTAACTTTCTGTGTTCCCTTTTTCTTACTGGTTGCAATGGATACGATTTTCATTATTATTGAGTTCCTATGTTCTTAGCTCAATTAGCCACATCAATTCGGTGATTTAAAAAATTGAGGTTATCCAAAAGTGCCTAAAATGAGCTAAAGTGCCTAAAGTTGAGGAACTCTGTCGTTTATTTATAAAAAGATAGAGTGTCGCGACACCTTAACTTTAGTCACTTCCCACTTTAGATCATTTTAGTCACTTTTATAAGCAATGGCAATACTGCATCTGGATTGTATGATATATTTATTTATTATCTGCTGTGTTGCGCTTTTGAGTTGCCAATTAGGAATATTCCATATGTCGCCCGGATATTTGGCAAAAACTTGATAATCTTTCCGTATCGATTCTGCGAATGCGTATTAATGGCCACCTCTTTTAAAATTTTCAAGCCGACATCGTAGATAAATTTCCGAAAATCCTTGATGGTGATCACCCGGATGTTGGGCGTGTTATACCACTGATATGGCAGTTGTTTGGTAACCGGGGCATATCCAGTCGACAGCAACTGCATGCGACAAGCCCAGTGACTGAAATTCGGAAAACTGACAATCCCTCTTTTGCCAATTCGCATTATCGCCCGTATAAGCGTATCCGGCGCATAGACTTGCTGCAGGGTCTGGCTCAAGATAACATAATCAAAGGCTTGTTCGGGATAATCCGGGACTTCCGCATTGATATCCCCTTGCAAAACCGTTAATCCCTTCTCGATACAGGAGGCCACTTTATCTTCTTCCAGTTCGATGCCGGAACCGCGCACCTGTTTATTGTTGATTAAAAAGCGCAGCAGCTCGCCGCTGCCGCAACCCAGATCGAGCACATGGGATCCCGGATCTATCCAGGAAGCAATAATCTGAAGATCATAGCGCATGCTGTTATGTTGTGGTTTCTCGGCAGACACGTTCCAAAAATCCTCTGATGAGGGTCGTCAAGCGCTCATTGGGCAGCAAAAAGGCGTCGTGACCCCATTCGGCTTCGATTTCAAGAAAACTGACATCCAACCCGTTTTTCTTCATAGCCTTGACCATTGATTTTGATTGATAGGTGGGGTAGAGCCAGTCGGAAGTAAAGGAGACCACCAGAAACTTGGCCCTGGCTTTTGAAAAGGCTTTTACAGCCGAGCCTTCACCATACTGTTTTTCCATGTCATAATAATCGCCGGCTTTGGTAATATACAAAAAGGAGTTGGCATCAAAACGGTCCACAAATTTTTTGCCCTGATAACGCAGGTAACTTTCCACCTGAAAATCCGCATCGAAATTAAATGAAAAATCACCTTTATCCTGCAACCGGCGACCGAATTTCAAGCGCATGGATTCATCCGACAAATAGGTAATGTGGCCGATCATGCGCGCCACCGCCAATCCGAGGTTCGGTTTGGGCCCGTAGTAGTAGTTTCCGTTATTCCATGCCGGATCGGCCATGATGGCCTGTCGGGCCACCTCATTAAATGCGATGGCAAGGGCCGAGTGTTTGGTTGTGGTGGCCAGCGGAATGGCCGACATCACCATATCCGGGTATCGGACTGTCCACTCCAGTACCTGCATTCCGCCGATAGAGCCGCCCACCACACATAAGATTTTTTTGACGCCCAGGTAATCCATCAGTTTTCTTTGCGCCACGACCATATCGCCGATGGTGACCACTGGAAAATCAAGTGCATAGGGCTGAACGGTTTTCGGATTGGTGCTGCAGGGTCCGGTGGATCCCATGCAGCTGCCAATGATATTGGAGCAGACGACAAAATATTTGTTCGTGTCGATCCCCTTGCCGGGGCCAACCATAATATCCCACCAACCGGGCTTTTCGTCTTCCTCTTCATAATAGCCGGCGGCATGGGAATCGCCAGAGAGGGCATGTAAAATCAATATCGCGTTCGTTTTTTCAGCGTTGAGCGTACCGTAGGTTTCATAGGCAAGGGTTACCGGACCGAACCGAGTGCCGTTTTCCAGAACCATTTCATCGGGTGCCTCGGCAAAAGTGAAGAGTTTTTTCTCCACAATACCCACCGAAACGCCCTGTCTATCGTGTTCAATGTATTCGCTCATAACCTCAAGCCGTATGCCACGATTTAAAAAAATAGCCCACTCCCTGATTTGCCTGCGATGGCAGCCATAAGGGAAGCCGGCTAATTTTGTTACTTGATTTTTTGAACCAGGGCAAGAGAAATCAGGTCTGGGCAAAGGCCTGGTCTAAATCCCCTTTGATGTCGTCGATGTGCTCGATACCAATTGACAGGCGCACAAGATCCGGCGTCAAACCCCCGGCTTTTTGCTGTTCTTCACTTAATTGCGAATGGGAGGTGCTGGAAGGATGAAGAACAAGGCTTTTGGCATCTCCCACGTTTGCCAGGTGAGAAAACAGTTTCAAGCTGTCCACAAATTTTTGACCGGCATCCAGCCCGCCCGTAATCCCGAAGACGACCATGCCGCCAAAGCCGTTCTTAAGATATCGGCTGGCAACCGGATAGGACGGATCATCGGGCAATCCGGGATAGCGCACCCATTCAACTTTGGGGTGTTCTTTCAAATACCGGGCAACCTGGGATGCATTTTCACAATGCCGCTGCATGCGTAATGGGAGGGTTTCCAGTCCCTGTAAAAACATCCAGGCGTTGTCCGGGGAAATACAGGCCCCCAGATTGCGCAAGGGCACCAGCCGCATCCGAAGAATAAATGCAATGGGATTCATGTCTCCCAGGTCATGGGCGTAGCGGATGTCGTGATAGCTGGGGTCCGGCTCATTATAAAGTTTAAATTTTGTATCTTGCCAGTCAAATTTTCCTGAATCCACCACAACCCCGCCGATGCCGGTGCCGTGGCCACCCATCCATTTGGTAAGGGAATTGACGACGATGTCGGCACCGTATTCGATGCTTTTGAGCAAATAGGGCGTGGTAAAAGTAGCGTCGACAATCAGCGGCAGGTGATGACGATGCGCGATATCTGCGATCGCGCTGATATCGGCAAATTCCAATACCGGGTTGCCGACGGTCTCAATAAAGACGGCCCGGGTTTTTTCGGTGATTGCCTGGTTAAAGCTTTCCGGATCGTCGGGATCCGCAAAGTTTGCGTGGATCCCAAATTGCGGCAGAATACAATCAAACATCGTATAGGTGCCGCCGTACAGGTTGCGGGCTGATACGATTTCATCGCCCGCCTCACATATATTAATGATCGTATAATAAACCGCCGATGTTCCGGAAGACAGTGCCAGGGCCGCTGCGCCGCCCTCCAGAGCCGCAATCCGCTGCTCGAGAACATCCTGGGTGGGGTTCATGATGCGGGTATAAATATTGCCCAACTCTTTGAGCGCAAAAAGATCGGCGGCATGTTTGCTGCTGTTAAAGACGTAAGAAGACGTGCGGTGCACCGGCACACCTCTGGCGGTGGTGGCCGGATCCGGCTGCTGACCGGCATGCAGACACAGTGTTTCAAATTTATAGTTCGCGTTCATGTTTAGAATCCTATATTGTTTTAAGGTCGGAACCATCGGGCGCGCCGGCCATTCGGCCGCAAGGCGAATTTAATGCTCTGAAGTTTGCGGCAGGAAGCTTAATCGATCAGCGGTTCAAATACTTCACAGGTCTTGCAAATCTTCATTTTTTCCTTCCAGTCTTTCTGAATCTTTCCATCACAAATTGTGCCGTTAATGAACCAGCAAAGCTCACCGGCGCCAAACTCCCAGGCCGGGCATTTGATTTTATGTTCCGGACTGCATTTTTTGATCTGCCAGCATGCTTTCGTCTTGCCTTTTTTGGTATTTTGCTTGACCGCTAAAAAATACATCTGACGCTCGACAGCAGTCGGCACTCTGCGCCATCCTTGCTCATAGCTGTGCACCGCTTTAAGCGATATGCCCAGCAGCTGGGCCATTTGCGCCTGGGTTTTGCTTAATTTTTTTCTTAACTTTCTGAACTCCGCACTTTCCATAATAGTATTCCTCGGATCAGATTTAATGATGATTTACAAAACATCAATCAATTAATTTGCTACAATGTGGCAGTTGTGTCAACAAAAAAGATGCCAGATCGGCTCATAGAGCGGCGCTGATGATACCGCCTCCCAATACCGTATCTCCATTGTAAATTACAGCAGATTGCCCGGGGGTGACCGACATCTGCGGCGCTTTAAACAATATTTTAGTGTAGTTGCCATCGGTTGGGTAAACCGTGGCGTCAGCCGCTTTGTGCCGCAGGCGAATTTTAACCCGGACGTCGGTTAGCGGTTGCTCGATGCGATCGCCACCGATAAGATTTAAGTCAGCGGCTACCAGGCCTTTTGAAAGGTTCTCCTGGTAGCTGACGATTATGCGATTGCGAGCGGCATCAATTTGGCGGACATACAGCGGGCGCTGGGAAGCAATGCCAAGGCCGCGACGCTGGCCGATGGTATAATGAATAATTCCCCGGTGCTTTCCGAGGACCTGGCCCGCTTCATCGACAATGTCGCCGGCTTTTATTTCTTTTTTATCAAAAAGAATAGAATAATCCCCGCCGTCAATGAAATCCTGGCTTTCTTCACGATCTGCAGTTTGAAGCCCCAATGCGCGCGCTATTTCCCGGACCTGCTGCTTGGCATGACCTCCCAGCGGCAAGAGCGTGCGCGCCAGTTGATGCTGTGTAAGGCCATACAGAAAATAGGTTTGGTCTTTCGAGTGATCGGCGGCCCGTTTCAACAAAAAACGGTCACCGGCGTTTTCGATACGGGCATAATGGCCGGTGGCAAAATAATCAAATTCCAGGCCTGCCTGCCGGGCTTTGTCTAAAAGAAAGCCGAACTTGAGTTTCTGGTTGCAAACCACACAGGGGTTCGGGGTTTTACCTTCCAGGTATTCATTTCTAAAATAACGGATGACATGCTTTTGATATTTCTGTCGCAGATCGATTGTATGAAACGGTATCTTGAGTTTCCGGCAAATAGCAGCAGCAGATTCGACATCTTCTTTTTCGCCGGGGCCGTAGCAGGCATGTTTGGCTGATTCATCAACACCAAGCGCATCGTCATAGATTTCCATGGTGATGCCGCACACCACATAGTTTTGTTTTTGCAGCAAAGCCGCCGCAACCGATGAATCCACGCCACCGCTCAGCCCAACCGCTACTTTTATTTTATTGTTTTCCATTGTGAAGTTTTAATTACGTTTTTCTTTGTGTTCTTCGTGACTTTGTGGTGAAATTTTTTTGTTTTTTTAAGGCGGCATTCAGCGAGCCGCTTTTAAAGCCGTCTATATCCAACGTGACGTATAGAAATCCCAATTCGTGCAGCTTTTGGCTGATGGTTTTGCGATGCTGCAGGGCCAGGCTGAAATCCGCCGGTACGATTTCGATCCTGGCGGTATCACCGTGATGCCGCACCCGCAGCATCCGTAAGCCCAGATGGCTTAAATAATCTTCAGCAGCCTCAACCTGTTTGAGCTTTTCCACATTGACCTCCTGACCGTATGCGATCCGGCTGGCCAGGCAGGGCATGGCCGGTTTGTCGGCCACGTCGAGGCCCAAAGAGGCGCAGATGCCCCGAATCACGTTTTTATCCATTTTTAATTCGACATAAGGAGCCAGAATGGCGGCCTCGTCAGCGGCTTGTATGCCCGGACGGTAATCCCCCAGATCATCAAGATTAACACCGTAAAATACCGGCCAGGGCAGGTTGCTGAAGGGATTGCCCGGCTGCCCGCGCAGTTCTTCGATTCTTTCAAAAAGCGCTTTTTTACAATGGTAGCAGCGGTCGCCCTGGTTAGCCCCATAAAATGGATTTTTCATCTCCTGTGTATCAATTATTTGAAGCGGAAAGTCGTGCTTCGCTGCAAAGGCCAGCGCGTGCCGATATTCCCGGCGGGCAAGCGATGGGCTGTCTGCCAGGGCGGCCAGCATATTTTTTTTTAACGCCAGGTGCGCAACATACGCCAGCAGGGCGCTGTCCACGCCGCCGCTATAGGCGACAATGGCACCTTCATAACGGGCAAAGTGGTCTTTTAGTTTTGTCAGCCAGGTTTCAGAAGACAATTTTTTTTTCTCGGGTGCCTGCATTTCAGTTGCACCATAAATTTATTTAAAATTTTTATAACCACAAAGTCACAAAGGCCACAAAGTGATTGTGAAGTTTTAATTAATGATTTTTTTGTGCTCTTGGTGCCTTCGTGGTGATTTTTTTTCCTGTCCTTGCTTAGATTAGAGACACAAAGATTGAATTTTGTTACATTGTGGCAGTTTAGTCAATTAAAAAGGCCCCATGTCTGAAGTTGCCAGCAGGCGAGGAACGGATCGAAAACAGGAAAGCTATGAATCACCATAGATCCAGGATGTGGGCCGGTGGTCACGATTTAATCAATGCCCGAAAGCACTGCTCAGTGATTAGGGGAGGGGGGCGTACCCCAAAAAGATTTTTTGAAGGCGATCTACTCCTTTTGTATTTCGGTATTGCACAGATTGATTTTGGATTTTTTACCAACTGGTTTTAAACAAGTTCGGATCCAATAGTAGATCCGAAACTTTATGATAAGCTATCACTCAGTGGACTTCAACCAGACTGGCTGGACCTCATGCACTGCACATTTTATTGTGTTGAATGCGTTAAGCATTCGTGTATAGGTCATTGCCAGACCGATATTTTCGGCCAGCACCAGCAGCGAATCGATATCTTTGTCAGAAACTTCCCATGCCTTATGGTGATAGAGCCGCAAAGCGCCGATAACTTTGCTGTAAAATTGGATGGGAACGGAAACGATAGCGCCGATGCCTTCATTTTTAGCATCATCAGGATATTGCAATTGATCGGTTGTCGTAACATCGCGAATGACGATGGGCTGTTTCTTCAAAGTTGCGCCGATGCTTTTACCGATTAACAGAGGTCCTTTGTTTAAATATTTCATACTCATTCCAAAGCTTGCCAATACCTCCAGCTCTTCAATTTCCGGATTCAGCGCAAACAGCGTACATCCCTTAATCTCAAGTGCTGCAACCAGTAGCTGGGTGAGATGATTGGCCATGATTTCCAGATTATCCGATTGGGCGATCGCTCTGAAGACAACCTTAAAAATATCAATATCAATTTTTTCCTCGACAGGCATGAGATCCCTCCTTTGCTGGTTAATCACCGCTTTTCAACCACCCAGATTATTCCCAGGTTGCTGAATTTAAGGCTTTGAATGTCACGGGGGCGTATTTTTAATGGACATTAAGTCACAACACAAACGGTCAGGTCTTTTAAGGCAGAGATCACTTTATTGTATCGGCTGCCTGTAAAAAATCGGGTTGCCTTACCGGGTTTGTGGCTGATGACAATGACATCGAATTTATGATCCGTGGCAAGATCAATAATCTCGCTGGCAACATCCTTTTTGCGCGGTTGGAAAACAGTATCAACAACGCTATCTTCAAACCCATTTTCCACCAGCTTATCTTTAATGGTTTGGAGCTCGGCTTCTTGCTCAGAAATTTTCTGAGAAAGGTAACTCAAGCTCCCTTTCAATTTGCCCGTTATAGAAGTTGCAGCCGTATCAATTTGAGGAATGGGCGTGTAGGCGTTAAAAATGGTTACGGCAACATTTTTCGAATCCCCGAATATGTCGATCACGAAATCCAGCGCTTTGTGGTCGAAACTCGTAAAATTATAGGGCAGTAGTAGTTTTAGTTTGGCCATTGGTTTCCCCCTTAACGCTTATTCAGGTTTGACGGACTTTGACACATGCCTCACGGCTGCAATAGAAGGTATCATTTGAACGGCTTAATTTAAATTGATCACACCTGGTGTGTGCCTGATACCAAGACAATCGAAAAGGCTGGATAACGGAAATTCGGATCCGATTCTGCTTCAGGATACAATGGTTTGATTTGCAGGGCCTAGATGCCCATGGATTCTGATTCTTCTTAACGGCAAAGTCTCACAAGGTGGCAGCTTGTGTCAATAAAAAAGTTTATGTTAAGTGCGGTTCGCAGTCTGGGAGTTTTATCTAGAACCCCGATTTCGCTGCATCTAAAAGACTTGATTTTTGTCGGCAAACTTGAAATGGTGGTAGACTCTGTTTCACCATCGTAAAACCCGACCCGAGAATGCCAACCGAATTTTAATCGTCTGCTGAATTGGATACAGGAGAGCACGGATGCATCTTAAGCAAGTTCGTATTGTGCCGGAAAGATTTCCCACGGTTGAACAATATCCATTTAATCTGGATATTTTTAAGCATCCCCGAACGGTGAACGTCCATCATCCGATGACGTTTTTCGTTGGAGAAAACGGCACCGGCAAATCCACCCTGCTGCAGGCCATCAGCCACCGCTGCGGTATCTATATATGGCGGGGTGAGCGCAGGGCCCGCTTTCAATATAATCCCTATGAAACCCAATTTTACCGAGGCATTGAGGTTGTCTGGGCCCAAAATACGGTTCCGGGTTCATTTTTTGCTTCGGAGATTTTTAATAATTTCGCCCAAATCGTGGATGAGTGGGCGACCATGGACCCCGGGCTGTTAGACTATTTCGGTGGCAAATCCTTGATGATTCAATCCCATGGTCAATCTTTGATGTCTTTTTTCAGATCACGATTTAAAATCAAGGGCCTCTATTTGCTGGATGAGCCTGAAACGGCACTCTCTCCCGCAACTCAGATTGATTTGTTAAAACTTGTAGCCAAAATGAGCCATTCGGGCCATGCGCAATTTATCATTGCCACCCATTCACCTATTCTTTTAGCCTGTCCAAAAGCCACCATATACAGTTTCAGCGCATCATCACTAGAGCCGGTAGGCTATGAAGAAACCGAGCATTTCCAAGTATATAAGAACTTTATGCAGGATCCTAACCGGTATTTGCAGGATATATAATCCCCCCTATGATTTGAAAAATGCTATTGCGGAAGCCGGTGGGCGCAATTGGGGCAGAATTTGCTGAATTTTGTCAAAATTTATCTCATTTAAGGCAGCGGCTGAATCCGGAAAATATCATAACCATATGAAATTTATATGTATATGAGGTTTAGCGGGTTTTGGCTTGGATTTTGCTTCATTGTTTTGGCTGTGCTGATCCCCGTCGATCACCGATGGTGGATTAACCCTTTTCATGTGCCATTGCCGCTAATTGAGCGGACGCGATACGGCCCCGGATGCGCTGAGCCTATGAAAAATTTTCGCTATAAAATCTTGTTTTTACCGATATTTTTTGCAGTAATGTTGTTGTGGAGCCTGCCTGCAGCTGCCGACAGCCTTGCCGCCGAATTTCCTGTTTACGACAGCATTCGTCCCAACGTTTCATTCTGGAAAAAGATATATACGGAATATTCGACGACCCAGGGAGTCATTCACGATAAAAAAAATCTGGCAATTATCTATGAGGTCATTGAGCTCAAAGACCGCAATCGCCATGGCAGCCGCAAAATCAATAAGGCGCGGATAAAAAGGGTCAAAAAGAAATATAAACGGATCCTGGCGAAACTTGCACAGGGGCATACGCCAAACGGGCCCCAGGAGCAACGCGTGGCGGCCTTGTTCGGAACAAGCGCAACGTCCGCCGATTTCCGACACGCGATGCGCAAACTGCGCTGTCAGGTTGGTCAGAACGATCCGTTCAGGCAGGGTATCATTCGATCCGGTGCCTATCTGACAGAAATGAAGCAGATCTTCCGCGATGCAGGTTTACCGGAGGATTTAGTGTATCTGCCGCACGTGGAATCATCTTTTAATCCCAAAGCTTACAGTAAATTCGGTGCTGCCGGCATGTGGCAATTTACCCGTTCGACCGGTAAAAGCTATATGACGGTCAGCTATGCGGTTGATGAGCGGCGGGATCCCATCCTTTCCACGCGCGCGGCCGCCCGGTTGTTGAAAAGGAACTATAAAAAATTTCGCAACTGGCCGATGGCCATAACGGCTTACAACCACGGCGCTACCGGTATGCTGCGGGCCAAGAGGCGCAAGGGGAACTATGAAACCATATTCAAAGAATACCGCAGTCGCATTTTTAAATTTGCTTCACGCAATTTTTATTCTGAGTTTTTGGCGGCCCGGGAGGTCGCCCGTGAGTATCGTCAATATTTCGGTAAGCTGATAATGGACATGCCTTTGCCGACTCAGGAAGTTGTAATGGCCGGCTACGGCTCATTGCCGGAAATGGCCCGGCAACTTGATCTGAAACTTGCTGTGCTGCGCGACCTGAACCCGGCTTTGCGAAACCCCGTGCTCAGAGGACAAAAATATGTGCCACGCGGTTTTCATTTGAAGCTGCCGGCCCAATCCGGCCGGGACTGGCAAATTGTGATCGCCGAACTGGCTCCCAAAATCTATAAGAACTACCAGAAGCGCAGCCGAATTTATACCGTCCGCAAAGGCGATACTACCGGAGAAATTGCCCGGAACCACGGTGTGAAGTTAAATGATCTGATTGCCGCCAACAATCTGGATGCACGGGCAACCATCCATATCGACCAAAATTTAAGGATACCCCTGCCGGGTGACAAGCCACCCGTGCTGGCCGCTTTGAAATCCGAACAGGCCAAACCCAAAGCAGTTGAAAATTCAAAGGTGCCAGCGGCCAAGCGGCAGAGCGAAACAGCTAAGCGCGAGCCAGAAAAGAGTGATGCGCAAGTAGAAAAGCCGCTACCTCAGAGCGAAACAGCTAAGCGCGAGCCAGAAAAGGGTGATGCGCAAATAGAAACGCCGGTACCTCAGCAGCCTCAGATGGTTTCGAGTCTTGATTTTGACACGATTGAATCAAATCGGGTCATTGAAGCCGCTCTATTGCAAATGCAGCCTATAAGCCCCGGGTCCCCCAAAAATCGGGCCGCTGCCCGGCACCTGCCCCATAAGGCCGTCCTGAGCGCTGATGTCGTGCAGGGCAATTTGGCCATTAAACGCATCAAGACCCATCAGGGTCGTCCCATCGGTCGCATTCAGGTAGAGGTTGAAGAGACCCTGGGGCATTATGCCGAGTGGCTGGAGGTTTCCGCCAGTGAGATCCGGCGGCTGAACGGCCTGCGATACGGAAGGCCCCTTCGAATCAATGAATCAATTGAGATTCCACTGCGCCGGGTAACGAAAGAGGCCTTTGAAGAGAAGCGATTTGAATTTCACAAGGAGCTGGCAGAAGATTTTTTTGCATCTTTTCGAATTGAAAAAGTCCAGACCTATACGGTTAGAAGAGGAGACAACATCTGGACGCTTTCAAAAGAAAAGTTTGAAGTACCACTGTGGTTGATCAAAAAATACAATGCCCATCTGGACTTTGGTGAGCTGTATCCGGCGCAGGAACTATTTGTCCCAATCATCGAAAAAATCACCTAAACTGGTTTTTAAACCATCATCTTTTGCCCAAGAGCTGTGTTGCTCGTCGTCGAAGTTCGCTAACGTACTAATAGTACGCTGCGCTCCCTCTCCTCCTCCCGCCTTTTGAACACCTTAACGCATAAAATCAAGACGTGAAATCCCGCATTTTGCGGGAGCTCTCGAGCAAAATCTAACGGTTTAAATACCAGTTTAAGAATTTGAAATTAGGCATTTTCAAGGCAAACCGACTCATATTGGAGGTGCGATGGTGACCAGCAGTCTGAGATTGGTTTTGGCACGCAGGCCATGAGGTTCGGCAATATCGCTGATGACAACATCTCCGGGATTTGCCGGTATCGTCGCATCGCCCTCCCCTAAAAACTCGCCTTCGCCTTCCAGAACAACCAGGCTTAGCTGGCCTTCAATGTCGTGGCTGTGAACCGGCAGTTCCTGCCCGGGTTTGAAATTGAAATTGATGATTTTAAAATACGGTGAGTCGTGCACCAGAAGCTTTTTAAACGCCTTTTCGGAAAAATCGTTTTCCGCGTAAAGATTGAGCTGTTTCATAATAACCTCCCATTTTTGAGAAAGCTTCCCATTATCGAATATATAATGTTGAATGTAACATTATAGAAGAGTGTGGGCTGCTAGATCATTGATATAGGTCAAAAAAAAAATGACCCACAAATGGCCTGAGGCCGGAAAATTGCGGCAGGTCAGCGGGTCATTGTCGCCTGTTTCTCTATATGCGGCGATGTATGGGGGGCGCTGTCTCAGCGAGTTGTTTTCACGTTTGGTGAAATGGTGACATCAATGCGGCGATTCATGGCCCGGCCCTTCTCGGTTGAATTCGAAGCCAGCGGGCGCATGGAACCGTATCCGACCGAGATGATTTTATCAAACGGCAAAATACCGTTGGCGACGAGATATTGACGAACCGCCTCCGCGCGTTGTTGAGACAAATGTTCATTTAATGGTTCAGGTCCTGTGCTGTCGGTATGGCCGCCGATGATGACATCCGGTTCACCAAAGGCTCGAATGGCGCGCTGGACCTTACTGAGCAAGCTATAATTATCCGGCATAATCATAGACTGGCCCACGGGAAACTTAATTGTTTTCAATCGGATAATCAGTTGATTTTCTCTTTTGTAAACTTCCGCCTCATATGGTTCAAAGTAGCCTCTGACCTCGCTGTAAAGCTGGTTTAACTGATTGTCGGCCATCAGCTGTTCCTGTTGCTGGCGGCTCTGACCTTCCAGGGAAGCGATCTTGTGCTGCAGGTCGGTGATTTCCAACTGCTGTTCTTTGATCTTTTTGGTCGTAAATTCCTGGTCCGCCCGATGGGCGGAAATTGTCGCCAGAATATTGTCCAGTTGCTGCTCTAAAGACTGATCCCGCATATCGGGTGCCGACAGCTGGCTGGATGTTTGATAAAGCATTTCCTCCATGTTCAGGGCGATTTGTTCCGGTGTCATCTGCCGTAGCTTGATGGTTTCTTTGGCGATTTCCATATGGCGGCGCGCCAAAAAAAGAGCTTCATTGGCCAGCAAACTCATCCGCTCCTTTTGGTAAGGATTTTCAGTGATAAACGTATCGGCTTCCGCAAATTTATTTTTGGCAGCCGTGTACGACGCCGGAGCGATTTTATCGGTTTTTTGTTTTTCGGCCGCACGCAGCAGATTGCGCACTTCGCCTATGGTGCGAACTTTAATGGCCCTTATTTCCAGCTGCCGAAATTTTTCGGCCACTTCGGTTTGGTTGCGCTGGGCATAGCCGAGATTTTCTTTTTCGATGGCGTGCGCGAGTTCCAAAAAATCTTCTTCAGCGGCTGTATAATCCTTGCCGAGCCCGGCCGCTCCGGCTTTGCGAGCCAGCTCGCGCGCTTCGATGGCTTCAGTCAGTGTGGCTCTGGATACTTTGGCTATTTCTTTCGCACGGTTGAGTTGGGCCTGGCCGGTAGCGATGTTATCAAAAATTCTTGAAAGCTCGGCACCTTCTTCCAGAAGTCTTTTGGACTCATTAAGCGAAGATTCAGCCTGGGTAAACCACGTGGGTGCCAAAACATTTATTTTTTCATTGCGTGCCAGTGCGATCTCGCCGTCCAGCTTGTTGATCAATTCCTGCGGATGCCCCGATTTTGGGATCGATTGAACTTCCAGCTGCCGCCCGGCGCAGGCCGCTAACAAAAACATTGCGATCAGAAACCACACGATTCGTATATATGGGATCCGTTGCATCATTTTCCTTAAAACCTCTCTCTTTTGATATTAAAATCTGATGGATGACCACCTCTGGCGGATGGATAACCCGGATATCCAATTTTAGACGCTTATTTTTACAAAATAAAATCCAATACAGCAAGTTAAAATTATGGTGTTCCGACAAAGGCGACGCCAATTTTTCGCAAAACGCAGATAGGTGCGATTGTACTTTGACCTCAAAGATATTAAAATGTATGTAAAACATTTGAATATCGGAACGTTTTTTTGACAACCACCATAGCGCTACTGTAATGACAACCACCCGCGATAAAAATATTATTCTTTCATATGCCCATACCCGTAACCGCTGTCTATCCTGCGGTACCGACGAGAACGTGGGTAGACGGAAATACTGTTCAATCGATTGCCGCCAGAAACTGCGTTACAGTTTGAGCATGCGGACGGGTTTATTAAAAGCGCTCAGTACCAAGTATGCGACCTTTTATTTTACGACCTCACTGATTTTTTTGGATGTATTGCCTTATGGGTCTACGAGTTTATTCAGTTTTCTTTTTCCGCGCAGGTCCGGGCGAAAACCCGTTGATGACTTTGGTACGATGGCCAATGTGCTGGGGAGAGCATGGTGGGCTGAAAGGCGTCGGACCAACAAGCGCTATATCGCAACGCAGCATGTTTTGGAAAAAGCCCAAAACCATAATAGCGGCTCCAAATCAATTAAACCGTTCGAAATTGTCAAACCGGCGCGAATGGCCAAGTCACTAACATTCCTTAAACTGGGTCGCGCGGATCTGGATTCACCTCAGTTGCAAAGGATCATCAAAAGTGCCTACCGGCAGCAGGCCAAAACCTATCATCCTGATCAGGGAGGGGATGCCGCCGTTTTTCGCCGGGTTCAACAGGCCTATGAGCAACTTATGGACTGGGCTGAAAATCCGACATTTACCCGCCACCGCGGGTTTCCGGATAAATGGTTTTATGAAGGCAGTACCAATCGGTGGATACAACCCGCCCCTATAAAACTGGATTAAAACGGCACCGAAGCTACCGCGCAAAGACCGCGCCCGTGTCTGCACTGGAAACCATCTGCGCGTAGCGGGCCAGATAACCGGTTTTGACTTTGGGCTCAAACTTGGGCAGCTCGGCAAGCCTTTTGCGGATTTCTTCTGCGCTTAATTGAACGTTTAGGCTTTTATGGGGGATATCAATTTCAATGATATCGCCTTCGCGCAGGGCTGCGATTGGGCCTCCGGCGGCAGCTTCCGGCGATACGTGCCCGATGGCCGCCCCGCGGCTGGCGCCTGAAAAGCGGCCGTCGGTAATCAACGCCACTTGCCTATCCATCCCCATGCCGGCCAACGCAGATGTGGGCGACAGCATTTCGCGCATACCGGGTCCGCCCTTGGGTCCTTCATATCGAACCACGAGCACCTCGCCTTTTTTAATCTGCCGATCCATGATGGCTTCGAATACATCTTCTTCTGAATTAAAAATCCGGGCCGGACCCGAGTGGGTCAACATCTCTTCAGAAACGGCCACCTGCTTTACAATGGCGCCATCGGGAGCCAGATTGCCGGTGAGGATGGCCAATCCACCGCCGCTGTGGACCGGTTTTTCAATTGAACGAATCACCGCATAATCTTTTACGCCGGCGCCGATTTCCGCCAGCATATTGCCAACGGATTTTCCATAGACCGTCGGCGGGTCCGTTTTGATGAGCTTGGCTTTTTGCAGTTCGGCCAGAATGGCGGGGATCCCGCCGGCATAAAATAGATCCACGACATGGTGGGGTCCTGCGGGAGCGATAGAAGTCAGATGAGGAACTTTGGCGGTAAAGGGATCCAGATCCCTGAGGGTTAAATCCAGGCCGGCATAATAGGCCAGCGCCGGAATGTGCAGCGCCGTATTGGTGGAACCGCCCAGCGCCATATCTGCCGCAATGGCGTTGTGAAACGCATCTTGCGTCATGATATCGCGCGGCTTCAAGTCTTTTTTGACCAACTCCACCACTTTGTAGCCGGTTTCTTTGGCCAGCCATATCCGTTCAGAAAAAACAGCCGGTGCACTGCCGTTAAACGGCAGGGACATGCCCAGGGCTTCCGAAAGATTGCTCATGGTATTGGCCGTAAACATTCCCGAACAGGATCCGGCGCCGGGGCAGGCGGCGCATTCAAATGTATTCAGTTCCTCCTCGGAAATTTTTCCACTTTTGAAGCGGCCGACGGCTTCAAAAACTTTGTCCAGCCCGGTATCTTTACCCTGGACTCTGCCCGGTAACATCGGTCCGCCGGACAAAAAAATCGAGGGAATGTTTAGCCGGGCAGCAGCGATCAGCATGCCCGGTATGATCTTGTCACAGGATGCCAGCAGGACCAGACCATCAAAAGGATGTGCAACCGCCATGGTTTCGACGGTGTCGGCAATCAGCTCCCTGCTGGGAAGTGAATATTTCATGCCATCGTGGTTCATGGCGATGCCGTCGCAAATGCCGATGGTGTTAAAAACCAGCGGTGTACCGCCGGCAGCATATATACCGGCTTTGACCGCATCAACCAGCTTATCCAGATGCATATGTCCCGGTATGATTTCATTAAATGAGTTGGCAATGCCGATGATCGGCCGCTCCAACTCCCAGTCCGTGAAGCCATCTGCTCTTAGCAAGGAGCGATGGGGTGCCCTTTCGGGCCCTTTGGTCATTAAATCACTTCGTTTGCTCATTGTTCTGTTCCTTTAATTTTCATGCAAGATTCAGGTATTATTTGCCAATCGGTTTAAGCAGCTTTTCCACATATACCCTGACGGGGATAAGCTTTTGGGCCAGCATAATCTCTTCGGTTTGTTGCCAGGCGGCCGCATCAATTGTGCCAAATTCAAAATCCGCTGAGGGCATCATCAAAATGCGGGTGGCCGGCAGTTGCTGGCGGACAATCTCTTCAGGCGTTTCTTTGTTGTATTTTAAAACCAGCGCAATCGCTTTTTCTTTGTTCGCAGGGTTCAGAGCCTCACGCCAGCCCTGTAGCAACGCTTTGATGAACCGATGAACGGTTTCGCGACGCTCTTCGAGCATTTTGCGGGTGGTGACCACCGAGTTGGCCACAAATCGTATACCCATTTTGCTGGGATCCATCAGGTCGAAGCGCTCCCCGGCTTTTTGCAGCTTGGCACCGATAATTGGCGCCTGGGCGTTGCGATAGAGGGGCCAGAGGTCGACTTTGCCCTGGTAAAAGGGGGTATAGTCGTAGCGCACACTGAAGAGCGTTACCGCACTCTCCTGAATGCCGTATTTCGCCAGCAGCGCACGCATGATGGTTTCATCGTTGCCCCCGTGGGTAATGCCGATGGTTTTGCCTTTAAGATCCTGCGGCGTTTTAAGCGGTGTCTTGTCCGGGCGAAATATCCAATGCATCGGATTGGTCTGAAAAAGCTGGGCGATGACCACAATCGGTGAGCCCTTGGAAACCGCCCGGATCACCTGATTGGCTGACGCCACGCCAAACTGCGCATGACCCAGTTCAAGCTCTTTAATGGCGTCTTTTTCAGGGCCGCCCGGTTTGACGTTTACGGCCAGGCCGTGTTTTGCAAATAATCCGCTGTCAAGGGCGTAAAGGTCACCGACCACGCTGATGTTATATAGCCACTTAAGGCGGTAGTTGACTTCCTCCAACGGTTTGTCAGCCTCCGGGGCGCACCCTGCCAGACTTAGGATAAGGATCATACCGACTGTCGGCAAACCGATTTGATGAAACAGTTGTCGTTGCATTTATGGCCTCCGGTAGGTGCTTTAATTGGATTATATGCTGCCGATGCGCTCTTTAATGATCCCTCCGAGCCATTCCAGAAACACCAAA
>Ga0265303_10000638_pt1 | contig 20136 bp, 20 predicted proteins | sample Helome_2_FD_192494 | JGI IMG/M metagenome (GOLD analysis project Ga0265303, IMG submission 192494) | Marine sediment microbial communities from subtidal zone of North Sea - Hel_20160317 (Illumina Assembly) | ecosystem: Environmental > Aquatic > Marine > Subtidal zone > Sediment ... | reverse complement strand
ACGGACGGTCTGTGTTGACCGGCCATAGACAACGGGCTCGGAATTTTTTAGATGAGAGCCATCCTTAATGATTATCCGTAATGTTTCTTCACTCACTCCCGCCTTTTTCATATCCACAATGTCATCAATGCTAAAGGCAGCTGTTTCGATGACTTTCTCTTTAGCAATAACCTGGATCGTTTGATCACTGACACCGGCTTTTTTGAGTTCAACCACATTTTGACCGCTTAGCGACCACGCCGGGCTGGTAAGAATAAAACATAGAAAAAGACTAAAAAACGGGACGGCAATTCTTTGCATATTCAAAACTCATTTCAAAAAATTAATCAAGCTTGGCTGAATTATTCGGGCCGCCGTGGCAATGGTGGATTGATAGGCAAGATCGAGCTGGTTTAACCTCATAGCAGCCTCATTTAAATCAACATCTTCTGTTTCAGAAAGCAATTGCTCCAATTTGGGTTTATAGTTAGACCAGAAGTTTTCGGTGTTCTCCAACTGGTACATTTTGGGGGCGCTGGCTGCTCTGAACTCGCTGACCTGGGTCCGGACCGAATCGAGCTGATACGCCATATCGTTAATGGCCGTTGAGTCGTCATTTTCCAGAGCGGTAATCAAATCCGCCATAACTTCAAAGGTATCTATCTGACCGGCAGGCGTAAAAATCTCTCTTCCGTCAGCCTTTAGGGTTAGTTCCGTATTTTCACCCATAATGATACGAACCGTGCCATTGTCGCCATTGTAGGTGGCATAATCAACAACATCACTTCCGGCACTGGAGGCGATTACGTTAAACTTATAAAGTCCATCGGGTGGGACGGCACCGCTCCAGGACACGGTATTAACACCATCCGTCCCGCCGCCGGCGGGCGTGATGGTATGGATAACCGTGCCGCTGTCATCCATAACCTCTATGGTAACGTTAGTGGCGTCGGCCGCCAGACCAAATTCAAGATCACCCGGTGTTCCTCCGGATATTTCCACAACATGTCCAAAAGGCGGGGTATCGGTTTTATGCCCGGAGAACATATAATTTTTGCCATTTTTAGAGTTTGCCAGCTCAACCATTTGATTATAAAGATCTTTTACCTGATCAGCTGCCAGAGCCCTGGATTGGGTGGTATTACCCTCCTCTTGCTGGGAGATCCCTCGGGTTACTCCGATCAGATCATCCACAACATCCAGGGTGATTTCGGTAAATTCAAGTCGTGTGGTTGCCCGTTTTATATTTTCCAGGTATTGATCGACTGTCGCAATTTTATTGCGATAATCCATAATTTCTCGCATACCTGCCGGATCATCCGAGGGTTTATTTATCTTTTTCTGGGTGGATATTTGTTCCTGTACCTTGTATAGTCTCTCACTTTGACGCATCAGGTCTCTGGTTATCGTATTAGACATCATACTATTGGTAACCCGCATCCTGGCCTCCTTTCGGTTAGACCATGTTCAAAAGGGTCTGCAGCATTTCATCAGACGTGGTTATAAGTTTGGCAGCCGCATCATAGGCGGTTTGAAATTTGACCAGATTGATCATTTCCTCATCCAGTGATACCCCCGAAATAGATTCTCGACGATTCTCAAGCTGAACGACCATGTCGGATTGATGATCAAAATACGCAGCTGCACTTTGAAGGTTTCCACCGACTTTACTGACCAGCGAGTTATAATAGCCTTCAAAGGTTAAAGAATTGACATTCATTGTCAAGGCGTGCTGCAAATTCGCAATCGCTATTGCCTGACTGTTGTTGCCTGGAATTCCGGCGCTGGTAGATGAGGCCGCAATCAAATCCAGATCATTTGAAACAGCCGCGCTCACCTGGAAATCCCGGGCTGAACTTCCACCGGCAAGCGCTGTTGTATTGATAGCGACACTCAGGTCCCAGGCTGCCCCGGGGGCGGCTGCCACAACACTATTGATTCCCGAATGGGCTTGCAGGGCTGCAGCAATCTGGGCTCCGGTTGAAACGCCGTCTTCAATGGCGATCTGGATATCTCCGGTAACCGGATCTGTGATCAAGGTTTCCGCACCTGCCGTCCCGCCCCCCACCAGCGTGACCCTGATGTTGCCGGAACCGCCCGGTTCGGCCGTTATGGTAAGCAAAGAATCCATATTGCCTGCAGCTGTGGCAATACCGGTAAAAAAATCATTCCCATTGGAACCGTCCAACCCGTAACCGGCCTGATGCAAATTGTTGACCCGTTCCATCAAACCCTCGGCCAGGGTATCAAGCTGCCGCAGATAGCCGCGAATATCCACATCCCTGGCCTCCAGCCACCCTTTCAGGTTTCCGTTGGAAATATTTGCGGTTATATTGACTGCCGTGCCGTCCGGTCCGACCCAGGCAAGGTCTTTAAAGCCGAAATCATTGACCTGGGTGGTTAAGTTTTGAGATAAATTGCTTTCCACCAGGGTTTGTCCGGCCCCTGTCGAAACTGTAACCCGACCGGTAGCATCTTCAAAGGAATTGATATCAATCAGCACCGCCAGATCTTTTAGCGCCAGATCCCGTTGGTCTCTGTAGTCATTGGCAGAATATCCGGAGGCTTCAACCTCCATGATGTTTTGATTTAGTTCAGCAATCTGCCGGGACAGTTGGTTGATTTCCGCCACCGCCCCTTCAATACGGGTATCAAATCCCTGCTGGGCTTTGACAAGGTCTGAGTAAATCAGGTTGAATGCACCGGTCATCGCTTGGCCTTTGACCTGCACCACCACACGCTCATTGTAGCCCGAAGGATCATTCGTTAAATCCTGCCAGGCCCCCCAAAATTGGCTTAAGGTCTGGCCAAGTCCGAATTCGCCGCTTTCATCAAAAATAACCTCAGCAAGCTCAAGACCATCCATCCGGGCCTCCCAACGGCCGAGGGTTTCACTTTCACTATTTATTTGGACCCCCAAGAACCGATCGTATACCCGCTCGACGCTGACAGCTTCAACGCCGTTTCCCATCGGACCAACCGAAGATTGCATGGGTGTCTTGTTTTCCAGCATCAACTTTTGACGCGAATATCCGGGGGTATTGACATTGGCGATATTATTTCCAGTCACATTAATGGCTTTTTGCTGGGTCAGCAAAGCATTGCCGGCCAGATTCAAGACTCCGTATATACCCGTCATTTTGAACCACCTTTCCTTGAAGGCCTACCCCATCATAGAAATCTTTTCTGCCTTAAGAGCGATTGGTCTGCCGATCCGCAGGCTTCGCTCGAAATTCTTAATGAAAAGTTAATGCATCCGCTAATTCATCAACCCATTGAGCGACATTGCTGGCAATAGCGTCAAACTGACTGAGGTCTATCCCCAGTCGTTTAATCACCGTGGGAGATAAATCATCATGGAGCGGTCCATCATCCTCGCCACTCTTGCCGTTGGTCTGGCATAACAGATTGGACAAATACACAACATCCACCGACGCTTTGACCTGTTTGGGATAATCGGGGTCGTGATGCCACCTGACAGCCTCGATAACGTCATGAGGAAAAGACCATTGGGTTAGGACCTGCGCACCGACTTGGGCATGGTCTGTTCCTAGAACCATATTCTCGGCTACAACATAGGGAACCCCTTTGCTGGCAATCTTTTCGATGTCATCCAGTTCGTCTTTTACGAAATGTCCCAGGATTAACTTGCCGATATCGTGCAAAAGCGCCGGGGTAAAAATTTCTTCGGCCACGATATTTTTTTTATCTTTAACCAGTGCCTCAGCGGCAATCGAAACAGCAATGGAGTGTCTCCAAAGATCGCCGGGCGGAAGATCATATCCTGGAACCGGTTTGTCCATGACTGAATTGACGCAGGAAGCAACGACAAGCTGGATGAGTTTTTTTAATCCAAGCAATAGGATAGCCTGCCTCACCGAAGATACTTTGGCGGGAATCCCAAAATAGGCTGAATTGGCCAGTTTTAACACATTGACTGTTAAACCCGGATCGTGGCGCAAAACATCTTCAATCTCATCCACAGTGGTTTCCGGATCTTGAAGCATTTTGAGCATTTTAGCGCCGGTGGCCGGCATACTCGGAAACGATTTGATTTTAGACATGATTTTTTTTATATTGTCTTCCTTCATAGTTTCCTCATCTCACAATTCTGTATTCCTCTATGTCTAAAGCTCAGTATCAGGATTAAAAGTACTCTTAAATCTCATCGCATACACATTTGCCAGAGGCAGAGGCATTTTGAATGGTTCCGGTGCGATAATAAATCGGATTGGGTGCCTTCAACTCACTTAAGAGGTTAAATGATCCCGTAAGAAGTTCCCGGGAATGTTCAAATAATTGCTTATTGCGTTGATTGGCTACCTGCAATGATTCAATCAACGCCGCTAATTCAGACCTGGCTTGCTTCAGCCGGCCTGCAAAGGGTTCAGCCACCAACTGTGAAATCATGGTCAGGTTCATATCCTGAAGGGGATATTCCAGGGCGTCTGCCAGGCGTGTTACCAACAGATGACGCTGCTCTTCAAGCAGGACCAGGGCCGCCAGAATATTTTCTTTCTCCATTTCCGCTTCGTTTAAAACCATTAATTCGGATCGAATGGCGGCATCTTTTTCCTTGTTCATCACAGCCGACATTGCTTGGTACAGCTCTGTCTGCCGACTGAGAATCCCCAGTAATTGCTCTAACAGTGCTTCCGTTTTCATTTGATTGTTCCTTCTTCTAAATACTATTCGACACGGGTATTATCGGCAAATACATCAAAAACTTTAGACTTTTATACAGGCAGCCGGCGATTGCATAGCCGGCCGAATCCGGTTTCCTGTCAGCGGGATTCGGAACCATCTTTTTTTTCAGAAGGCCCGCCCAGTTGCTTCACCAGAATGGAAGACAGGCCGATCCCTCCGGCGTTCGACATTTTTTTTGAAAGCTCGACATCCAGCAGGGAGGTAAAAATTTCTTCGGCCTTGCCGCCGCTGATAAAACCGGACTTATTGATGGTGGCACGCATTTCTTTAAGCAGGTAAGAGAGGAAAAGGGACTCCATATCCTGGCAGGCGGCTTGCAGTTGCGGATCAGTTTGACCGGTTGCTGACGGTTTTACGGAATTAAGCGTGTTACCAAGCCGTTGATTTTGATATTGCTGATTTAAATGAAATGCAGCCAGTGAGGCGATCGAATTTTTCTCATCCATTAAATGATCTCCAGTTCAGCCTGCAGGGCGCCGGCGGCTTTGAGGGCCTGGAAAATCGAGATCAAATCCCGCGGTGAAACCCCCAGGGCATTAAGTGCTTTAACCACTTCGCCAATACTCACGCCGGATTCAACCAGAAAAATCGGATTCTTACCCTCCTGGACCAAAACCTCGGACTCCGGTGTCACCACAGTCCGACCTCTTCTCGCAAACGGCATCGGCTGGGAAACATTCTGATTCTCCTTGATTTCGATACTCAAATTCCCATGGGCAATGGCAATGGTTGCGATCCGCACATTTTCTCCCATGATAATGGTGCCGGTGCGTTCATTGATAACCACTTTCGAAACCAAGTCTGGTGTCACTCCCAGCCTTTCTACCATGGTTACCAGGGCCACGGTATTGCCCCTGAATTTCTCGGGCACCTTAATCTCAATCGTCCCGGCATCATGGGTGCGTGCAATTTGATCATAAAATGCGATATTAATTGCCTGGGCTACCCTGGATGCCGTGGTGAAGTCGGCCCGGTGCAAATTCAGTGTCAACGTTTGCTTATTATTAAAATTAGACGCTATCTCTTTTTCGACGATCGCGCCGTTGACAACCCGGCCGGCCGTGGGGTGGTTCTTCTGAACCCCTGACCCGGATTCACTACCGACGGAAAAGCCACCGGTACTGACGGGTCCTTGCGCAATTGCATAAACCTGACCGTCCGCACCTTTTAACGGGGTGAACAGCAGGGTGCCTCCCTGGAGATTTTCGGCATCGCCGATAGAACTGACGAGGACATCGATTCTGCTTCCGGAGCGGGCAAAGGCAGGCAAATCTGTGGTAACCATGACGGCTGCAACATTGGCAACTTCGATATCTTCCGGTTGAACCGTAACGCCCATCCTCTCCAGCATACTGGCAAAAGACTGGATCGTAAATATGGCATCATCACTGTCACCGGTTCCATTCAATCCGACCACCAGACCGTAGCCGACCAGTTGATTCTGGCGTACCCCTTTGATATCCGCAATGTCTTTGATGCGAACCCCATAGGCCGGGCCGATTGCTCCGATCAATATCGTGGCAACAAGGACCGATTTAAGTATTGATAGTTTCATTCGCTTTATCCATTTGAAGGCTAAGCCCAAACCCGAACCCGCCTGAAGCGAGTAATCGACTATTGAGTATTCAATCGAAAATATTCAACAGTATGAAAATAGGGAATGGTTAAAAAAAATTTAGGCACCCAGGTAAATAATCCATGGTGAATAATATTAGAATGGCCATGCATTGTTCAGCAGGTTGGCCAGCCATCCGGGCCGCTGACGGTCATCCACCACTCCGGATCCGCTGTATGCTATTTTGGCATCGGAAATGAAAGTGGACAAAATAACGTTCACATCTGAAATATCCCGGGGCCGGATAATACCTGACAATATGATTAATTGGTTTTCGTGATTGACCATCACCTCACGGGTCCCGACAATTTTCAGATTACCGTTGGGCATGACATCAACCACCCGGCAGGTAATAAAAGCCTCAAGATTACCGCTGCGGCTGGTTTCACCGTCTCCTTCAAAATCGCTCTTCAGGTAGCCCTTGACGGAAGGGTTGCCGAAAGGATCAATTTTGGGCCACTTGTTGTTCACGTCGGGCAGAATTTCATCCTGCCACCATTCTTCAACACCGAACAACTTTTCAATACCGGCCTCAAGTCCGGAGCTGCGTTCGGTTGCCGTGTTGGCTTTGTTGCTGGCTTCGGCCGATTCTTCGATTTTTACCGTCACAATATCGCCGATATTGCGCGCTTTAGTATCGATAAACAATCCGTTAAAAGAGCTGCGAGCCTGCCACAGGGAGCCGCCATTTTCTTCGGGTGTCGGGACCGACTGACTGCGTAGCATTTGTTGGGGTGGCATCTGCTGGATAGCCGGCTGTATATTTTGCCGATTACCGGTACATCCGCTAAATCCGACTATGATTGCCAATGTGAGTATCCCGGCCGCCCAATGTTTGGATGTGATATGCATATCTTCCTGCCTTTTAATTTTTTGTCTGCCTTTTTAAACCGATTCTTACCATGCTGATTTTTCCCTAGAAATCTACTTTAACCGTATTGGCATCCAATACCCGGGCGTAAAGAACTTTTTTGGATTCAAAATTTATTACCGGAATTCGGTCACCCAATGCGCCTTTTTTTTTCACCTGCCCGAGTGCGGTAACTCTCAGTCCGTGGGTTTCGGCAATAATCACTACCACGTCGCCGCGTCTTACCAGGGGTGGAAATTCTACCAGGTTGGCCCGCAGCACTGTTTTGGAACCGATCGCCCGTCGGGTTCTTTTTCCGAGAACCGCCTCCGGGTCGGTGATAGCGTCGGAAGGGACTTTGGCCAAATCCAATTTTAGGACCATGATGTCATCTTCGGTGATTGGCTTGTGCCGGCCCAACGGCTTTTTGGTGATCACCACCTCGGCCAGGACCTCTATGGTGGCAGTCGCCCAGACCCTTTTGTATAGTTTACCGTTGACATTAAAATTTACTGCGAACGGAATCTGTCCTACCATGTCGCGATTACGCGGGGCTGTAACCTCATAGGTAATTCCTCCGTTCGGCAACCGCAGGCTTTCAGAAACCTGAATGCCTTTAAGGCTGGCATTTGGGTTGCCGGACAAAAGATTTTTTGTAATATAGTCGGTCACCAGCTCCTTTATTTTTTCCGGGGTGACTCCGATATAACGGCGGGACACGGTAACCGAAGGTGGAATATGCAATTCCAGTTCTGCCAAATCGACTCTGTTTTGCTTCAGACGTGCCCTTAGAGTGTTGCCGTCGATTCTGCGTGAATTTCCGGGCAGGGGTGCCCGCCCGACCACAATGCCGCCCAGTTTCTCAATCACCCGCGGATTGCTGCCCTCGATCCTGGCAATATGACTCAAGAGGATATTTTCATCATCGATTTGAACTGTCTCCAGAATTTGGACCCGGGTCAATTCAGATGCGAAAATATTGCAGGCCGATGCCAGCAGTAGAACTACGGCCAGCAGGCCCATCATATAATGGCATAACGGCTGACAGGTTGGATATCCGGAATTGATTGATTTCATTTAATTCATTCTCTAACGTTTGATATTGTTGGCTATCTGCAGCATCTCATCGGCGGTCTGGATTGATTTGCTGTTGGTCTCATAGGCCCTTTGAGCCGTAATCATATTTACCATCTCGTCGACAACACTGACATTGGACATCTCCAAAAAGCCCTGTGCAAGGGTGCCCAAGCCATCCTCTCCGGGAATGCCGGTCATTTCATCGCCGGATGCCTCCGAGGTTATGTATAAATTTCTGCCGGTACTGATTAATCCGGCGGGGTTAACAAACCGGGCCAGTTCAATGGTGCCGATCTCACTGGGAATCGAATCACCGGCCTGGAGCACGGAAACGGTTCCATCCATCCCCACTGAAATGGATACGGCATCGCTGGGAATCGTCATTTCCGGTTCCAGGGCGAACCCATCTGAATTTACCATACGCCCGTCACTGTCAAGTTTGAAAGCCCCGTCCCGGGTATAGGCCGTTTCGCCGTTGGGTTGAATAATCTGAAAAAATCCGTCACCCTCAATGGCCAGATCAAGCTCATTACTGGTATTTTCCATATCGCCCTGGGTGAAAATCTTGAGCACGGTGGACGGACGGGTACCGTGGCCGATCTGTATCCCGGTGGGGACCTCGGAATCCTGACTCGAAGATGTGCCGGCCGGTTTAAGGGTTTCGTATAATAAATCCTGAAATTCGGCGCGGCTTTTTTTGAATCCCGACGTATTCACATTGGCCAGGTTGTTCGAAATGACATCAAGATTCAAGGTCTGAGCCTGCATCCCGGTTGCTGAAGTCCATAAGCTGCGTATCATTTATCCTCCCAATTGCAATAGGTTAATCGTTGTATGTTACTCGTTATTAGAATTGGGCAGCCGTCATCGAGATAACATTATGCCCATCAAACTACACCCATATCCATTAGCGAATAACTTTATGTCTGCCCGACTTCATTAATGGACTTGGCACTGGCCTCATCAGCGGTACGAATGACTTTTTGATAGGATTCATAACCGCGCAGCACCTCAATCATTTCCGTCATCATTTTGACGACATCAACGTTAGAAAGCTCAACAAATCCCTGGTTGACCTTGACATCTTCAGCCTCGTTTGGCGGTGGACTGTTTTCCACCGGTTTAAACAGGGTATCACCCATTTTCATTAACTTTCCGGGATCGGGAAAATCAACTATGCGCAGGCTACCAACCTGTTTTCCATCCACAGACACATTGCCCTCTTCGTCCACGGCAAATTTTTTAAACTGATGCGGATTTTCTGTGCCTTTTACCGAAATTTCTCCGCCGTCACCGATGACCGGGTGACCGTTGCGCGTCACCAGCACGCCTTCTGGGTTAAGGGTGAAATCGCCTTTGCGGGTATAGTAAACACCGTCAGGTTTTTGAACACAAAAAAATCCATCCCCGATCAGGGACAGGTCAAAATCATTGCCGGTGTTTTTCAGGCTACCGTGAGTGAAATCGGTGTATGAGTTAAATTGAAACCAGAAAGATTGGGCCTGGGAAGTCATCAGTTCAGGGGAATTGGGCACAAATGATGCCGGCAAATCAGCCGGGTCAATAGACTGAAATTGCCCGTGATCCATTTTGTAGCCAACCGTGTTGGCATTGGCAAGATTGTTCGAAATTATCTGCAAGCGCTTTTCGTAAGCCAGCGCACCGGAAGCCGCCATGTAAATACCGCCACTCATATTTCTACCTCTGGATTGTCTCGTGTGAAGTTAGCTCTTACTTAAAGCCCTTCAATTCATGAATGGGCGATGATCCACGCCCAAATATAGCTGTATTATCATGCAAGAGACATACCAATGTTTTCAAGCGCCCGAATCACTTTGACCGGCTATTTTTAGTGATTTGTGCAATACGATTTGCAAAAACGATAATCTTTGCCGGTTTAAACTTACAAACCAGGAAATTTTTGCCGGTGGCTGGGAAGCGAATTTCAATCCTCGGATCAGTTCCGCCGGATATTAATTGTCCGGTGGCGGGCGATACTCGGCGAGGATGGATAGTATCTAGAGCTGGATATTGGTTGATTGGAAGAAAAGTTGGCATCGACAATGCCTTTTAACGTAACCGTATAAACCCAAATGGAACCAAACCCGGGCGTATCAGGCATGGGCCCTTAATTTGCTGTGTATTTTTGGAGGCTTAAAATAAGTTCAACCTCACCCAAGGGCGTTTTTAACTCTTCGGAAATTTGTTTGATGCTCATGCCCCGGGAGGCTAACTTCTGGACGCGTGTCTGGCGCTCACCCGACTCTGTCGTTTCTTCCACGAGTTTAAAGCTGCCATCACGGTGGGACGGGAACGCTTGTGGTCGATTCTCAGCGCTGCCGCGATCTGCAGGGTTAACCGGATGAAATTGCAGAACCTTATCCAAATTTTGGCGTTCATCGGCAACGACATCCTGGATATTTTTAAAGGCCATCTCAACTTGCTGGTTAATTGCTTGGGAGAAAACCTGGAGATTAAAATCTTGATCGACTCCTCGTTTCGGGTTCATCATCACAGAATTCATTTTGCGCCGATGATTTCGTACCAGAAAAAATAAAATAAGAAGACATAATAAAATTTGAATGCCGTCGACCGCGACCTCCCAATTTTCCATCATTTCGATTCCCATCTCAACTCCTGACTGTAAAAGTGAAATTATTGCTAAACTCGTATGTCGATAATCTTTTTCGTTTGGTCTGGCTGTGATTCTGTTTCTTTTTTTTGATGGCGCTCTACCGCACGTGCAGACGGGTGCGGTCTATCCTTGACAGAGATACTTTCCGACAGGTTCCCATCCTGGACCTTTTTTTTCTTCTTTTTTCTCTTTTGCTTGTCTTTTAAAGCGCCTTCATAGGGAGCTTGCTGGTCGTTACGCTGTTTGCGATTGACGCTTTTTACCCGCTCTGTGGATGACAGCAACGGAGAAGTTTTGTTTAAATTTATGTTGTCCACCATGCCATTGCCTCTGGTAGAATCTGGTAAATCCACATTCGCTAGTCAGATTTTACATCTTGCGACCTTCCCTTTCTGCTAATGACCCCATTATTGCCTGAATCTTACAAAATCAAGATTGTACCCTTCACTTGGGTATCCTTGTTGGCAAATCTCGTGCAATCTAATCGCCTATCAGCTTTTCTTTTTTCAGCTTGGCCCGCAGGCGTATTATCGCCTGGGAGTGTATTTGTGAAACCCTGGATTCAGTAATATTAAGTACCTTACCAGCTTCTTTCATGGTAAGTTCCTCTATGTAATAAAGAGAGATAACCAGCCTTTCTTTTTCAGGCAGCTGTTCAATGGCCCTTGCCAACGCTTGTTGCAATTCCTTTAATCGCGTCAGGGTCATGGCATCATCATCTTTATCAACGAGATAACTCAACAACTTCTCTTTTTCATCCCTGGAAGAAAATCCCAACTCCTCAAAACTGATAAATGAGATGCTTGACATCTGTTTGGTCCGGTAAACCTGTTCGACATCAATCCCCAGTTCATCGGCAACCTCAAAGTCATCAACTTCACGGCCCAGCTTCTGCTCCAAATTAAGGCAGGCGTTTTCCAAATCTCTTATTTTGCGGCGATTCGACCGGGAAAGAAAATCACGCGATCTCAACTCACTGAGAACAGCGCCTTTGATCCGAAAAACCGCATAGGTCATGAATTTGTTGTCCCTGCTCGGATCATAGCGATCAACAGCCTGTATCAATCCAATAACGCCCACATTCATTAGGTCATCAATATCGATTGTCGCGGGCAGATGGACGGCGATCCGATGAACAATCCGTTTGACGTAGGGTAGATACTCTGTAATGAGTTGATCGCGGTAGGAAGGATCATTTTTGTCCAGGTTTTTTGCAGTTGTCTGTGCGGGTGCCATAAATTTGTGTCTCCCAGATAGTAAAACATCTCGGGCATTTTAAAATTTTGAGGGATAATATCAACCTGAAGTGGTAAATATTATACGCCCCTAATCCCAATCCTCATCAATCCGACCCTATTCGAAGCGGACGGGCCCACCGAAAAGTCAAGCAAAGTTATTCTGAACCAGATGCCGCCAGAATAAATTACTACCACCTTGGGGAAGATTTAGCGGCGGCATATTGGCAATTTTTCTGGCCAGATCTTTGAAACATCTGCTGGCCTGGGTATCCGGATATAACTCACTTACAATTTTCTGATTTTTAACGCCTCTGGTAACCCTTTCATCATATAAAATGCATCCAAGATATTCGTTGGTAATATCCAGAAACCGGTCGGTCACCAGGTGCAGCTGTCGAAAAACTTCCCGCCCTTCTTCGGGACGGGTCGCCATGTTTACCAGCAATTTACACACTTTCTCTGAATATTTTAGCGAGAGTACCTTCATGAGCGCATACGCGTCTGTGATGGAGGTCGGTTCAGGAGATACCACCACCACAATCTCCTGGGCTGTGGCGTTAAAATCCATTACATTGGAAGAAATACCAGCCGCCGTATCAATAAATAGGATATCGACACTGTCAATCAGACCGTCTAGCTGGGTAAAAATCTGAATCTTCTGGTCTCGTGTTAAATGAGTTAGTTCCTGAATGCCGGAGGAAGCAGGCAAAATTTTCATTTGGCCCGGGCCTTCAACCAGAATCTCCTCAATCGTCCTTTCCCCCATAATGACATGGGACAGATTGTATTTGGGTGCCAACCCCAGCAGGACATCTAAATTCCCCAGTCCCAGGTCGGCGTCCAATATAAGGACTTTCTTTCCCATTTTGGTAAATGCATATCCAAGATTGGCCACAATACTGGTTTTACCAACACCGCCTTTACCGCTGGTAATTGCGATGACTCGGGCTTTTGAACCGCTGTTGCGGTCGGCGTTTTCTGAAGATCGCCAGCCGTTTTGACCACGTCTGCGATTTATATTGATCACCTTGTTCGAGGGATCTTTCAAGCTCATTATCGGCTTATCTCCTGATGGCTGAATCGATTATCGGTAACTGTTATACTGCATCATTTCTGTATTGGATCCATTGCGAGTGCGTTCCTGTTCTCGGTCCGGATTACAACTTCGACACGGTACAAAATTCTTTCTTTCAGCCTCTTGGGCATCGCTGAAATTTATAATATTGCCAGATTTTATTTTCTTGGCCCACTTACACTCGGTCAAATGATAGACGTCGGAATTCTTGTTGGCTACAAAATACGTCCGTTCAGCGCTTGTATCTTCCCTGTTTAATGTTCTTTCCTCATTCGAATCGGAGGCTTCAGCCAGAAGATTTCCATGGTGGTCCTGGGAATTAAAAAGCAGATCGACCAGTTTTTGAACCGTTCCGGCTTCAATATCGTCGGGGACCTTTCGTCCGCCGCACAGAAAGGAAAGCGGCAGATTGGTTCGAATCAGCACATTAACAATGTTTCCGAATATGCTGCTCTCATCTGTCTTGGTAAACGATATCTGATGAACGCCGATGTCTTTAAAGGCTTCCGATATGGCAATACAATCTTTTTCTTTGGTGGTTGCGCTCAGAATCAGCTGGGTTTTCAGGCCGTTTAGCCCTGCAAGGCAAGTTTTGAGTCCCTGAATTTGATCCTGATCTTTAGGGTTTATTCCGGCGGTGTCGATTAAAATGACTTCTTTGCCTTTGAATCGTTTAACAGCCTTTTTCAGTTCGTCAGCATTGGTGGCCGGTTCCAGGGGAATCCCGATTATTTGGGCATAGGCCTCCAGCTGTTGGATCGCCGCAATACTGTAATTGTCAATCGTAATCAAACCAACACTTTTTCTACCCTGGTTAACCAGCCGGGCCGCTAGTTTGGCAATGGTTGTTGTCTTACCCACTCCGGTGGGACCCACAAATGCCATAAGTGTCGGCTTTCCGTTAACAAACGGATGGCTTTCCACGGTCACTCCCATTTCTTCCAGCAGGGAGCCAAAATAAGATTTAATATCACCATTGGACAAAATTTCATCCGCGGCCGGTATGCGTTTAATTTCCTCAATGAGTTCGGAGGCGATACCGCGATCTATTTCCTGCAACAATATCTGCTGATACAAGGATGACAGAGCTCTGGTACTGTTGCGGGAGTAGGATTTGTTTCCCAGGCCGTCCCTTGATTGGGAACTCTGTCCGGCAGACGGAAATTTCGATTGGGTCGTATCGTCTCGTTGACGGGTCGGTCTGGATGCTTGGATCCGCCTTTTAGGGAAACGGCGGTAGGGCTCTTTAGCGGTCAAGACACGGGGATTTTTCATTCCGGATACCTGATTATCAATGGCCGCCGATATTTCCACCCCGGCATATTTCAACGATCCGAAAAAGCCCTTTCCTTTCCTTAAACTGCGTGCGGACAGGATCACGGCCTCAGGGCCAAGCTCTTTTTTGACCATTCGCAGGGCCGTCGTCATGTTCTTGGCTTCAAATCTTTTAATTTGCATCGGACAACTCCAGTGTGCCTAACGATTGGATTTCAACATTGCTGAGTATTTCGTCATATGACAAAACGGCAATATTCGGTATGAACTGGTCGATCAATTTTTTAAAGTGACCCCTGATATGAGCAGAACACACAATCACCGGTTGATAATTTAGTGATGCAGATTTCTCCAGAACCTGCGCCAGATTGTTTACGATTTTCTGGGCCGTATTAGGATCCAGAGCAAAATGACTGCCCTGTTCCGTTGGCTGAATAGCGGCAACGATGGCCGATTCGACACTGTGATCCAGGGTAAGGACCGGCAAGATGCCATCCCGGGTCTGGTGTATTTTGGAGATGGTCCGTGCCAGGGCTTGTCGCGCGTATTCCGTTAACAAGTCCAGATCTTTGGTTGCCGGAGCCCAATCCGCAAGCGTTTCTAGAATCAACAGCAAATCTCGAATAGGCACCTGTTCTCTCAATAAATTTTGCAGAACCTTGACGACCCCTCCCAGGGATAGATAGTTGGGAACCAATTCTTCCACGACTTTGGGATGGGAGTCTTTGAGATTGTCCAGCAGCAGTTGGACTTCCTGTCGGCCGAGAAATTCAGGACCATGGCGTTTGACGATGTCAGATAAATGGGTCGTCATGACGGTGGCCAGATCAACGACGGTATAGCCTTTGGCCAGCGCGCTTTCTTTGGCATTCTCTTTTATCCACAGGGCCGGCAGTCCGTAGGTGGGCTCATGGGTTGGAATACCATCGATCTTATCATCAACCGTACCCGGGTTCATCGCCAGGTAGTAATTGGTCATTAATTCACCGCGAGCAATCTCATTGCCTTTTAACAGTATCGAATATTCACCGGGTTTTAGCTGCATATTATCCTGGATATGCACCGGCGGGACGATGATACCAATTTCGTATGCAACCTGATGGCGAATGGATTTGATGCGCTGCAGCAGTTCGCCATCCTGCTCGGCATCCACCAGAGGGATAAGACCATATCCGACTTCAATAGCCAGTGTGTCCAGCAGCGGAAGGGATTCCAGGTGCTCGTCGGGCACGGCTTTTTCCTCCCGTTCCTGGGTCTCCTGTTCGGCCTGCATGCGTTGCTGGGTTGCCCGATGAATAAGCAGGGTGAGTCCGCCGGCCAGAGATCCCAACACCCAGAAGGGTATCAACGGAAGCCCGGGAACAATTCCGAATCCGAATAAAACGATGGCGGTAATGCCGATTGCTCTTGGCTGGTAAAGAATTTGAGACGTAATCTCAGCACCCAGATTCGACTCAGCACCGGCCCGGCTAACGATGATACCGGCAGAGGTTGATATGATCAAGGCCGGAATCTGTGTAACCAGGCCATCTCCGATAGTCAGTAAGGTATAGGTTTGAGAGGCATTGGCAAAAGACATCTGATTCTGAAAGACACCGATGGCCAACCCACCGATAATATTGGCCAGAGTGATGATGATGCCGGCAATGGCATCTCCCCGGACAAATTTATTGGCACCGTCCATGGCACCATAGTACTCGGCTTCCCGCGCAATCTCTTCCCGGCGGGATCTTGCCTGCTGTTCATTGATCAGCCCGGCGTTCAAATCGGCATCAATACTCATTTGCTTGCCGGGCATGGCATCCAGGGTAAAGCGGGCGGCGACCTCAGCAATTCTTCCCGCACCCTTGGTGATAACCATAAAATTGATGACGACTAAGATAATAAATACGATAATTCCCACCAGGTAATTGCCGCCGACCACAAAACTACCGAAAGCCTGGATCACTTTGCCGGCGGCCATTGCACCTTCATTGCCATGGATTAAAATTATGCGGGTCGAAGCCACATTGAGAGATAGGCGAAATAAGGTGACCAGCAGCAAAATGGAAGGAAAGGCTGACAGCTCCAAGGGTCTTATCGTGTACATGGAAGCCAGAAGAATGATGAGCGCAAACGTTATATTAAATGATATGAGAAGATCCAGCAGCATCGGCGGCAGCGGTATCACCATAAATACCAGAATGGCAACCACGGCCACTGCAATCGTAATATCGCTGTTTTTCGTAATTCCCGGGAGTTGCCCGGCATGTTGTGTATGTGCAACTATTGACATATCAAATAAATATTTTCGAATGACGAATGGCGAATGACAAATGGTGGAAGTCGCTTCGCTCCGTCGTTATGATTAAAATTTTTTGTAAAATGAACGCATTCCTTAATTGGGCAATCGTCATTAGCCATTAGTCATTTGTCCTTCGACATTGGTCATTACCTATCATACATTCCCTTAAGCCGGTAGACATAGGCGAGGACTTCGGCCACCGCCCGGTATAATTCAGCCGGAATATAGTCGCCCAGTTCAACCATTTTAAAAAGTGTCTGGGCCAGTGGTTTATTTTCAACAAGAGGGATCTGATGCTCCGTGGCGATCTCTTTGATTCGTTCGGCAATATGACCGGCGCCTTTCGCCAGCACGAGCGGTGCGATCATTTCCTCGGCCTTAAATTTTAACGCAATTGCCAAATGTGTCGGGTTGGTAATCACAACATCAGCCTCAGGCACGGCTTCCATCATGCGGCGTCTGGCCATCTCCAGTTGCATGCTGCGAATTCTCGATTTAACCTTGGGATCGCCAAAGGTTTGCTTTTGTTCATCTTTGACTTCCTGCTTGGTCATCTTTAGATCCTCTTGGTGTTGCCAGTGCTGGTATAAAAAATCCAGTATGGCCAGGAGGATCAACGCCAGACAAACGAAAAAGCACATTTTAAGCGATACCCGGGCAATGAAAACAAGGATCTGGCCGACCTCCTGGTTGACGAGCAACGGAAAGGCCTTCATATCGCTTTTTACTAGTAAATAGGCAATGGTGCCGATAAACAGTATCTTTACAACGGATTTGGTCAGTTCCACCAAGGATTTGAGAGATACAAGGCGCTTTATTCCTGAAATCGGACTTAGCTTGTTCAATTTCGGCGCAATGGCCTCGGTACTCATCTTAAAGCCGACCTGCAAAATATTAGCAGCCAATCCCAAAATGGCCAGCGGCAAAAGAAATGGAATCAGGATTGCCAACAATCGGGTAAGGACTTCCAGGGAAAAAACACTGGCATCGTCAATATTGTCGAGCCGCAGGGTTCCGATATTTTGAAACACCCGTGTTATGACTTCCGATAAATTCCAGAACATCCAGGACCCTGCAAAGTAGAAAAACCCTAAAGACGCCAGCAATACGACGGCCGAAGAGACTTCCCGACTGCTAGCGACCTGGCCTTTTTTCCTGGCCTCCTCCCTTTTTTTAGGTGTCGCTTTTTCGGTTCTTTCCTGTCCTGCGGTTTCAGGCATAATTAATTGTCTCGACTTTTATGCAGTGTATAGAAATCAAATCACGTTTAGAAAGGAATCTTTTTATGACATCGCCTTTAACATAAAAATAATATTTTGACCCAGACCGTCGAAAATTCTCTCAAGAAAGGCTGAAAAATATGGCAGGCTAAGTCCGAGAAATAAAAGCCCGACACCGATCTTCAGCGGCATGGCTACAATAAACACGTTCATCTGAGGCACTGTCCGTGCAATCAATCCAAAGGCCACGCTGGTAATCAACAAAGCCGCGATTACCGGAGCGCCCACTTGAATTCCGATGACGAACATATTGCCGGACATCTTGATAAGATGTTCCATCAGAGAGCCACTAAAATTAACATTTAAAGGTGGCACAATTTGAAAACTGTGAGTCAGGGCCCTTATAAACCAGTAGTGGGCATTGATGGATATAAATATCAGCAATCCAACTAAATTAGTAAATTGAGCCAGTATCGGCACCTGCTGACTGGCAGATGGATCCATGACATTGGCAAGGGCCATGCCCATTTGATATCCGGCCAGCTGCCCGGCCAACTGTATACCTGCGAATAATAATTTGACGGAAAATCCGATGACCAGTCCAATCAATATTTCGCCCGCGACACTGACCCCCAAGGCAAAAATGTTGGTTAATACCGGCAAAGGTTCCAACCCCAGCATCGGAAACAAAACAATGCTGGTTGCAAAGGCCAGCGCTATCTTAAATAAAAGTGGTATACTTTTGCTGTCAAACACCGGGATGGACATTAATATGGCGCCCACCCTTAAAAATATTAAAAAAAACAATTGAAGCTGCGGCAATGAAATGTTCAAAGAGACCATAAGTAAATTTACCGAATATACAAATTAAGGTTTTCAAACAAATTCTGAGTAAATACAACTATGGTCTGCATCATCCAGGGAAAGAAAAAGATCAAAGCCACGGCCACGGCCAGCATTTTGGGTATAAAAGTCAGGGTCATTTCATTAATCGATGTAGCCGCTTGAAATATGCTCACCAATAAACCCACCCCCAGCCCGGCCAGCAACATCGGTGCGGCCAAGCTGATCGCCGTCTTGATGGCATCAAAAAAAAATCCGGTTATAAATTCTGGAGTCATTTTATTAGTATTCCATATTTTGTAATTCACTTAAGATGTACTGTTTGAAGTTAATTTAAGTGTGTTTACGACTTATCTTAGGTGTCAGGTGTCAGTGTTCAGGTGTCATTCATACAGCTGCTCATACCTGACACCTGAAACCTGACACCTGTTGCCTTTTGCCTAATCCCATATCAGCTAGTTATGTCCAATAGACACCCGCTGGGGCCCGTTATCACACAAACCCCTTCACCAAGCTCCCCACCAACAGATACCAACCATCGGCCAGCACAAACAACATGAGTTTAAAGGGCAGGGAAACCATAATCGGCGGCAGCATCATCATCCCCATAGAAAGCAACACACTGGCCACTACCATGTCGATGATTAAAAACGGTACATACAGTAACAGGCCAATCTGAAATGCCGTTTTCACCTCACTGATAATGAAGGAAGGAATAAGCACGGTAGTCGGTATGTCGGCGATATTTTTAGGGCGCTCGACTTTGGCAATATCTACAAATAGCGCCAGATCTTTCTCCCGGGTTTGCCTGAACATGAATTCTCTTAAGGGGGTCACTGCGTTCTGCAAGGCCTGTTCATTGCCGATTTTTTTTTCCAGGTATGGCTGAAGCGCGCTTTGATTGATTTTGTGCCAGACGGGTGCCATCACAAAAAAGGTCAGGAATAAAGCCAATCCGATCATTACCTGGTTCGGCGGCATTTGCATGGTCCCCAGTGCGCGGCGCAGCAACGACAGTACGATAACAATCCGGGTAAAAGAGGTAACCATTATCAGGATTGCCGGGGCCAGGGAAAGGACGGTCATGAGCAAAAATATTTGCAATACAACCGTCGGTGCTCCTGATTCCCCGCTAGTATCCAATCCAACATTAAAAAAAGAAGTTGAAATGACCGGGTCAGCCGCCCAACCGCCGCAGGGTAGGATCAAAATCGCGCCGATCAAAAAAAAATTCACCACCAGGCGTAGGTTTAGAGCATGCAAGGCCTTGTACAAAAAATCGCCTGCTCTTTTTGGCATGCAAAAAATTTGTTTGTAGATTCTCATGAAGCTTCCGGT
>Ga0265303_10000637_pt1 | contig 20137 bp, 14 predicted proteins | sample Helome_2_FD_192494 | JGI IMG/M metagenome (GOLD analysis project Ga0265303, IMG submission 192494) | Marine sediment microbial communities from subtidal zone of North Sea - Hel_20160317 (Illumina Assembly) | ecosystem: Environmental > Aquatic > Marine > Subtidal zone > Sediment ... | reverse complement strand
CCAGTGCCGACGGGACCCATGGTTTTATTCAGCAAACCGATCTGTTCTATTTAAGCGGTATTGATCAGGAGGAGAGCACCCTGGTGATCTGTCCGAAAGCCAAAGAAGAAAAGTACAGGGAAATTTTGTTTGTGAAGGAAACCAACGAAAAGATCGCGCTGTGGGAGGGGCATAAATACAGCAAAGATGAAGCTACGGCTGTTTCCGGAATTAAATCGATTTTCTGGAATCATGAATTCGAAAATATTTTCAAACCCCTGGTTTTTGAATCTGACAATATTTATTTGAACGCCAATGAACATCTGCGGGCCGATAGTAGTGTGGAAACCAGAGATACGCGTTTTCTGCGGTGGTGCCAGAAATTATTTGCTTTGCATCAATACCGGCGGCTGGCGCCGATTATGAACGACCTGCGTGCCGTTAAATCAAAGATAGAGGTGGACCTGATCAAAAAGGCCTGCAGCATTACCGATAAAGCATTTCGCCGGCTGCTGGGTTTTATCCAGCCCGGCGTGTGGGAATTTGAAATTGAAGCCGAAATTTACCACGAGTTTATCAGAAATCGTTCCAGAGGACCGGCCTTTCAGACGATTGTTGCCTCGGGAGCTGATTCTTGTACCCTGCACTATGTAAAAAATAGCAAACAGTGCCACGCCGGCGACCTGGTGCTGATCGACTTTGGCGCCGAATACGCCAACTATGCAGCCGATGTAACACGGACGGTTCCTGTAAACGGCCAATTTAGCAAACGGCAGAAGCAAGTTTACAAGGCCGTCTTAAAGGTCCAAAAAGCTGCCATAAAGCTTCTCAAGCCGGGGAAGACCATTGATGATTTTTCACGGGAAGTCGGAAAGGTAATGGAAGCCGAATTGATCCGTCTCAAGTTGTTAAAGGCCGCTGAAGTAAAAAAACAATCCGCGGATCAACCGCTTTACAAAAGGTATTTTCCCCACGGCACCTCCCATCACATGGGTTTGGATGTCCATGATTACGGCAACAGATACCGAAAATTTGAACCGGGGATGGTATTTACCTGTGAGCCCGGTATTTACATAAACGATGAGGGCATCGGCATCCGGATAGAAAACGATATTTTAATCACCAAAGATGGACCGGTGGATCTTACCGCGGGGGTGCCAAGAGAAGTCGAAGAGATCGAAGAATTAATGAGAAGCGGCTCCCAAACACCGTCTTAGGCCCGATGGCCGCGTTGCAAACCGTTTCAAAATGCTCACGTACTAGCGTGTACGCTCCGCTTGTGAAACGATTTGCGCCTTGCCCTCGAACCTAAGACGGTGTTTGGGAACCACTTCATTTTAATAAAGAGGGGAGAGAATGGGAAAGCATCTGGTTATCGTTGGCGCCGGTCATGCGCATTTATCGGTTTTAAAAAATCTGAAAGAATTTACTGACTCAGGGCATCGTGTCACCGTCGTCAGTTCAAGCCCCTTGCATTATTATTCAGGTATGGGCCCTGGGATGCTGTCCGGAATATACCGTCCCGGGGAGATCCGCTTCAATGTAAAGAAAATGTCAGAGGACCGCGGCGCTGATTTTGTCGAAGATAATGTTGTCAAAATTCACCCTCAGGAAAAGAAGATCGACTTACACTCCGGCCATGAGATATCTTACGATGTGCTTTCCCTGAACACCGGCAGCTATGTGCCGGCATTGGGGGCGCGGCCTGGAGACGAATCGATTTTTACGGTCAAGCCCATTGAAAAACTATTGTCAGCGCGTCGCCGGATTATCGAAGATCTAAAAGATAAAGATCTAAGGATAACGATCATTGGCGGCGGGCCGACCGGGGTTGAGGTGGCGGGCAATCTGGAACGCCTGGTAAAAAATGAATCGGGTCGCTGCCGGATTACCCTGGTTGCCGGCACACGGCTGCTGGCAGACTTCAAAAGCGGTGTTCGAAAGCTCGCGTTGAAATCCTTAGCTTCAAGACAAATTCAGGTGATCGAAGGTGCCAGGGCGACTGCCGTCAAAGATCGCATGGTAGAATTATCCAATGGAGATGTCCTGGAAAATGATTATGTATTCATGGCTGTCGGCGTGAAACCATCCCCATTATTTATAGATTCGGATTTACCGGCGGGTGAAGATGGCGGGATGCTGGTAAACAAATTTCTGCAGTCTGTGGCCTATCCAGAGATTTTCGGTGGTGGTGATTGTATCAGTTTTGAACCACAACCGCTGGCCAAAGTCGGCGTATATGCTGTTCGACAAAATCCCATTTTATTGCACAATCTTCAGTGTACCTTGAATGGCGGTGCGCTGCAGGAATTTGTACCCCAAAAAACTTTCCTTCTAGCCCTCAACATGGGAGACGGTACGGCGGTTGTGCGATGGCATTTCTTGGTCTGGGGCAGCACGCTGGGGTTTGCCCTGAAGAATTATATTGACCGCAAGTTTATGAAAACTTTTCAATTTTAGATGATTTAGTTGATTGTCAAAAAGTCATTGTATTGACAATTCCCCTTGCATTAATAAGTTCTACAGAAGCACATCTAACAATGCGAAATTTAGCTATTTTCCTATTCGTTTGCAATATTTTAATCATGGCCTACCCCAGGGAAGGTTTCGGTGCGGGGGGAAAAAACAGGAGCAGCCTATTGTTCGATATCCCAAATACCGAAGAACAGCTTAGAGCGCACCTTAAAGCTTTGACGGTAACAATCGGGGAACGAAGCGTGCGTTTCCCGGAAAATATGAAAAAAACCGTCGCGTATATTCTATCCTTTTACAAAGAAATCGGACTGCAGGCATGGATCGAACCTTACGAATACAAGGGATTTGAGGTTGCCAACGTGGTCGCTGAAATTTCATCCGGTACTGATTCTTCCCGACGATACTTGCTGGGGGCCCATTATGACTCGGTGACCGGTACTGTTGGTGCTGACGACAATGCCAGTGCGGTTGCCGTCCAGCTGGAGACCGCCAGATATCTTAAAGACCTGTTCGACCGGGAGAGACCTGATCTGAACGTAAAATTGGTTTCTTTTGCGCTTGAAGAGCCGCCGGCATACCGCACCCGGTATATGGGAAGCCGGGTCTACGCCAAAAAGGCCAGCAAGGAACAAGAAAAGATCGACGGTATGATTTGTCTGGAGATGGTCGGGTACGCCTGTCATGAGCCGGGATGCCAGAATTATCCCTTTCCCCTGGGATTTTTTGATTACCCCAAAAAGGGCAATTTTATCGGCATTGTCGGAAACTTTAAATCCGGCGAATTCACCAAAGCATTGGCAAAGGAATTTCAAAAAAACACTGAGCTGCCGGTGGTCAAATTATCGGTTCCGTTCAACGGCTGGATTATACCCCCGGTCAGACTCAGTGATCACGCCTCTTTCTGGGATAAGGGCTATAAGGCGGTAATGATCACGGATTCGGCTTTTTTCCGCAATCCCAACTACCACACACCTGCCGACACCATGGAAAAACTGGATTATCGCTTCATGGCCGAACTCGTTGAAAGTTTGTTGCTGTTTTTTAAATCTCATCATGGGAAAGGTTAACAGAAGTGATCGGGCGATGTGGTTTCTCGTTTACCTATAGAAGTGCCATTAAATTTTCGTTGGTAAAAGTTGTGGTCGACGAAGCGTGCGTCTATATTCATTGTCGGTGGAGCCAATGCTCGCAGCGAGGCGGCGCGAAATACTTCCACTGTTTCATGGGATGCTGTGCCGTATACCTTTAATTTCACGATACTGTCGGCGGGCATATTTTTAATTCTGGCCTGAATCCACGATTCCAGTTCAGGCCCCTTCATCCCGGAAAGGTGCAACTCCAACTGGATCATAGGTCGGGCAGGCAATTCATAAAATTTCCATTTTTTCAGCCTGCCGCCGTCTGAACCATCGGCTTCAAACTCCAAAATTAAATACCCCTTTTTTTCATTTTTTTCAGCGAATGATGTGCGTTCAATTGATCCGGGATAAAATATCGGTGCCGGAACGGAACGTCCCTTAAGATTTTGGGTCAGGATCTGAAAACGGTGAATATGACCTGACAAAACGGCGGCGATGCCCGCAGGGATATCAGAGGCGTTGATGACATCCGCTGCATAACGAAATCTGTAACCGGTAGGTCCCACAGTGGCGCCATCGATTGCCTGATGGATGCATAACACGTGAACGGCAGCTTCAACACCACGCCACCCGGTTTGATCCAGCTGATCTAAAAATCTTTTGCGGATTCCCCGCCGCACAAAGGGAAACCCACTCAGGGCCAGAGTAAAATTTTCTTTTTGCAAGCTAAAACAACGGGGTTGGTCAAATATGTGTATTCGAGGATGCTCAGCCAGGTGGCGATGGGGGACTGCTGAACGTTCATGGTTGCCGGGTACTAAATAAATCGGAACCCCCCGATCGGCCACCGCTTTCAGCGGTTCAAATGCCATGGCAACCAACCGGGCGGGCACTTTACTGCGGTACAAAAGATCACCCCCGTGAACCACGCAGTCTACCCGTCCGTTCAGGGCCGGTTGCAAAGCGCGTTCAAAATTAGCGAAAAATTCCGGCCCTCTCCGGCGGCGTTCTATTCGCGGTCGAAAGGCAAGGTCAAAGCCCAGATGAGTATCCGCCAGAAACAAAATTCGGATTATACCCATCGAAATGCTTTCTTCAATTTTTGATTTCCCAGAGTTACAGTTGGGCCGAGACACAACTCGATGGGCCGGTTTTCGGAGATAAGGCGACGCAATTCCGTGGTGAGAACTCGCAGTCGATCATAGGTAATCAGGCTTAAATTCTTTTGTCTCCCGGGAAACGATCTATCAAAGCCTGGTGGGACAGGAATCTTTTCGGTGATCGCTATTGCATTCTGTTTGATAACGGAGCCGCTTTCCAAAATAATCAAATTTTTCATTCCACCCGGTCGTCCGCCGGCGGCTTCCCAGGCCAGTGAGGATTCACTCAACAGACAAAACCAGCGGGCGCGCCGGATCAGATGAGCGCCGTGCAAAATCATATAGCCCAACGATCTGGCGACAGCTTCCGGTGTCCAGACACGTTCTTCACTGGAATCATTCGATGGCACTTCTCTATCGTCACTGTCGCTGGCGTTTTCTGCGTTCCTGTCATCCGCTTCGGCAGCTTCCAGCCTCAGGCGCCAGAGCCTGGCGCCCAGTGCGGTCAGCAACCTTAAAGGCGACTGACTTGACTCAAGATGGAGGTGATTATCCCTGAAAATAGCAAGGCCGTCTTTCAGGCAGACAGGATCGGGAGCATATTCAGGTGAAAGGCCAAGTAATTCGTATCCGCGGTGTTGAAGGTCCTGATCCTCCCAGCGACAGCCCCGGGTGATCCAATGCCCAAAGGCGGAGATCGCATCGATGACTTTTCCGTCTGGAAGGGGACCGATGGTAGATACCCGGTCGACAGCCGGTGAGGGTCGGCTTAGATCTTTTGTGCAGAAGGCAAGCCTGCGTTGTCGGCTGCGAAGGGCGATGTTGTAGGGCGGCGAATGGCGCTTGATCTCATCTGATTCCAGCATGGCAGCTTCAACTGCATTTCGAGTCAGGGTAAAATCCAGCTTGCGGGCCTGGGTGAGCATTTCCAGTGTGTGTTCCGCATGGGGGGCTTTCTTCCGGAAATAGCTGTTTACGCGCATTTTGAGAGATTTGGCTTTGCCGATGTAAAGCAGGTCGCCGTTGGCCCGCAGCATCCGATAGATGCCGGGTTCGTTCGGCAATCGGAGTCGTTTTTCGGGAGCCATGGGATAAAGCCGCCGGGAACGGCCGGACGGCGGTGTAGATGCCAGCCAGTCAGCGAGCTGATCCAGGGTGTAAAGGCCGAGTTTGGCATTGAGGATTTCTATCATCTGTTGCCAGATAAACGCGGTTGCGACTACATGATCGGTGCTGCGTTTGAGCTCGGGCATGCTGTGGCTGAAATAACCGGCAAGGGCGCGAAGTCCCCGGCGCGGCAAATCCGGCAGCAAGCGGATGGCGATTTGATGGGTGCAGATGATCTGAAAAGGGAAGGGGCTTTCAGGATCATATTTCTGGTGAAGATCTTTAAGGAAAGGCGTTTCAAAGCGGGCAAAGTGGATCACTGTCGGACAGACTGCCAAACGATTTTCAGAAATAACCTCCTGAACAGCTGCCATTAGATGCTGCCAGATAATCCTTGATCTTTTGGCTGCTGTCAGTGAATCATCTGTTATCCCGGTGATACGTGAAACCGCCCGCGGAATATTTTCATCTTTAGGCAAACGATTCAGGTAAGCCTGTACATCGCTGGCCTGACAATTCTTAGCAGGTGATGCGCATGCCGACATCCAGCCCAGTTCGAGAAGGTGACCTTTTTGGGGGTTGGCGCCGCTTGCTTGGCAGTCAAGGGCCAGGATTTTTAGTTCTGATAGAGATGTTGTCATCAGTTAAACACTGCCATTTCAAAAGTATCGCCGATGGTGATCAAGATACCATTTATTTCAATATATTTTAAGAATAATTTTTGTTTTAATAATGTCAATATGTTATAAGGGAACCCTGAACCCTGAACCCTGAACGTTGAACCATATTAAAGATATGCAACCAGCCCGTTACGATGCCCTGAGGCAGCTAAGAGACCATATTCCCCGGTTGGCGGATTCGCTCAAAATTGGAATCGATCAGGAAATCCGATTCTGGCAAGATATCGTCGATGCCAAGCTGCTCTCCCGACTTGCGCCTGATTTTCCGATGGTGGCCGCGATCTGCGGCGGCGGCTCCTCCGGCAAATCCACCTTGTTCAATTCCCTGGTGGGGGAGCATTTTGCTCCGACCGGCGGAACAGCAGGATTGAACCGACGGGTATTATTCTCGATTCCGGCGGCGCGAGCCGAGCAAACCAATCTTCTGGCCGATTTGGCCCTACCTTTCAAATCAGAGCTTCAGCTCCTGCAGAACACCGAACAACTGACCGTGCCCGGTGAACCACTCTATGTTCTAAATCAATCGCCATTGAATAATCTGGTAGTTCTGGATACCCCGGATTTCGACACCGGTGCCAGGGGCGCGTACACCAACCGGGAGACCACCCGTATGGCCTTAGAGGCCTCGGACATCCTGATTTATGTGTTTACCAATTCAAACTACAACAATCGGGACAATACGGATTTTATAGCCCAAATGCTCACCGGAATCGGTATGCGCAAATGCTTTTTGGTTTACCGGGTATATCCAAGTTTCACCCGGCAGGAAGTACTTGAACATTCAATGACAGTGGCAAGGGGAATTTACGGTGACCGGGCGGACGAATTCCTGCTGGGGGTCTATCGCACGGATGAAGATAATCAGGTGGCGGCCGGACAGCTGTTTATGAAGCTTGTGCCGGTTGACAAGCAGGACCCGGAATTTTTAACGGCCTTGCAGTCTATTGACGGGGCCGGGCTCAGATTAGAGCTTTATGGATCTATTCTGTCCGATGTCATCCGTGGTGCCGCAAAAATAACCAGTCAATCCAAAGTCTCTTTTGATGAATTGCAATTGTATCTCGACGCTCTAAAGATGGCTCAGAGCCACAGCGTGCAGGAGGCGCTGAAGCATTTTCCGATGGACCGTGTTATGCGACGGTTCGCGCGAATTTGGGCGGCGACAGACCCGCCGCACGTGAAAATTATGCGCCGGACGGGAAATGTCATCGAATTTCCATTGAAAATGCTGCTGGGAGCTGCCGGTTGGGCCAAAGACCAGTTCCTGCCGGAGGGCCCGGACCCATCGCCGTCAAAAGAGTTTGCGATAAAATTGGATGAAGATCTGGCAACGGCCGTGACCAAGATGAATTATCAGGCCGTGAGTTCCCAGATTTCTGTATCCGGGTCATTGAGTGACCCGGCCGCCGGTAAAATGGCTGAAATTATAGAGAAAATAAGAGCTGAAAAGCGTCTTGAAAATACGCAGCCCCCTACAGTTGAGCCCTCAGGTCAAGGCCTGGCGCGCACTTTTATAGTTGACGCCCACAATGTGGTGTCATCTGAACAGGAGAAATTGCGGGCCCGGGATTTTAAATCCGTTCTACAGTCGATTCTGGCCGAAAAAGAGAATATTGTCGCGATTACCCATGACATGGAGAAAGATCTTGAAAAACTGGCCGATCATTTTCGCGCCAAGATGGGCCTATGGCGAAAAATCAGCCAGACTTTCTGGGCGCTTCTCAATGTTTTGCCGGCAACGGTTGCGGTCACCTATGTGCTTTCCACCGGGGACCCGGTTGGCGCCGTCGGCATAAAAGTCAAACTGGCCGGGCTTTTCGGGGCCAAAGATCTGTATGCCCTGTTTGCGATTCCGGTTACGACAGGGCTCAAAAGCGCCGATCGCAAACAAATCGAGGAAATGCTGACACCCATTGTTCAGACCTGGCTAAATCATAAATTAAATACGGTCCAGCGCCTTTTTGAAGAAAACATTACCGGTGATATTTTGCAATGTGCTCGAAAAAATTTAGAAGACGCAGACGCGTTGATTGGCGCTACTGAAGAATTAATGGCCACACTTACCTATCAGGCAAAGGGAGCTGAGATATAATGTTATCAAACCGGCAGGCTGCAGCCCTCAAGGCATTCGGCAAAATCGAAGGTTATAAAAATGATCTGAACCTGCTGGGGTCGACCCTTGATGACCTGCCCCTCTGGATGCCGGCCACGGCGCTAAAGAAACAATGCCATGAAGCGATTCGGATGATCAATGACATTGCCGAGCGCTTCGACCGCAAGCTGGTGGTGACCATCGTTGGTCCCTGTGGCGCCGGAAAATCGACCTTGCTTAATGCCCTGGCCGGCGTCGATGATCTGTCACCGGCCGGACATCAGCGGCCCACCACCGGCCATGTGATAGTTTTCAGCAGCGACCGACAGGATGCCGAACAGCTGGTAACCGGTCTCGGCAGTGATTCCGTGGAGGTCAGGTCAAGCCCGGCCGCGGCCCTACTGGAGCATGTGCTCCTCATAGACACACCGGATACCGACAGTATGGCCTACCAAAAGCACAGTCCATTGGTGCGTGAAGCCATCGCACGCTCCGACATGTTGATCTGTGTGTTTGACTCGGAAAATCCCAAAAGAAAAGACCATGTTGATTTTCTGGCGCCGTTTATCCGCCGATTTAATGGGGCGTCACTGGTGGGCGTGATTAACAAAGGCGATCGTCAGGACGAAGAGGAGCTGAAAAACCGGATTTTGCCGGATTTTGCAACTTACATTCAGGCCGCCTGGCAAACCACCGTCGACCGCATGCTTTGTATCAGCGCGCGCCGGCATCTGCGGGATCCCCAATTTGATGAAAGCGCGGGGCCCAAACATGATTTTGATCAATTTGAAGACCTGCGGGAATTGATTTTCGACAGCCTTAACCGCGCTGGATATGTGGTGGACAGGCGGCTTGAAAATGCCCGCAGTTTGCGGGATTTTGTCTTTGCAGAGGTCAGCCACGAAATTTCCGGCCACCGAACTTTACTGGTGACAGCGCAGCAGCAAATGCGTGAAGCCGAAAAAAAATCCTTCCTGGATGCGGTTTCCGCCATGAAGAACGATGACACGCGACAGCTTTTCGGCGTCGGACTGATGATATACCAGAAATTGTCCCAGCGCTGGGTAGGACCGATGGGGTGGATGATCGCCATCTGGGCCCGGCTGTTGATTTTCGGCGCCGGTATGGCCGCACTGTTTAGATTCGGCCGTCCGGTGAGCCAGATAATGGGGATGATTTCTGCCTGGCGGCATTTTAAAGAATCCAGGGCGGCCGTTGCCGATACGGGCAGCGACGAGCGGGTGGGGACGGGCCTGCGTACCTACCGTCTTAGTGCCATGAGCAATTGGCCGGATATTGCCGAATCCCTGGTCGGCGGCGGGTTTGACAGCACCGTGCGCCGGGTGGAAGATGCCCTGCCGGAGACCGGCACCTTCAGCGATAAATTAGGAGAGATCTGGAGCAACACCCTGGATTCGGAGATGGAACGCCTGTCACGCAAACTTTCCGGCATGCTGCTGCAATTTGGGCTCAACCTGCCGATGTTCGCCGTTCTGGGATATACCGGCTGGATTACGTTGCAGCGCTTTTTACAGGGCAGTTATCTGGCGGGCAACTTTTTCCTGCATGCCCTGTGGACGATTGGAATTATTTTGCTGTTGAGTTTTTTCCTGTTTCAGATTCTGGTGCGCCTGGTAGCCAGCCCGGAGCGAGTGACCACCAAAGCTTTTGAAAAATTGAAACACCAGGCTGATCAGTTCAACGCCTTTGCCACCAACCCGGTATTGACCCAGCTTGAAACCCTCATTGAACTGGAAGCCATGCTGGCGTCTCGTAAATCATAGATTATCGGTGAGCCCGAAGCAACCATGGCATCCGCACTCCCGGAGTTTAGCAACATTATTATTGGAAATGGCACTATTTTATTTTAAAAAGTACATTCTCCTGCAAAATATAAAAAATTTCTTCCTGAGCTATCTGAAAATGACATCAATGCCTATGATAACACCCTCGTCTACTCCACCACAGTACACGAAATTAAAAGGCAGGGATATTATTTTCTTCAATAATTTATGATGTCACAGGTTTTGAAGTTGTCGATTTTTTTTGGATTATGACAGGATTGATTATGACCCAAAAGTCAGAGCAACGGCGTCACATATGTTATATTATCTATTTGCTTATCCTCGGTGTGTTCGTCATTTTTTTCCGGCTGGGCGATAGAGACATGTGGACCGGTAATGAGTCGGAGGCTGCCGTCGCTGGTTGGGACATGGTGGAAACCGGACGCATCCTGGTTCCGCACTTTTTAGACCAGCCATTCGTCGACAACCGTCCACCGGGAGCCTGGTGGCTTATAGCGGCCACTTACAAACTGACGGGCGTGCGCAATACATGGACCGCCCGCCTGCCCTCGGCGCTGGCTGCACTGGTATGTATCCTCCTGGTATACGCCATGGGAAGGAGGGCCGCCAACGCGAGGGCCGGCTTTCTGTCCGCTTTGATGCTCATGGGGATGTTGTCCTTCGTATTTACAGGCCGAATGTCTCAGCAGGATATGCCGCTGACATTGGCGACGACATTATGCCTGTGGGCGTTTTGGCGATCACTGGATAATAACGCATCTGTTTTCCGCTTTGTGATGGCCTTCCAGATCTTTCTGGGCTTTGGCGTACTCATGAAGGGACCGGCTGTGGTCATCAACATTTTCTGCTCGCTGGCAGCCTATGTCTTATACTCGCGGTGCTGGCGCGATATAAAGTGGGTCAGTTACATTGTCACTCTGCCGGTGAGTCTTTGTCTGTCGCTGTGGTGGTATATCTATGTGTGGATCGAGTGGCCCTCGATGCGGGATGTGCTTGTTCATAGATTTACAGATCAATCTTCGAAACACGCCGATGCTTTCTATTATTACTTTCTTCGTCTTCCCGAGTTGCTTGGGCCTGTTCTCTTTTTTCTGCCCCTGCTACCCTTAGGATGGATGAAGGCCAGCCCGACTCAACGGCGCGGACCGCTCGGATTGTTCTTGATCTCGGCAGTGACAATGTTTTTTGTTTATTGCCTGTTTGCGTCCAAGCAGACACATTATCTTGTTCCGCTATTGCCGGCACTTGCACTGGCGTTTGGGCTCATGATTGAGGATCAGCGGCTTGACGAGGGGCGCTATCTCTCGATTTCAACGCTGATTATCGCCACGCTTAATCCGCTGATCATCCTGATCTGGATTTTCGCAGCACCCGATCAGATGCGTCTTGAGAGTGCCTTTCGGGAATGGGGGATGTTTGCAGTTCTTGTGGCTATCGTGACTTGGTCCTGGGTGATGTTGCGCGCCGGCCGACGAAGGACATCCTGGAAAACCGCCTGGATCAGCTGTATCATTGCGCTTGCATTTTTTATGGGCGATATTTATCAGCGTGCGGGTAACACATTGCTCTCCCGGGAGTTTGCTGAGAAGGTAGCTCATACCGTGCCCGACAACGGCCGTTTAGGTACACTTGACGATCATGAAGCCCTTCTATTCCACCTCGGGCGGCCCGTGGAATATATCGAAATTGCAGATGCCAACAAATTTCTCGAAAATCCAAATCACTACCTGATTGTTGATAAAGAATCCAAACTTGAGCAGATCGATGAAAAATTCAGGCGAATTATCGTCTCTGGATACCCCCACCGAAACCGAACATCAGCATGTCTTTTGCAAGGCAGACAATTACAGGATAATTCCAGGCTAAAATGATCTTCGCAAGAATTGCTATAATGGTAATTTTTGTATTTCTATTGGTGAAAATGTTAGTGTCAGGGCTCACACTTCCGTTTTTTTGACAACCGCTATAAGTACCTGAAAAAAAGCAGCTCTAAAAAGCGGAAATTATCACTATAGATTACAAATTTCTTCAAACCACTGCAGATGTTCTTCCCTGGCAATTCCCAGTCTTTGGGCTACCGCCGGAGAAAATATGACAAAATTGGCCTTGGACCTGGCACACAGTGTGCCCCCTTCGTTGTAAAGGCTGCCTTCGAGCAGGGCTTCATGCTTGCCGATTTTTTCCAGCACTTTGCCCTCGGCTTTTAATTCGCTGTTGATGTAAACCGGCTTGATAAAATCAACGGTCATGGATTTGGTCATGGTGATTTGTTTAAGCAGATAGATGCCCGTCCAGCTCATGATTTCATCAAGGATTGCTGAGATTACCCCGCCGTGCACCAGGCGGTCCCATCCGCATAGATGATCCGGCACAGTTAAGCGGGAAAAAACAGACGAATTTTTAGTGTAAAATTTCATTTGCAATCCGGATGGATTGGCCGGGCTGCATCCGAAGCAATAGTGGGTTTCACGGTTTGGCAGGTGTTTAGGGGGCTTTTCTTTTTCCATGCTAGTAGTAAATTTGATTGAACAGTTGGTTGGCGCTTTGTTTATCAAGATCTTTTAGAATTCTATATTCATCGAGGGCGGCAGCTTTATCCCCCGTTCGCAACAGGGCAACTCCCAAATTGTAGTGCGCGGATGCAAAATCCGGATCAATGCGAATTGCCCTTTTATAAGCATCGATCTCCTGGTCTGCATTGCCGAGCACTTTATGTACCATGCCAATATTATTGTAGGCCGGCGCAAATTCAGAATCGATGCGAAGTACTGCTTGATTTGCTTCGAGGGCAGCTTTATATCGGCCAAGTTGAGCATTGGCAATCCCGATGTTAAAATAGGCCGGTGCGGCATCCGGGTTCAAGCGTATTACCGTTTCGAAAGCCTTTTTACCTTGATCCAATCGCCCCAGCCGGCTGTAAACAACTCCCAGCTTGAAATGCGCTTCCTCGAAATCAGGCTTCAACCGGATCACCTTCAGGTAGGCGTTGATTGCCTCCTGATCCTGACCAAGTTTGACATAATAATTTCCTATAATAAAATAAAGGGTTTCATCATCGGGATTGGCTTTTATGGCCTGCTGATAGGCTTTTATGGCGGCTGCAGGATTGTTCAAACCAACATGACAATACCCCAATCCATTCCATGCCATGGTGTTCCGGGGGTCTTTTTCGATGGCCTCCTTAAAAAATTCAAGGGCCTTTTGATCCTGACCGTTAATTGAAAAACTGTATCCCTGGCGGCAGAGTTTTTCCGCAAGTCCGGGCTGGTGAAGACTGTTGTTAAATGTCCACAATGGCATCGACATACCGGCCTTGACCGGTTTCAGTTTTCGGACTGATTTTGCTGAAACAGCGAAGTTAAGGTTTTGGCCGCGAACCATCTGAAAGGTGGCAATACCGACTACCTGACCTTTCAGGTTAACAACCGGACTGCCGCTCGAACCCGGGGAAATGGGGGCGGACATCTGGAAAAATTCTCCCACTGCGGGAATTTCCCGTATCGACGATACAATACCCTCGCTGACAGTTTGCTCGAGTCCCATCGGGCTGCCGACCACCAGGATTTGCTCTGCAATTGATGGTAACCTGTCAGTCGTTTTTACCCATTTAAACTTTCTGCGGGGAATATCTACCAACACTTTAACCAGATCGGTGGCCTTGTTATCGGCGACAACAAGCTTTATCGGGAAGGTTTTCCCCTCAGCCGTTCTCACCTCGGCCGTGTATTGGCCGTCCAGAACGTGGTAGTTTGTGATCAAATGCCCATATTTATCAATAAAAAATCCGCTACCGATATTGGCAACCTCCTGATTAATATCATAAACAATGACGGTCACAACGGCAGGGCGGATTTCATTCACCAGTTTAGTGAGTTCGGTTTCCGCTGTTAGCGGGACCGCCATTATCAGAGAGTAAAATAGGGCCAGTACAACTGTGATCTTCGGTTTATTCCGCATTTTTAGACCTCGATAAACAATAAGCATCATTTTACCAATTTGAAGCTAAATCAAAAAGATAAAAACCTGTCCTATTTTGTTTACGATCATTAGGGTTACCGATAATGATATTAGCCGGAATCAGCTTGTGAGACTTTCAAAGGGGGCGTGGTTAGACCGAGGGTTTAATTCCCCGCCCCTTGGGTGGGGCGTTTAAAAATTTCCGTTTGATACCCCGTCGCTTGTCGTAGCGAAGCGGAGATCCCGCGACTCGGGGCGGCGGGGTTGTTCATTCGAATACTGACGGCATATTGAAAAAACACAACATATTGATTTTTTTCTTGACATGCATCTATATATTGTGTTATAAATAGTCGTCTTTCCTTGTCAAGGACGCAAGGACGGTTTTATCCCCCGTTCCTTTTTGTCAGAGGCTGGCAGCGTCTAAACCAAAAAGCGCTGCCGAGACTGGTCATAGCAAATTGTTCGATGCTAAATTTTGACCGTTATACCACCGCACAGATTATAAATAACCCTCAATAAATGCTATGACCTTAACCTAAACCCCCCGGAAGGTTACAGTTGCCTTCCGGGGCTTTTTTATGGAAAATTAGCTGATAAACTTGTGAGACAAAACTTGGAATTAGGTTACAGCGCAGGGGTAATAACTGCGCCCCACTTTCAACCTATTCGACTACTTATCCTCGAGGGAATAGCCGGCCTCTTGCCAGGCCCTCCAGCCACCCTGAAGGGCAAATACACTTTTGTATCCCTTATCCATAAAGGTCCGTGCCACCCGGGCACTCGTTCGCTCGTACTTTCAGGAACAGTAGAATATCAGGGTCTGGTTCCTGGCGAACTTTTGGAGCCATTGGTCCACTTTGGATGGATCCTCTCTTACGGCAGTTGGAATCTTTTTGCTGCTTCGCCACCAGTTTCGATGCGTGCGCACATCTATGATGACCGTATCCGGACTGCCCAACCGCGCTTTGACCTGATCGACCGAAATCCTGGATACATCTCCGGTGTCGTTTGCAACCGGAACCGCTGCCTGGCCGATAATCAGGAAAAAAACGAAATAGGTCCTAACGGTCCTTCTCATAAACCGTGCCTGTTTTAATGGCAAAATGAAGGGGTGCATTATTTTAACCTCTCGTAGTTTCTATTCTACCGATTAACCAAAGCCACCAAAATGTCAAGAGCAATTAGAGTTTTTCAAATAGCGATGCCTGGTGTAAATAGCTAAAATTAGGGTAATCTGGTGGGTGACGGATGTTGGACTTGTTGGAATCACAAAAAAAATAGGGGCGGCCCCACGGGGGCCACCCCTCACCCTAAGGAATTATATATAACAGCGTGCCCGCCAGCACACTGTTATTTCTATTATCGGTTCGCTTCCGATAAACTTTAGCAAAAAATTAGCATGAGACGTCTATCCCACACTGGTTCGCTTCGCTCTCCATTGGAACAATGGGATGCAGGAGGGTTATAAATTCTGGACTTCAACATACTCGTTTTTATGCGCGCAATACCATTTATTGCTGGCAATACAGGTATATTCTTCCTCTGATAAATCAATTATATGTTTTGCAAAAATAATTGCTTGCTGCTCGTCCCGAAATAGATTTCGCAGTGTTCCTATATTCTCGCCGTACTCTAAAACACATACCATGTCTGATGCACCCCTCAAGTCACGGTCATGGCGGTTCAATTGCCACAGTAACCGAAACGTTTTTTTGACAACCTCTACAATTCAACATTCATGCCAAAGTTGCTCCTGATGATAACTTGCTTTGATATACGGTCACTTATACCGCTTTTCAAAAATAAGTTCCGTAATACGGAAGAGTGGTATAAGTAGTTGTAGAAAAAAACGTTCGAATAGCGGAACGTTTTTTTGACAACTGCTAGAATCGATGAATTGGTAATACTTCAGAACGGTCAATGCCAGAAACTGCCGGGGGATGTCAATTTTTTGACCAAAATCCGGTCACCTATTTAAGCTCTTCGTTTTCTTGACAAAATCTGCTCTCAGAGGTAAGAAAAAGATAGGAAGGTAGATATGATGGAAATGATACCAAATTGGTTTGTTAGCTACTGGGACAAATTTTCTATCTGGGTGACCAATCAACCCACGTTTGTGGAAGTGGCCTTTGGGGTCGGGCTATTTTATGTGGTCTTGCAGATCGTAAAAGTGCTCTGGAAGCTGCTTGCCTTCTTATTCTCAGGCTTGTTTGCAAGACCCAGAAGATTCAAAAAGAAGAAAAAAAAGCCGGCCAAAACCAGCGGTACGAAGCCGATTACTTTGGATGACGACGCCCCACCGTTTGTATTTCGCTAATATCGATCATCTACAGTGCTTTGTGAAGTATCTCCAGCAGCTCCTCTTGGGTAAGTTCTATAGGGTTTCCTCTCATACTGCTTGCCTTGCTGGCTTTAGCCACAATATCAGTAAAATCCTTCACTTCAATACCATGAGCCGCCAAGGGCTTGACCTCCAGTTGTTGATACAGATTCCGGACCCAGGCGATCCCGTCCGCAGCTCGGGCTGTCGGTAAACCGGTAATAAGGCGGGCGACTTCATCATATCGGTCCAGGGCCGCAGAATCTGGGGCACGCGATTGCAGGGCCTTAATATTGGTCGCCATAACAAAAGGCAGCAGTCCGGCACACAGAGCGCCATGAGCCGCATGGTACATTCCGCCCAAAGGGCCTGCAATTCCGTGCACCGCACCTAGTTTCGCATTGGCCAGGGCTAAGCCTCCAAAAAGACTTGCCAGACACATATCCCGGCGTGCTGCGACGTCTTCGCCGTCAAGATACACCCGCTTTAAAGAACGTGCCGCTCGCTGCAATCCTTCCCGGCAGATACCGTCCGTCAAGGGATTGGCGTGGACCGAGACAAACGCTTCAAGCAGCTGGGTAAAGGCATCCAGTCCCGTGACGGCGGTTGTGCGGCAGGGCATTGAATAGGTTAACTCCGGATCAATGAGGGCCAGATCCGGCAGCATATACGGACTTCGCATACTGACTTTAACACGATGTTCCGGTGAATCCAGAACGGAATTGCTGGTTACTTCGGTTCCGGTTCCGGCGGTAGTTGGAATAGCGATGAAAGGCGCTGATTTTTGTTTTAGGGGTTGACCTTTGCCGATTACCTCCAGATAGTCCATTAACTGACCGCTGTTCGTTAAAAGGGCGGCAACCACTTTGCCGGTATCCAGGACACTCCCTCCGCCCATCGCGATCACCATATCGCAAATCTGCCTGCGGGCTTCTTCCACGGCTGTCAGCGCCAGTTGGGTAGTGGGTTCTTCAGGGATGCTGAACTGAGCCACCGCAATACCGGTGTCTTTTAACTGCCCGATCACTGGTTTCGCCCGTTCAACCGAGCGGCCGGTAATTACAAATGCCCGGCGACCCATTCTTTCAACAATGGATCCGGTGTTCTTTACGGTTCCGTTGCCAAATATGATTCGTGTAGCAGTAGCAAATTCAAATTGCATCTTTTTGGACTCCTTTCGCGCTTTCGTGATTATGTTATTTCCGGCTTGTCCTTGTCAGACGGTCCCGGTTATAGCAGTTGTCAAAAAACCGTTTCGTTATTCGAACGTTTTTTCTACAACCCCTTATACCACCCTTCCGTATTTCGGAACTTATTTTTGAAAAACGGTATAATCTGCCGGAAAAGTGACAATTTATGGCCAAAAAATTGACGATATTTGTCAGTTTTAGGATTTCAGCTTATACAGATAAATATTTAACTATTTGAATTTTAAGTAATTACTGTATTCTCATGTGTTTGGCATAAAATTTGTATAAAAAATTAGTCGCTATCTCTGATAGAAACTAAAACTTCTCAAATGCGCGTGCATCTTCTCTGTCGGGCTCTCAGTACTAATAGTTTGAGGAATAGCACCGCACGAGAACAACGGCATCGAGGGAAGTTTTCAGTTTAAAACCCGCTTTGTTCCAAAATGGGATCAAGCTATTCATATATTAGATAATTTACAAACCCTAAATTTTTCCAATCCCGTCAAAAGGCACTCCCATGTTTGACGGGATTTTGACTTTCCAAGGGAGACTTAAATGATTCCATTAGTCAACAGCACCCTGTCGGCACTGCAGGCCTACAAAAACTCGATGGGCGTTACAGCTAATAACATCGCTAACGTGAACACCGAGGAATTTAAAAAAAGCAGGACCACCATGAAAGAAGGTGTCAACGGCAACGTGGAAGTGGAGATTGAAAAGGTCATCACTCCCGGGCATCGGTATCAAGTGCTCGAAGGGAATCAAATGGTTGAAAAAGAAACTTCCAATGTGAATCTGGAAGAAGAGCTCCCCGATTTGATGATTACCCAGCGTACCTATGAAGCCAATCTCAAAGTGCTGCAAACCCAGGATAAAATGCTGGGAGCGACGCTGGACATCCTCGGTTAAGCCTTAGGTGGTATAAATCCCCCCGAACTTTTAATAAGATCCTGATTTCGCATTTATTCCAGCGATGTCTTCTTTTTCGACCCTCTCAAAATTTTATTTCAAATCACGATAGAACATTTAATGCCACCTGTAAACGCGAAGATCGGCACGACCCGGTATAAGGTGTGTTGGATAAACAGTGAGCGCCGCTGCTAAAATGCTTGATAATAAAGGCCTGCTTTGTTAAATGGTTGCTATAAAAAGATACAAAAACAATTGGGATCCGGTTTTTCTATTTAAGGAGGCTATGAAATGTTTTTAGGCAAACGTAAAAAAAGTCCGTTTGCATCCGCCCATGAAGAAGCTGCCGTCACCCGATCGTGTGATAACACGCCTGAATGCCGATCTACCGGTTACCGGCTGGCGTTTCAAGACCCGGATTTTTTGTTGCGCGACGAATTGCGGCCTGTGCGGTTGCAGTTGGAGGTTCTTAAGCCCGAGCTGATATTGCAGGAGCAGCATATCGAGTCGACGGTTGTCGTATTCGGCAGCGCCCGGATTCCCGACCCTGAAACTGCGGAATCTCAACTGGTATCTGCCCAGGCCGAATATGCGAACAAGAGTGATGACCCTTCGCTGGGTAAAAAGGTGGAGATGGCCCGCAAGGCTTTAGAAAATAGCCGCTATTATGATGAAGCGCGCAAATTGGGACATCTGATCTCCATCAATACCGGCAAAGACAAGCTGGTGGTGGTTACCGGCGGCGGCCCCGGAATTATGGAAGCCGCCAATCGTGGGGCCCATGAGGCCGGAATTCCGAGTATCGGCATGAACATCACCCTTCCTCACGAACAGGCCCCAAACTCATATATTACGCCGGATTTAAACTTTCAGTTTCATTATTTTGCAATTCGTAAAATGCATCTGTTGATGCGGGCCAAGAGTCTGGTTGCATTTCCCGGCGGATTCGGCACCCTGGATGAGCTTTTTGAAACCCTGACCCTTATCCAGACGCGCAAAGTTCATCCGATCCCCGTATTGCTGTTCGGCAAGGCCTTCTGGGAGCGAATTATCAATTTTGAAGCGCTGGTTGAAGAGGGCACCATTTCACCCGAGGATCTGGATTTATTCGTTTTTGTTGAAACGGCAGAAGAAGCATGGGAATTGATATCCGAGGCGATCGAAGTTTAGCCGGGCTGGAGATACTCTCCCAAGATTGTGAATTTCACTTTTAATAATCGATGTTCAGTTATCTGGCGATAAGGTTTCAGGTGTCAGGTTTCAGGCTGAACATCGGAGTGTCCGAAAAAGTAGGGCGGGCCTCTGTGCCCGCCAGATTCAGATCATCGTGTATTTCAGATTATGGTCGGCAAAGAGGCCGACCTTAGTGATTTGCGCCGTTCCTGACACCCGAAACCTGACACCTGAAACCACTTTCAAACCGACCGCAGACACTGCACCC
>Ga0265303_10000636_pt1 | contig 20139 bp, 15 predicted proteins | sample Helome_2_FD_192494 | JGI IMG/M metagenome (GOLD analysis project Ga0265303, IMG submission 192494) | Marine sediment microbial communities from subtidal zone of North Sea - Hel_20160317 (Illumina Assembly) | ecosystem: Environmental > Aquatic > Marine > Subtidal zone > Sediment ... | reverse complement strand
GGCAGCGAAGCGTAGCTACCGAATTGCCGGCAGCGATTCAAGCGACCAGCGCGGCAGCACATCGACTACTGACTCGTCACGCTGACCGGCAAGCACGCGCAATGCGCCAGCGTAAGCAATCATTGCACCGTTATCGGTACAGTACTCCAACGTCGGGAAATAGACCCGCGCATGCTGTGCGCTGGCGAATTGCTCGAGCGTCGCACGCAGCTGTCGGTTAGCACCAACGCCACCGGCGACAACAAGGTTATGGTAACCGGTTTCAGCGAGCGCCCGCAGGCACTTGATACGCAAGGTATCGACCACCGCAGACTGGAACGCATGCGCGATTGCGGCCCGCAGATCATCATCCAGCGGCTCATGCTTCCTGACCATCGTGAGCACCGCGGTTTTCAGGCCGCTAAAACTGAATTCGAGTCCTGGCCGGTTCACCATCGGGCGTGGGAATTCGAAGTGGGAAGATGATACGGAATCCGCGAGCGCGGCCAGTTCGGGCCCTCCCGGATAAGGCAAGCCGAGTAACTTGGCCGTCTTGTCAAAAGCCTCACCCACCGCATCGTCGAGGGTTTCGCCAAGAATACGATAATCGCCGATCGCCTGAACATCGACCAGCATGGTGTGTCCGCCGGATACCAGTAACGCGACAAATGGCAGTTCGGGTTTCTCTGCCGTCAGCATCGGCGCCAGCAGATGCCCTTCCATGTGATGCACTCCGAGCAAGGGTTTGTCGAGTGCCCAGGCCAGGCCTCGCGCCAGGCTGGCACCCACCATCAAAGCCCCGATCAAGCCCGGACCGCGTGTATAGGTAATCGCATCGATGTCGTCAATGGAACCGATTTCCTGCAGAATTTCGCTGAGCATCGGCGCAGCCTTGACCACATGGTCGCGCGACGCCAGTTCCGGCACCACCCCGCCATATTCACGATGTTTTTCTATTTGTGAATAGAGGCGCTGCCAAATTTGACCGCTATCGCTATCATAAACCGCGATTCCAGTCTCATCACATGAGCTTTCGATACCTAAAACTTTCATAAAAACAGGATATTAATTACTCTTGGCGATTGATATTTGGTGCCGCCTCCTTATAATTGGCCGGCTCTTGAAGCCGGGGCCGATAAGCAGGCGCCATTTTTAACAAACTGGATCATCAAATATGCCATCAGTTAAAGTAAAGGACAACGAACCATTTGATTTCGCACTGCGTCGATTCAAACGGTCCTGCGAAAAAGCGGGAGTGCTGACCGAGACGCGTCGTCGTCAACACTACGAAAAGCCCACCTCTGTGCGCAAGCGCAAATCAGCCGCCGCGGTAAAGCGCAATTATAAGCGTATCTCCAAGGACTTCGGTACCCGCAGACGTCTTTACTAGCCGCGCGATGTCGGAAACTCTTAAATCCAGATTACAGGACGACATGAAGTCGTCGATGAAAAGTGGCAACAAGGAACGCCTCGGTGTAATTCGGTTGATGCTTGCCGCGATCAAACAAATCGAGGTAGACGAACGTATCGAACTGGATAATGACCGTATTACCACAGTGCTCGACAAAATGGCCAAGCAGCGTCGCGAGTCAATCACCCAGTTTGACAGTGCGGGCCGCGACGATCTGACCGCGATCGAACAGGCCGAACTGGAAATTATCCTGGAATACCTGCCGGAAGCGCTTTCCGATGCAGAGATCAACGACCTCGTCGAACAATCCATCAACGCCACCGGCGCCGTTACCATCAAGGATATGGGCAAACTCATGGGGATACTCAAACCCCAGCTGCAGGGGCGCGCCGATATGGGCAAAGTCAGTCAGCTAATAAAAGCGCGGCTTACCGCCTAGTTAAAGAGCACCAATGTCAAACGTATTCCAGTTTCTGGAAGTACAGCGTACCGACCCCGGTAAAAAACCGGCATTTGTCCGTGTCAATGAATTTGGCGAAATTTACGGGGACTACCAACAGCAGGAAGCCGCCGATCAGGCCGAACGCTGTATCGAATGCGGCAATCCTTATTGTGAGTGGAAATGCCCGGTACATAACTACATCCCCAACTGGCTGAAACTGGTTGCCGAAGGCAACCTGCTTGAAGCCGTTGAAATGTCGCACAAGACCAACAGCCTGCCCGAGGTTTGTGGTCGTATCTGTCCCCAGGACCGACTTTGTGAAGGTGCCTGTACACTTAATACCGGTTTCGGTGCGGTTACCATCGGCTCGGTAGAAAAATACATAACCGACACGGCAATCGAACAGGGCTGGTCCCCCGATCTATCCAACGTAACCGCTAGCGGCAAAAAGGTCGCCATCGTCGGCGCCGGTCCGGCCGGCATAGCCTGCGCCGACGTCCTCACCCGCAACGGTGTATCCTGTGAGGTGTTCGACCGATACCCCGAAATTGGCGGTTTACTGACTTTCGGTATCCCTCCCTTCAAACTCGAAAAAGAAGTCATTACCAAACGGCGCAAAATGTTTGAAGACATGGGCATCGAATTCCGCCTCAATACCGAGATCGGCAAAGATATCAGTTTCGAGCAGCTACTTGCCGATTATGATTCAGTGTTCCTCGGCATGGGCACCTATAGCTACATGAAAGGTGACTTTCCCGGCGAAGATAAAACCGGCGTCTACGAAGCGCTGCCATACCTGGTGGCAAATATCCACGATCAAATCGAGTTCGGTGGCGACAAGCCCGAATTTGTCGATTTCAACGGCAAGCAGGTCGTCGTGCTGGGTGGTGGCGATACCGCTATGGACTGTGTCCGCACCGCGATCCGCCAGGGCGCCAGCAGCGTAACCTGCGCCTATCGCCGAGACCGTGCCAATATGCCCGGCTCGATGCGCGAGGTCGACAATGCGATGGAGGAAGGCATCGAATTCCTGTTCAATCGACAGCCGCTGGAAATCATCGGCAATGGCTCGGCCTCAGGCATCAAGCTAATTTCTACCGAACTGGGCGAAGCCGATGAACAGGGCAGGCGCCGACCCGAAATCGTGCCCGGCTCCGAAGAGATTTTACCCGCTGACGCAGTCGTGATAGCGTTTGGCTTTCGCCCTGATCCGGCCGACTGGTTTGCCGACCATACCATTAATATCGATGCAGGTGGGCGCGTGATCGCTCCGGAACAAAACGCTTTTCCGTTCCAGACCAGCAACCCGAAAGTATTTGCCGGAGGCGACATGGTGCGGGGTTCGGACCTCGTGGTTACCGCGATCTACGAAGGGCGCCAGGCGGCTGAAGGCATTCTCGACTACCTGGAAGTCTGATGGCATTACCCCTACTGAAAAATGATCGGCTGATCAAGGCCCTGTTGCGCCAACCAACCGATACCACACCGGTCTGGATCATGCGCCAGGCAGGGCGCTACCTGCCCGAATACCGCGCTACCCGCAAACAGGCCGGGAGTTTTCTCGATCTGTGTAAAAACAGGGAACTCGCCTGTGAGGTAACGTTACAACCTTTACGGCGCTTCGCGCTTGACGCCGCGATTCTGTTCTCCGACATTCTGACCATTCCGGATGCAATGGGACTCGGCCTCTACTTCGTCGAAGGCGAGGGCCCCAAGTTTGAACGCCCGGTGCGTAACGCGGCCGATATCAGCCGCCTGGGAGTCCCTGATCCAGCCGAGGGCCTGCGCTACGTTACCGACGCTGTCAGCCTGGTCCGGCAGGAGCTGGACGGCAAGGTACCACTGATTGGATTTAGCGGCAGTCCCTGGACCCTGTCAACTTACATGGTCGAAGGCGGTAGCTCCAAAGAGTATCGCTATATAAAAGGTATGATGTACGAAAACCCGGCCGCACTGCATCAGTTGCTGAATACCCTGACGCAGGCAGTAACCGCTTACCTGAATGCGCAAATCGAGGCCGGTGCGCAAGCTGTTATGATTTTCGATACCTGGGGGGGCGTGCTTACTCCGCAAACCTACCGTGATTTTTCACTCAATTACATGCAACAGATTGTCGCCGGCCTGAAACGGGAGCATGAAGGCCAGACGATCCCGGTAACATTATTTACCAAGGGCGGGGCGCAGTGGCTGGAAGACATGGCCGACACGGGTTGCGATGCGCTGGGACTCGACTGGACCATCGATATCGACGCGGCACGCGCACGGGTCGGCGACCGGGTAGCCTTGCAGGGCAATCTCGACCCCTGCGTGCTGTATGCGGATCCCGACTCTATGCGCGCACGAGCGCGCGCAATCATCACCCGCTTCGGCAACCACCCCGGACACGTTTTCAACCTCGGTCACGGCATCCATCCGGCGATCAACCCGGACCACCTCGGCGCATTAATCGACGCCGTACACGAATTCGGTTTCGATATCCGCAAATAACGCCGCAAGGTGTCATCCGGGAACAAATAACTGAGCGCAGGTTCATCGGTGTGCTAAGGCTACCTCGGGAGTAAATCCGCAAAAGTCGCTCCCAAACGGCAAAAAACGCCGTTTGGTCCATCCATGGAATCGCTTGGAGCCCGAAGCGTCAACCCCGCGTACGCGGGGGGGCGACATCCATGCCTCGCTACACTTTTGCGGATTTACTCCCGAGGTAGCCACCCACTGTGAATGAGAAACCTTTTAACGTGCTTGTGCGTCGGGATCTAGCAATCGCAAATAATGGAGTATTTTTAACCAGCTGGCGCGCCGGAATTTTTTTCTTTAGCGACATTTAAAGCGCACGCAACGAAGGAGTTTATATGCACATAAATAACTGAGTGAGTACGGTTTAAATGTCGCTAAAGGGAAAAATAACAAGCACAGGTGCGTTAAAAAATGTCGTCGACGATTTCGTCTTCGGTCTCGGGGACATTAATTATGACCCCACCCGAGCCATTGGTAGTTGATTTAACCACCGTTACCTCTCGTGGAGCGTTTTCGACCCGAAATAATTCAAACAAACTATTCCGGGTATTGAAATCTGCACGTTTACCGGTTTCGGCATCGATACGAATGGTTACCAGGCCCTCGGGTTGTTCCTGCAGATTCTCCGGGCTGCCCTCGAGTGCCTTGCGCATGAATTCAATCCATATTGGCAGCGCTGCCCTGCCCCCGGTTTCACGATTACCCATGTGGCGCTGATTATCAAAACCGACCCAGCTGGTTGTCACCACCTGGTCATTGAAGCCGCTGAACCAGGCATCGATTTGATCGTTAGTCGTACCGGTTTTACCAGCGATGTCCTTTCGTCCCAGCGCCTTGGCGCGCACCGCAGTACCACGTTGCACCACTTCGCGCATCATCGAACGCATAATAAAGGCATTCTGTGCAGATATGACGCGAGGCGCATATTGCGGTACGACCTCTACTTCGGCTACGTCGATGGCCGCTCCGGTATTGGCGGCACCGCCTTCGAGTGCATCCAGCTCGATGGCCTCGAGCTGTTCTTCGTCACTAAGGACAACTGCCTTAGCCTGCCCCTCGGCTTCCTGCTGTGCGTTAGCTGCGGACTCGGCCTGCTGCTCGGCTTCCTGTTGCGCTTCCGCGGTGGCTTCGGCCGCCGCCAGTTCATCCAGGTTTTCGGTTTCACAGTCCTGGCACACGGTCCGCGGGTTACTCTTAAAAATCACTTCGCCAGTACCTGATTCCACCCTGTTAATAATGTATGGCTCGATTAAGTAGCCACCATTGGAAAAAACCGCATAAGCGCGTGCCATTTGCAACGGCGAAAAGGAGGCGCTGCCAAGCGCAAGCGATAAATCGTAGGGCATCTGATCACGCTCGAAGCCAAAGCGCTGGACGTAGCTGGTGGCGTAGCGCAGGCCGATCGCCTGCAATATTCGAATCGAAACCAGGTTACGCGATTTAACCAGTGCCTCACGCATCCGCGTGGGTCCATAGAATTTCCCTGAATAATTTTCCGGGCGCCAGGTTGCTTCGAGCGAGTCGTCATCGAACACCACCGGAGCATCATTAATAATAGTGGCCGCTGTAAATCCTTTTTCCAGGGCGGCAGAATAGATGAAAGGTTTGAAATTCGAGCCCGGTTGTCGGCGCGCCTGGGTGGCTCGGTTGAACTTGTTCTTGAAATAATCAAAACCACCCACCATCGCCCTGATTCCACCGTTTGATGGATCGATCGACACCAATGCCCCTTCGACGCGCGGCACATCGGCCAACAACCATTGTCCATCCCGATTCTCCAGCCATACCACGTCACCCAGCGCCAGTACATCGGCTATGAATTTGGGTTTAGGTCCCTGATTGTCAACATCGATAAACTTTGCTGCCCAATCGATACCCCCTTCAAACAACACATCGATTTTCTCATAGTTTGAAATCAACAGGGTGACGCTCGCAGTCGAGGATTCATTAGCGTCATCTTCGTCCACCACCGCTTCGTTGACCGAGATTACGACGCCTTTACGCAAACCGCCGACTCGCTGATCAGTTATCAGGTCCTCGTCAAATGGATCTTCGTTGATTTCGCTTAAATCGATCCTGCCGATAACCCCGCGGTAACCATGGCGACGGGTGTAATCGAGCAAATTTTTCCGCAATGCCTGATTAGCGACGGCCTGAAGCTCGCCGTCGATAGTGGTGTAAACCCTGAGGCCCGCTTTGTAAACTTCCTCGCCATACTGTTCGAATAACTGCGCGCGCACCTGTTCCGACACATACTGCGCTTCGGCAGTGGTTCTGGTTCTATGCAACTCGGCAGTAATCGGTTCATTCAGCGCCAGGTCAAACTCGTCCTCTTCGATGTATTTAAGGATGCGCATGCGACCGAGTATATAGTTGCGTCGAATAAGCGCCCTTTCCGGATTAGAAATAGGATTGTACTTGGAAGGCGCTTTCGGCAGCCCGGCAATCATCGCCGCCTGGGCCAACGTCAAATCCGTAAGCTTCTTGTCGTAGTAAACCTGCGAGGCCGCGCTAATACCATAGGCCCGGTGTCCAAGAAAAATCTTGTTCAGGTAGAGCTCGATGATCTTTTCCTTGCTCAACTCGCTCTCTATCTTCAGCGCAAGCAGGATTTCAATAAACTTGCGGGCGTAGGTCTGTTCCGGGCTGAGAAAAAAGTTGCGCGCGACCTGCATGGTAATAGTGCTGCCACCGCGGGTCTTACGCCCCGTGGTCGCCACCTCGTAAACGGCTGCCATCAATGCATAAAAATCAACCCCGGAGTGATTCCAGAACTGGTCGTCCTCAACCGAAACTACGGCATCGATCAGGTGGCGAGGTATCTTGTCGAAAGCGACCGGCATTCGGCGGTGTTCGCCGAACTCGGCAAGCAGGATTTCGTTCCTGTCGTAAATGCGCAGCGGGACCTGGTACTGGGTGTCTTCCAGGTGCTCGATCGAAGGCAATTCCGGCACCATAACCACGTATATGTAGAGCACCGCGGCGATCAGCAACATAAAACCGGTCGCAAACAACCAGGATACAATTTTTACTAGCTTTTTCATTAAGTTAGGCTATATACATAAACGCTTACATCAAAAGTATCGACAAGTATCAAATCTTGCACTAGACTCTTTTTGTAACAATTAGAATAATTTAACATTTTATATACTTACAACAATATCTTAATGTAATTTGTCATTTAAGATTGAGTATCACACAGGCACATGACGAGGGATACCGGTGTTTTTATCGCGTAAAAAACCGCCGCTTATTGGACTGGACATCAGTTCAACATCGGTCAAGTTGATGGAACTAAGCAAGACCGGCTCCAGTTATCGCATCGAAGGTATCGGCGTCGAACCCTTGCCTGCAAACGCAGTAGTCGAAAAAAACATCGCCGAGGTCGAATCTGTAGGCGAGAGTGTAAAGCGTGCGCTCGCCAAGTCAAAAATAAAAACGAAAAATTGCGCCATTGCCGTATCAGGCTCATCAGTGATCACCAAAAAAATCACCATGCCCGCCAGCCTTTCCGAAGACGAGATGGAAGGGCAGATCCAGCTTGAAGCCGATCAATATATCCCCTATCCCCTAGAAGAGGTCAATCTCGACTTCCACGTTATGGGTGAAACCGAAACCAATCCTGAAACCGTTGACGTACTGCTGGCTGCCTGTCGCAGCGAAAACGTCGATGACCGGGTCGCCGCAGTCGAGCTAGCCGGGCTGACCCCCAAAATCGTAGATATCGAAGCCTACACAGTAGAAACCGTTTTCGCGGCGATGGCGTCGCAAATGCCTGACGAAGGTATGGACAAGACCATCGCAATCGTCGATATCGGTGCGACCATGACCAGCCTGAGCGTCATCCACAATCATCATCTGATTTACACGCGCGAACAAAATTTCGGCGGCAAGCAATTAACCGAAGAAATAATGCGTCGCTACGGGCTTTCTTATGAAGAAGCCGGTCTGGCTAAACGCCAGGGCGGATTACCCGATAACTACGAACCCGAGGTACTTGAACCATTCAAGGAAACCACGGCGCAGCAAGTTAGCCGCTTTTTGCAGTTCTTCTACTCGGCTGGGGGCCCGATTGGTGACATCGACCACCTGGTGCTTGCCGGTGGTACCGCATCATTGCCGAATCTGGCCGAATTGACCGAATCTCATATCGGGGTTCCGACTACGATAGCGAACCCGTTTGCCGATATGTCTTCATCGAGCCGCGTCAACAAGGCCAACCTGGAAGCCGATGCGCCCTCCTTCCTGATAGCTGCGGGACTAGCCATCCGAGGAGCTGAATACTCATGACCCTTACCCAGATCAACCTACTCCCATGGCGTGAAGAACTGCGCCAGGAGCAGAAAAAGCAATTCGCGATGATGGCGGTAATGGCCTGTGCGCTGGCCATAGCCATCGTTGGACTGATTCATTTTCAAATGCAGGCAAAGATTGACTATCAACTATCGCGCAATCGTTTTGTAACCAATGAAATCGTAAAGCTGGATGAAGAAATCAAGGAAATCAGCGAACTGAAAAAAGTACGCCGCAGCCTGATCGAACGCATGGAAGTAATCCAGGATTTGCAGGGTAGTCGCCCATCTATCGTGCACCTGTTTACCGAAATCGTGTCAACGGTACCCAATGGTGTTTATCTCGAGTCACTCGCCCAGACTGGCGGCAACCTGTTGATCAACGGTGAAGCTGAATCAAATGCCCGGGTATCTACCTATATGCGTAATTTGGCTGCCTCGGAGTGGCTCAAGGAGCCGAACCTGACGGTTATAGAAATCGAAGATAAAACGGTTAATCGTATCAGTACCTTTACCCTGACGGTGACACAAACCTCTCCCAACGCAACCGAGGTAGAGAATAATGATGGGGGCCTGCAGTAATGAACTGGGACGACATTCAGCACCATCTTCAACCCGACAATATCGGCACAGCGCCGATCGGAATCAAACTGGGTGTATTTATTACCCTGTTTGTAATGATTATTGCTGCGGGCATTTACTTCGATACCCAGGATCAGCTCAAGGTTCTGGAAAGGCATGAAAGGAAAGAAGTTGAGCTCAAGGAAGAATTCAAAGTCAAGGCTGACCAGGCTGCCAAACTTGAACTTTACAAGGAGCAGTTAGCGGAAATGGAAGCGTCTTTCGGCGCGTTGCTGCGCCAGTTACCTGAGACCACCGAGGTCGAATCGTTGCTCGTTGACGTATCACAAACTGGCCTCGCCGCGGGACTCGAAGTTAAAAAATTCAAACCCAGCGCAGAAGAGAAAAAAGGCTTTTATGCCGAGTTGCCAATTTCGCTCGAAGTCTCCGGCTCCTATCACCAGCTTGCGACCTTTATCAGTGGCATCGCGGCACTGCCGCGAATCGTTACCATCAGCGACATGAAACTGGAACCCTTCGACAAGCAGGATGAAATCAGTACCTCCGGCAAACTGAAAATGTCGGCCACGGCGAAGACCTATCGTTACCTGCAGGAGGATGAGCAATGACAGGAAAGTTAAACCCTCTGCTGAAAATCACACTGCTGGGAATCTTTGCCGTGCTTATTACTGGTTGTGGTGAGGGCCTCGGTGACCTGCAAAGTTTTGTTGCACAAGTCAGAGCCAAACCACCAGGACGCATCGAACCCATACCCGAGTTCCAGCCTTATCAGAACTTTGAATATACCTCTCACGATTTGCGTGATCCGTTCAAGCTGGTTGATTTCAGACGTCCCGAGGAGAACCGGGAAGAAATTGCCGCGCTCGGCAGCGGGCTTCGACCCGATATTGACCGGGTGAAAGAACCGCTGGAAGACTTCCCACTGGATACGCTGCGCCTGAAGGGAACTATTGATGATAAAGATGGCGTCAAATGGGGGCTGATATTTGCTCCCGATAACACCATACATCGAGTTATCGAAGGTAACTACATGGGCCAGAACCATGGCCGGATTATCTCGGTATCTGACCAGAACATTGATTTGACTGAAATTGTCCCAGACGGACTCGGAAATTATATCGAACGCTCGTCAGCTGTCGCGCTAATCGAGTAACGAGAGGAAACACCAATGAACAGTGTTAGTAATAAAATGAAATTAACCAGGTTACTTAAAACCTCTCTGGCGGGTATATGCCTACTCGCTTTCGGCGACGTTTCGGCGCGAGCCCTGATCGGTCTCGATTATTCGGTAATGACCGGAAATACGGTGCAGGTCGTGTTTACTTTTGACGAAGCCGCGGTTGCACCACGAACATTTACTATTGATGAGCCGGCACGCATCGCTCTCGATTTTGGCGCCACCGAGAACAAACTTGAGCAGCGCAGCATGCAGGTCGGAATCGGCGCGATGCAAAGCATTGTTTCAGCGACTTCAAAAAACCGCACCCGTGTGGTACTTAACCTTTCGCAGAAAGCCAATTACACCACCAATGTCAGCGGTAACCAGGTAACTATTACCCTGGCTGCTGGTGGTCAGACCATTTCAACTGCGGCAGGAAAAACTGCCAGCGCCACGACTGAGAGCCTGGCTGAATCATCACCCAGGGTATCGGCTGTTTCCAAGGGTGTTACCAATATTGATTTCAAGCGTGGCCCCAATGGTGAGGGCCGCGTAATTATTGACCTCACCACTACCTCTATCAGTACCGACGTGTGGCGTGAAAACAACGTCATCCACCTCGAAATGATTGGTTCACAGTTGCCCGATGAACTGCAACGTCGTATGGATGTCAGCGACTTTGCAACTCCGATCAACCACATTGACTCGATCCAGGATGGCGCCAATATTCACCTAACTATTAGTTCGAATGGTGATTTTGAACACCTCGCCTACCAGACAGACCGGGTTTACACGGTCGAGGTTGCACCAATTTCCAAGGAAGAAGAGGAAAAGAAAAAGAAAGCGAAATTCGGTTTCACCGGGGAACGCCTGTCGCTTAATTTCCAGGATATCGAGGTACGTTCGGTGTTACAGTTGCTCGCCGACTTCACCGGCCTCAACCTGGTGGTCTCGGATTCAGTTGAGGGTAACCTGACATTACGTTTGAAAAATGTCCCCTGGGATCAGGCGATGGATATCATTCTGAAGACCAAGGGCCTGGATCAACGCAAGGCTGGTAATGTAATTCTGATCGCACCCACCGATGAAATTGCCGCGCGTGAGAAACTCGAACTCGAGGCCCGCGCGCAGGTAGAAGAACTCGAACGTCTGCGCACCGAGTATATAAAGGTTAACTATGCGAAAGCGGCCGATCTGGCCGATCTGCTGAAACAGGCAGATAATGCGATCCTGTCGCCACGTGGCTCGGTAAGCGTCGACGAACGCACCAATACTATGCTGGTCAAGGATATCAACTCCAGTCTCGTGAACGTTCGTACCCTGCTCGCTGAGCTGGATATAGCGGTACGCCAGGTATTGATCGAATCACGCGTGGTCATCGCCAACGACGACTTCAGTAAGGAACTGGGGGTACGCTTTGGCGTCAGCAACGATAGCGCCGGTGCCGGCATAGACGACAGTGGCGTTACCCAGGTCACCTCGGGAACCCTTGGCGGCGCTCAAAATCTGATCAACGATAATTTCAGCCTGGGGGGAGAAGGACTTAACGTCAACCTGCCGGTACAGAACCCGGCTGGCAGTTTCGCCCTGGCCCTGGCCAAGTTGCCTCTCGGCACCCTGCTCGAGATGGAACTCTCGGCGGCACAGATCGAAGGTCGTGGTGAAGTGGTCTCCAGCCCGCGCGTAATCACCGCCGATTCACATACCGCCAGAATCGAACAGGGTGTGGAAATTCCTTACCTTGAACTCGATGATGGTGACGCGACCCTGAAGTTCAGAAAGGCGGTGCTGTCACTTGAGGTTACGCCTCAAATTACGCCTGACGACCGCGTCATTATGGATCTCGATGTACACAAGGATAATGTGGGTGAAACGGTATCATTTGGTGCCGGACTGTCCGCACCGAGTATCGATACCCGCGAAGTTCAGTCGCAGTTACTGGTCGATAACGGTCAGACCGTGGTACTCGGTGGTATTTACGAAACCATCAAGTCCGACCAGGTTACCCGGGTGCCATTTTTCAGCGATATACCGGTACTCGGTAATCTGTTCAAAACCACGACAGTGATAGATGATCGCACAGAACTGCTGATTTTCGTAACTCCAAAAATTCTGCAGGGTTCAAACATCGATATCCGTTAATTACGATATTGCAATTAAAAAAAAGGGCAGCCCTGGTGGCTGCCTTTTTTTTGTTTGAGGTATCATAGCGGCATGAGCCATCGCAATATCATCCTCATCGGACCCATGGGTTCCGGTAAATCAACCATCGGCAACATTATTGCCCGGCGATTGCACCGCGAATTCCAGGACAGCGACCACTTCATCGAACAGCGCACCGGGGTTGATATCGCGCGAATTTTTGATGTCGAGGGCGAGCAGGGTTTTCGTGACCGCGAAAGCAACGCACTTAACGAATTGTTGGGAATAAACGACCAGGTTATCGCGACTGGCGGTGGTTCGATTTTGCGCGAGGAAAATCGACAACTACTTAAACAAACCGGCTACATTATTTTCCTCGACACTTCCGTTAACCAGCAAATGCACCGCCTGCGGCGTGACAAGAAGCGGCCATTACTGCAAACCGAGAACCCGCGCGAGCGTCTCGAAACCCTGCTGGCGGAACGTCGCCCCATCTACCTTGATCTGGCTGATCTTGCGGTTAAAACCGACAAGCGCGTGGCGCGACGACTCGCAGCTGATATCATCGACCAGTTACCTGAAAACCTGAAATAACAATGCACATCAATCACACGCTTAACGTAGATCTTGGCGAACGCAGTTATCCGATTTACATCGGCACCGGATTACTCGGCCGGGCGGAACTGATTACACGACATATTCATGGCCAGTCTGCGCTGATCGTATCTAATGACACGGTTGCGCCGCTTTATCTCGAAACCGTACAACAGGCGCTAGACAGCAAGCAGATCCGCCAGGACAAGGTCATCCTCGCCGATGGCGAACAACACAAAACAATGGCTTCGGTGGAAACTATCCTGGATTTACTGCTGACCAATCGTCACGATCGCCGCAGCACGATCATTGCGCTTGGCGGTGGCGTGATCGGCGATATTGCCGGCTTTGCCGCCAGCATCTACCAACGCGGTGTAAATTTCATCCAGATCCCGACCACACTGCTGTCGCAGGTCGATTCATCGGTCGGCGGCAAGACCGGCGTCAACCACCCGCTCGGTAAAAACATGATTGGTGCGTTTTACCAGCCGCAGTGCGTGGTCGCCGATATCGACAGCCTGCACACCCTGCCCCCACGTGAATTGAGCGCCGGCCTCGCCGAGGTTATCAAGTATGGATTGATTTGCGACGCCGGTTTTTTTGACTGGCTGGAGATTAACATCGGTGGCCTGCTGGCAGGTGACAACGATCTGCTCGCACAGGCGGTACTGGTTTCCTGTCAAAACAAGGCGCGCGTGGTCGAACTTGACGAACGCGAAGGCGGATTACGCGCGATTCTGAACCTGGGCCACAGCTTCGGTCACGCCATCGAAACCACGATGGGTTATGGCAACTGGTTGCACGGCGAAGCTGTCGCCGCGGGTATGGTAATGGCGATAGATTTGTCGATTCGAGAAGGTTCGATCGACGAGCAAGTCAGACAACGCGGCGTCGCTTTGTTAAAACAGGCCGGACTGCCGGTAAACCCGCCCCCGGAAATGACGGTCGAGCAATTTCTCGATGCCATGGCGATCGACAAAAAGAACGTCGATGGCAAGATTAAGCTGGTATTGTTGCGCGCGCTCGGCGAAGCCTTCATTACCGATACCTACAGCCATGATAAATTACTACAGACGCTGGCCGCCTGACTGATCGCACCATTAGGGTGCATTCTAAAGCCATCCACTATGGCAAATTTTATCTATCCAGTCTGCGCGGGTATACTAATCGGCCTTTTGCGCCCGTAAAATAATGCTTTCTTATGGCGCATTGGTATTGGCTGGCGACAACGCCAGGACGCAATCATGAACTGGATGTAATGAGCGAAACAAACAAATTAACAGGTCTTTATCAACCGGGCTTCGAGAAGGACAGTTGCGGTTTCGGGCTAATCGCCAACATCGACGATAAACCCAGCCACTGGCTGGTAAAAACTTCGATCGAGGCACTCGCCCGACTGACCCATCGCGGCGCGGTCGCGGCGGACGGAAAATCCGGTGATGGTTGTGGCCTGTTATTGAAGAAGCCCGACGCTTTTCTACGCTTAAAAGCCAGCGAGCTCGGTATTCACTGCGCCCGGCGCTACGCCGTGGGACTGGTGTTCATATCACCCTTCGACGGTGAAAGCGAAGTTTCGCAGGCAATAATTACAGAAAAGATTACCGCGCAGGGGTTAGAGGTCGCCGTTGGCGAGAAATGCCGATCGATCCATCGGCCTGCGGCGAAGAAGCGCTAGGCTCCCTGCCCGCGATCTACCACGTCTACGTCAACGCGCCAGAACATCTTTCCCGTGCCGAGTTTAATCGTTCGCTTTATCTCGCGCGGCGCGCGGCCGGCAAGGCCTTTGAAGCACAGCACAATCGTCGCATCGAGGAGTACTACTATATCTCCAGCCTGTCTAACGACGTGCTGTCCTACAAAGGCCTGATCACGCCGGAGAATCTACCGGTATTTTATCCGGACCTGAGCGATCCGGCGCTGGAATCGGCAATCTGTGTATTTCATCAGCGCTTTTCGACCAATACCTGGCCGCAATGGAAACTCGCCCAGCCGTTCCGCTATCTGGCACACAATGGTGAAATCAATACGATTCAGGGGAATCGTAACTGGGCTAACGCGCGGGCCTACAAGTTCAGGTCCGAGCTGTTGCCGGACATTGAAGCGATTCGGCCGATCGTCAACATGACCGGCTCGGATTCGAGTTCGCTGGATAACATGCTCGACTTCCTGCTTTCCGGCGACATGGATCTGTTTCGCGCGATACGCCTGCTGATTCCACCCGCGTGGCAAAACGTGGACGACATGGAACCGGCGTTACACGCGTTTTATGAATTTTCATCGATGCACATGGAACCCTGGGACGGGCCGGCCGGCATCGTACTCACCGACGGCCGCCACGCCTGCTGCGTGATGGACCGCAATGGCTTACGTCCAGGGCGCTGGGTTATGACCAAGGACCGGCACATCACGCTCGGTTCCGAAATCGGTATCTGGGACTACGCGCCGGAAGACGTCATCGCCAAAGGACGCCTGAAACCCGGCGAAATGATTGCCGTCGATACCAAAACCAGCAAATTATTGATGTCGGATGATATCGATAAACAGTTACAGAATCGCCACCCCTACGAAATCTGGATGCGCGACCGACTCATCCGCCTGAGCGCGGACCCGGTCAATTCTCCGTTCTCGGCCCTGGCAATGAACAAGGAGACCCTTACCCGGCTGGAAAAGCTGTTCCAGGTGAGCTTCGAGGAACGCGATCAGATTCTCAGGGTGCTGGCGCAGGACTCGCAGGAAGCGACCGGCTCAATGGGAGACGATACCCCGCTGCCGGTCTTATCGAACCATCACCGTTCATTGTGCGACAGTTTTCGCCAGCAATTCGCGCAGGTCACCAACCCACCGATCGACCCGCTGCGCGAAAAGATCGTGATGTCGCTGGAAACCTGTTTCGGACGCGAGCACAACCTGTTTAGTGAAGCCGCCGAACACGCCGACCGCCTGATCGTCAGCTCACCGATCCTGTCCGAGCAGAAATATGTCGACCTGCTGGCCTGGCACAACAAGGGTTATGCACATGAAATAATCTCCCTCGGCTACGACCCGACGAAGATGTCGCTCAAGCAAGCGATAATCGATATCCAGGATCAGGCCGAAAAAGCGTCACGTCGCGGGATGGTCATCGTCGTACTGAGCGACAAGGACGTCCCTCGCGAGCAACTGTTAGTGCATGCGGCGCTGGCCACCGGTGCCGTTCACCACCGCCTCAGCAATACCGGCGGACGCTGCGACACCAACATTGTGGTTGAAACCGGCTGCGCCCGTGATTCGCACCAGATGGCAGTACTACTCGGCTTTGGCGCAACCGCAGTTTATCCTTACCTCGCCTACGCCAGCATTGTCGGCATGACTCGCAGCGGTGAATTACCCGAACTGACATGCCCAGATACCGGGTCAAACTACCGTCGCGGCATCATCAAGGGCCTATACAAAATCATTTCCAAGATGGGGATTTCGACCATTGCCAGCTATCGCGGCGCGCAACTGTTTGAAATTGTCGGGCTGCATCGAGACGTGGTCGAGCTGTGTTTTCCCGGCACCACCTGCCGTATCGACGGTAGCAACTTTGACGAACTCGAAGCCGATCAAATAGCGCTCAACAAGTTTGCCTGGAATCCGCGCAAGACCATCACCCAGGGCGGTTTACTGAAATATGTCCACGGCGGCGAGTACCACGCCTACAACCCGGATGTCGTGCACAGCCTGCAGCAGGCAGTCAACAGCGGTGACTACGCGCAATGGAAGCAATACAGCGCCATTGTCAATGACCGTCCGGCGACTGCACTACGCGACCTGATGCGACTTAAACCGCAGCAGCCGATCAGCCTCGACGAGGTTGAACCCGCTACCAGCATCCTGGCCCGTTTCGATTCCGCCGGCATGTCACTCGGCGCGTTGTCGCCGGAGGCGCACGAAACCCTCGCGCAGGCGATGAATCAGCTCGGTGGGCGTTCAAACTCGGGCGAAGGTGGCGAAGACCCTGCGCGCTATGGCACTGACAAGATGTCCAAGATCAAACAGGTAGCGTCGGGCCGTTTCGGCGTGACACCGCATTACCTGGTCAACGCCGAGGTATTGCAGATCAAGGTCGCCCAGGGCGCCAAACCCGGTGAAGGCGGACAACTGCCGGGGAACAAGGTCAACGAACTGATCGCGCGGCTGCGCAACTCGGAGCCCGGCATCACGTTGATTTCACCACCGCCACACCATGATATTTACTCCATCGAAGACCTGGCGCAGTTGATCTTCGATCTAAAACAGGTCAACCCACAGGCACTGGTGTCAGTAAAACTGGTAGCCGAGGCAGGCGTCGGCACGATCGCCGCCGGTGTCGCCAAGGCTTATGCCGACCTGATTACGATCGCCGGTTATGACGGCGGCACCGGGGCCAGCCCACTGACTTCGGTTAAATACGCCGGTTCACCCTGGGAACTGGGTCTCTCCGAAACTCACCAGGTCTTACGCGCCAACAAATTGCGCAGCAAGGTCCGCATCCAGACCGATGGCGGCCTCAAAACCGGGCTCGACGTCGTCAAGGCAGCGATCCTCGGCGCCGAAAGCTTTGGCTTCGGCACCGGACCGATGGTGGCGATGGGCTGTAAGTATCTGCGCATATGCCATTTAAACAACTGCGCCACTGGTGTCGCAACGCAAAACGAGCTGCTGCGCAAACAGCATTATGTCGGCACCACCGAAAAGGTAAAAAACTATTTTCGCTTCATCGCCGAAGAGACGCGTGAAATCCTGGCCACGCTTGGTGTTCGCAAACTCGAAGACCTGATAGGCCAAACCGGGTTACTTGAAATCATCGGCGGCAATACCGCCGCTCAGCAAAACCTGAATCTCGAACCGATCCTGTCCGATGGAGGCGTCGATCCCGAACTGCCGCGCTACTGCAGCGCTGATCGCAACGAACCCTGGGACAAGGGCGAACTCGCCGAGCAAATGGTAACCGATTGCATGGACGCAATTAAAAATTCCAGCGGTGGAGAGTTCGAATACTCGATCAACAATACCCATCGCTCGATTGGCGCCCGACTCTCCGGTGAGATCGCGCGCATTCATGGCAATCATGGCCTGTCTGAAACGCCATTTACACTGCATCTCAACGGTACTGCCGGGCAGAGCTTCGGTGTCTGGAATGCCGGCGGGCTGAACATGTATCTTGAAGGTGATGCCAACGATTATGTCGGCAAGGGCATGGCTGGTGGTAAAATCGTCATCACCCCGCCGCGTAACAGCCATTTCAAATCACAGGACGCGACTATAATCGGTAATACCTGCCTCTACGGCGCTACCGGTGGCAAGCTGCTCGCCGCCGGGCTCGCTGGCGAGCGCTTTGCGGTGCGTAATTCGGGTGCACACGCCATCGTCGAAGGTGTTGGCGATCACGGTTGTGAATACATGACCGGTGGTATTGTTACAATTCTCGGTAACACCGGATACAATTTCGGCGCCGGCATGACCGGCGGCATCGCTTATGTACTCGATCTCGAGCGTAACTTTATTGACCGAATTAACAAGGAACTCATCGACATTCATCGTATCGCTGATGAGTCTATGGAAAGTCACCGCGTCTACCTGCAGGCCGCTATCACCGAGTATGTCGAGGAAACCAGTAGTGAATGGGGTCAATATATTCTGGAAAACTTCAACCACTTTCAGCGCAAGATCTGGATGGTCAAGCCGAAAGCGGCCGGGTTCGACTCACTACTGGAAACCCTGCAAAGCAACGCGGCCTGAACGCATGTGCGAAAATACCTGTTTACGCTACCGTAGCGTAGTTCCCGCGAGCGCACATAAAATGAAGCTAATGGTGTAAACAGGATGGCCGGCAGAATTCCACGCAACTTTATCGATGACTTGCTCAACCGCGTCGATATTGTCGAGGTCATCGACAGTCGCGTACCTTTAAAAAAGAAAGGTCGTGAATACTGGGCCTGCTGCCCTTTCCACGGCGAAAAATCCCCTTCCTTCTCGGTCAGCTCCGGCAAACAGTTTTACCATTGTTTCGGCTGCCAGAAGTCCGGCAACGCCGTCGGCTTCCTGATGGACTACGACCATATGGAATTTGTCGAAGCGATCGAATCGCTGGCGCAATCGCTAGGTCTCGATGTGCCCTATGAACAGGGCAGCGCACCCGCCAAACCTGCCGTGGGACTCGAAGCGATGTACCAGACGATGGAGCAAAGCTCGCAGTACTTCGAGGCACAGCTCAAGCAAACTCCGGCAGCGATTGAATATCTCAAAAATCGTGGCATCAGCGGTCAGACCGCCAGGACCTTTGCCATCGGCTACGCGCCACCGGGCTGGAACAACCTCAGCGGCGATGGAAAGCTCCTCGTCGATACCGGCATGCTGGTAAAAAAAGAGGACGGCAAGCAGTACGATCGTTTCCGCCATCGCCTGATGTTCCCGATCCGCGATCGGCGCGGACGCACCATCGCCTTCGGTGGCCGGGTGATCAACCCCGAAGACAATCCCAAGTATCTGAACTCCCCCGAATCGCCACTGTTTCACAAGAGTGATGAAATCTACGGGCTCTATGAAATGAAAAAAGCGGTAACCAACATCGACCTCATCTACATCACCGAGGGCTATATGGATGTCGTGGCGCTCGCCGAACATGGCGTGGCGACCTCGGTGGCGACCCTGGGCACCGCGATCAACAATCGACAAATCGAATCCCTGTTTCGAGTCTGCAGGAACCTGGTGTTCTGTTTCGATGGTGATGCCGCCGGTAAAAAAGCCGCCTGGCGCTCACTCGAACAGTGCCTCGCGTCACTCAAGGAAGGTCGCCTCGCGCGGTTCCTGTTCCTGCCCGAAGGTCAGGATCCGGATAGTTTTATTAACCAGCACGGTGAGGAGGCTTTTAATCAGCAGGTCGAGCAGGCTTCCACCCTGACCGAGTACCTGTTCGAAACCCTGCTTGCCGAATGCAATATCGGCACGCTCGAGGGTCGCGCCCAGTTTCTGGACCGCCTGCGCCCCTACTTCGCCCAGCTTTCGTTACAAAGCCTGAAGA
>Ga0265303_10000634_pt1 | contig 20172 bp, 19 predicted proteins | sample Helome_2_FD_192494 | JGI IMG/M metagenome (GOLD analysis project Ga0265303, IMG submission 192494) | Marine sediment microbial communities from subtidal zone of North Sea - Hel_20160317 (Illumina Assembly) | ecosystem: Environmental > Aquatic > Marine > Subtidal zone > Sediment ... | reverse complement strand
ATGAGGATATCCGCAAATTTCGGGTCACCAAATTTTTAGGGGTTCCAACAGTCTACAAATCCCTGGTTAAGGTGGCCGCGGGTAATCGAGCTGCGGGCGATTCCCTGAAAGTTGCGGCCATTGGCGGTGAAAAGTTGACGCCGGAACTTATGTCCCAGTTTGAGAAAGCCGGGTTCTCTCTGCGCCAGATCATGGGGCAGACCGAAACCTCCATCCTGTTATGGGCCCATGAAGAGGATGCTGTGCGCAAACCCGGTTCGGTGGGCCGGCCTGTTTTTCATGCCGATGTTAAGATTGTTGATCGCCAGGGGCGTCTTTGCGCAACCGGGCAGGTGGGCGAAATCGTTGTCAGGGGATCGATCATGATGACCGAATACTGGCAGGATCCGGTTAAATCAGAAGATACCATCCGGGGCGGATGGCTGTACACAGGCGACCTGGCCCGCATGGATGAAGACGGTTATTTTTACCTGGTTGACCGCAAAAAGGATATGTATGTTTCCGGCGGTGAAAATATATATCCGGCTGAGGTTGAAAAGGTTTTAAGAAACCATCCCGCAATAGAAGACATCGCGATTGTCGGCGTTCCCGATGAAACCTGGGGGGAAGTAGGATGTGCGTTTGTTGTGCCGAAACAGGGCACTGATTTACCGCCCGAAGACGTGACCGGATTTTGCGATGGCAATCTGGCGCACTTCAAATGGCCCCAAAAGGTCATTATTAAAAAAGATTTTCCCCGCACCGCCCTTGGCAAAGTCCGTAAAACAGCTCTTAAACAGGATTATCTGGAAAAGGATAAGAGCTGATAGATGCCTTTACAAAATTTTTCCTTTGGCATAAATTTCGGTGGTTGTCGCACCTGTTTACTTTACTGCTTAAAACCCCACTGGATCTAATCTTATGAGCGTTCAATTCCAAATCCAGGAATATCACCGCCCCCGGATTTCCGCGCAGGCAGTTGAGATCCTGTCCAAGTATGGCAGGCAAGCCAGGGTAATCGCCGGCGGAACTGATATTCTGCCCCGGCGGGCCGGTGTGAAACAGATCTATAATATCAATCATCTGGTGGATATATCGAATCTGGGTTTGAATTATGTCGAAAATGACGATGCTCACATCCGCATCGGCGCCGCAACCAACATAAACACCATTGGCGCATATCCTCTGTTTTTATCTGGTCCCTATCGGGCCCTGTCTGAGGCGGCCCAGAGCCATTCCACCGCAACCATCAGAAATCAGGCAACGGTGGGGGGTAATTTGTGTAATGCCTCTGCCTGTGCGGATCTGGCATTACCCTTGCTGGTAATGGATGCTGTGCTGGTGGCGACCGGGTCAAACGGGCAACGGGAAATACCGATAGAAAGCTTCTTGAAAGGTGCCAACTATACGGCACTGAATACCGATGAGATATTACTGGAAATTCGCATTCCCCAATGTTCACAAAAAGCCGCTACAGCTTTTTTCAAACTCAGGCGGCAGCAGACGGCTATTGATATGGCTGTCGTAAACGTCGCCACCTTTCTCCTTGGCAATAAAGATCGTTGTAAAGTGGCCAGAATAGCACTGGGGGCAGTTGCGCCGATTTCACTTCGCGCTAAAAAGGCAGAATCCATTCTCAGGGGCGCAGAACTCAACCAGCAGATTATTCAAAAGGCGGCGGCGACCGCAGCCGAAACCGTCCGGCCGATCAGCGACGTTCGAGCAACCGCCGCCTACCGCAAGAAAATGGTCAAGGTATTGGTCCAACGATCTCTTGAAAGCAGTCTGCGAAGGTGTGGTTAATGAAAAAGATCGACATTAAGATACAGGTCAACGGTGTCCGGCATGAATTGATCGTCAACCCGGGGGCCCGGCTGGTTGATGTCCTCAGGGATCAACTCGGGCTGACCGGTACCAAAGAGGGCTGCGGGGAAGGGGAGTGCGGCACCTGCACGGTGAATCTCAACGGCCAGGCGGTTTTGTCCTGTCTGACCCTCGCAGCCCAGGCCGATAACGGCATTATCCTGACCATTGAAGGACTTCAAAAGGGATCCGAGCTTCACCCGTTGCAAGAGGCATTTGTCAGCGAAGCCGCGGTGCAGTGCGGATACTGCACGCCCGGTATGATTATGGCTGCCAACGCCCTGATCAATAACGAAGCGGAGATAAGCGAACTTACGATACGGCAACATTTATCCAATAATCTTTGCCGCTGCACCGGATATGATCGGCCGGTGAAAGCCATTCTCAAAGCGGCTAAAAAAATCAAGGGGGGCGGCGATGCCTGAAACTAATATTGCAGTGGGTAAATCGCTGCAGCGAATTGACGGCATCGATAAGGTCACCGGTTCCGCCAAATATGCACCAGACATAAAGCTTGCAAACATGCTGCATGCCAGATTACTGCGCAGCGCGCACGCCCATGCCAGGGTAACACATATCGACACATCGGCCGCGGAAAAATTACCCGGCGTCAGAGCCCTGGCAGCCATCCCGGATGTTCCCAAAGTTATTGAATACTGGTTTTCGCTGCGAACCGAAGAAAAAAAGAAGCAGATGTTTTTACGCGACAATGTGGTCCGGTTTATTGGAGACCCTGTGCTGGCTGTGGCAGCCGATGATCATGCCACGGCAGAAAAGGCCCTTTCTCTGGTCGATGTGGCGTATGAGCCGTTGCCGGCCCTGCACGATCCTTTTGAGGCCATGGCCGAATCGAATATCAAAATTCATGAGCGGGGTAATGTCGCTTTCCAATTTGAAAAAGCCTATGGGGACATTCAGCAAGGGTTTGATAGCGCTGATATTATCATTGAGAACACCTATCGGACATCGAAACAGAAGCATGCAGCCCTCGAGCCTTTCGGGACCTGTGTTGCTGACTACCGGTCCAACGGAAAACTGACCGTATACTCTTCTTCCCAGTTACCGCATTGGAGCCGGCACTACCTGGCAGGGGCGCTGGAATTACCCCTGAATAAGGTGCGGGTCATCAAACCGCACACCGGCGGGTCCTTTGGCGGCCGGTGCGGTCTTATTCACGGGCTTGAGGTGATGTGCAGCTGGCTTTCGCGCCAGACGCGGCGTCCGGTCCGCATGGCGTTCAGCCGGGAAGAAGATTTTATTGCCACCGAAACGCGGCATCCCATGACCATAAAAATGAAAACTGGTGTAACCAGGGACGGCATCCTCACGGCCAACGATGTCGAGATCGTTTCGGATGTTGGTGGCTACGGCACCCATTATATTGGGGTTCTCGCGGACTGTTTATCCACAGGAGTCGGTCTCTACAAAATACCCAATTATAACTTTAAAGGAGTAGCCGTTTTCACCAATCAATCCCTGTGCGGTGCCTTAAGGGGATACGGCAATCCTCAGATGAATTTCGCCCAGGAATCCCAGGTGGATATCCTTGCCCACAGGCTTGGCATGGATCCGCTGGAACTCAGACTTATAAATTATCGCCAACAGGGTGAAATAGATCCTGTCTTGAACGAGGAAATCCGCAGTAACGGCCTGGAGGAATGTCTGGAAAAAGGCGCCGTATCATCTGGATGGGAGAAAAAAAGGCATCAAAAACCGGGCAAGGGTCCTAAAAAGAGGGGAATCGGACTCTCAATTGTACTGCATGGCACCGGTGCCGGCAAAGCATTGCCTGATCCGGCTGCGGCAACGGTGATGATCAATGCGGACGGCAGTGTCAATCTGGTGACAGCGGCAGCCGATGAAGGGCAGGGCAACCGGACCGTACTGGCCCAGATAGCCTCGGAGACCCTGGGGATTGAATTTGAAAAAATTTCCGTATCCGAAACCGATACCGAGACCACACCACTGGATTGCGGCACCCATGGCAGCCGGCAGGCCTACGGCGGCGGCCTGGCCGTCCAGGCCGCCGCCAATGAAGCGCGCCGCAAGTTGCTGGCTTACGCGACCAAAGAACTGGATGTGACCGGGGACCAACTCCGGATCCAAGATGGGGCCGTCTGCGAAGCTGATAATCCGGAGAATAAAATCCTGATCAGCGATCTGATGCGCAAAACCCAGATTGAGGACATGAGTGTGTGTGAGCAGGTAATCGGCTCGGCAGCCGGCGTTGCCCCCGCCATGCCTGGTTATTACGGTGCCGTCTTCGCGGAAGTGGAAGTGGATACTGAGACCGGCGAAGTAAACGTCTTGAAGTTGACCAGTGCCTTCGATGTGGGACGGGCCATAAACCCGGACCTGGTCAAAGGACAGATCGTCGGCGGCGGTGTTATGGGTATCGGGTTTGCCCTGACCGAGGGTTTGCAGGTTGAAGAGGGGCGCATATTAAACAGCAGCTTTGCCGATTACCGCCTGTTGAGAACCTGTGATGTGCCTGAAATCGTGCCGATTATCGTAGAGTCCCACGAGCCGACCGGACCTTATGGAGCCAAGGGAATCGGCGAGGGCTGCATGGTGAATGTCGCCTCCGCCATTTCTAATGCCATTTGTCATGCCACCGGTGTGAGGTTAACTGAATTGAGGATGACGCCCGAAGAAATTTTAAAGAATTTATAATATTTAAACCTGTAATCCTGGGTTATCAACTGATGCAAAATCCATCAACTCACACGATCGTTCTTCATAAAGGCAAACCGCCCCCTTGCTTGAAATCAAGACAGCAATGCCGGGGCTGTTTTGGATGGCGCAACATGCTCAAAGCCGCCCAAACCGATAATTTCTGGCAGCATTATCCATTCAGATGTTCAATAACGGGGCTGACCCTCAAAGTCGAAAGCGAGATCTACTAAGGCACTCATGATAGAGAATATATAAAGCGGGCTTCAGAGTGATTGTCAGAAATACGTTCCGTTTGACGCCTGTTCTAAATCCCCCTGCCCCCCTTTAATAAAGGGGGAACGTTTTTCATCGGCAGGAGCTTTTGCCTCGAATATCGGAAATATGCCTCATCTTTCGATAATTAGTTCCCCCTTTGTAAAGGGGGACAGGGGGATTTTTCACTATCGCACTTTTAACGCTATTCGGAACATATTTATAGCAAACGCTATAATCAGAAATGGGAATTTTAAATTCTTAAAAATTGAATGGAGGACCTTATGTCCGAGCGACCAAAAATTAAGGGTATCAAAGCCTGTGTGTTTGACGCCTACGGAACACTGTTTGATGTTCACTCCGCTGTTGGAAAGCACCGTGAGCGACTGGGAGATGTCGCCGACCAGGTATCCGCCGTCTGGCGCACCAAACAGCTGGAATATACCTGGTTGCGCAGTTTGATGAGGCGGCATGCCGATTTCTGGCAGGTGACCCGGGAAGCGCTCGAATTCGCTTTCGAGATGCACGGAGTAAAAGATTCGGAACTCAGCGCGGATCTGATGGATGCGTATCTGCAATTGACCTGCTATCCGGAAGTGCCTGAAGCATTGGCCGAACTGAATAAGCGCGGATTCGTAATTGCCATCCTTTCAAATGGGACGCCGGCTATGCTTGAGGCGGCGGTAAGAAATTCCCGACTTGAAAAGCTGATACCCCAAATATTCTCTGTTGAAACCGCCGGAATATTCAAGCCGGATCCCCGCGTATATCAGATTGCTGTGGATGAGCTGAGCGTAAAATCAGAAGAGATTGTCTTTCAGTCTTCCAATGCCTGGGATGCGGCAGGTGCGGCCGCCTATGGTTTTAAAGTCGCCTGGGTTAACCGATTTAGTCAGAGCCCGGAACGGCTTCCCGGCAAGCCGCAGGTTGAGATTAAAGATTTATCTGAATTATCGAAATTGCTGGTATGATTATTCTCAGCTATATTGCTAGGTTCTAAGAAAAGTTCATGCTGTTGAAATTCCGTATCTCGATGACAGAATACGCCGGCAGTTCGGATAGATCAAACGATTGACTGCTATCAAAACCGTGTGATACACGAATTATATCATTATAGATTTCGGAAAACATCGAATTGCATATTTTGGCAAGATACATGTACTTCAAGCCTGATTATAAAGCGTTCTTTGGCAGTCTTTAACCAAACAGAAATTTACGGCTGATACCTATAAATAGTACCAGATTGTTTCTGGATAACATTACAAAATGCATGTTATCCAGAAATTATTAACGGTAATGGCCAAGGAAAAAAACAATATAATCACTTGTTATGAAATAAAGTAATATTTTTATGGATGAACTGATGCTATTTACGGATGGAAGTGTGAATATTCAGTCAAATATTGGATATGGGGCTTACCTCGTTGTGTCTGAACGTGGACTTTCGTTGAATTTGTTGAGGACGCGCGTGAAAGTGAGGCGATTTGAGCATACGTCTTCAACGAAACTGGAATTGCAGACATTATTATGGGCGCTAAGCGATATTCAAGCATTGGGGAGTAGGGTGATTGTGTATACAGATTCTCAAAACATTATGGGGTTACAGGGAAGACGTGATCGGTTTGAGCAAAATGATTATCGTTCAAAGAAAAATAAACACCTCAACAATTATGAGCTGTATCAGGAGTTTTATAGAATGATCGATCAGTTGGATTGTGAATTGGTTAAAGTGGGTGGACATCAGGTATCGAATCAAAAAGATGATATTGATAGGCTTTTTACACTTGTGGATAGAGCTTCAAGGAATGCGCTGAGAGGAGATAATCGGTGACCTGTCGTTTTCAACAAGCCTGTGGACATAACCAGAAATAGCCCCGGACAGAAGCGCTGTTGATTTGAAGCATTAGGGCAAGCAGCATTTTATCGACAAATAGCGCAATCTTGAGCGTCAGTTTGCGTCTAAAACGAGATTTCTACTTAATTAAGTTATGGGAAAAACACTATTCCGTGTCGCAACATTTTTTTGTAAAATGGTGAATCAAATGACAAAAAATTCTATTAAACCAATAAATCAAGAAGTCGCTGCGGTTTTTGACTCATATCCTCAGAAGATAAAAGCCAAATTGTTGATTCTTCGGCAACTAATTTTTAAAACAGCAGCTTCAATTGAGGGAATAGGAGAAATTGAGGAAACACTAAAGTGGGGAGAGCCAAGTTATTTAACACCAAAACCAAAAATTGGCAGTACGATAAGAATTGCTTGGAAAAAATCCAAAGAAGAACAGTATTCTATATTTTTTAAATGTACAGCAAATCTGGTTCCTGCATTCAAAGAAAAATACCCAAAAATATTTAAATATGGAGGTAACAGAAGTATTGATTTCAAAATAAATGATGAAGTTCCTGTTAAGGAATTAAAACGATGTATCGCATTGGCTTTGACTTACCATCGCAATAAAAAATTAGAGAACCCCGATAGATGGGAGATGGTAGAAAAATTCACATAACAACAGAATTCAGCTGATAGAAAAAGCCGGCGGGAGTTTACGCAAATTCGAGATGATTTGGTCGGCTTTTTGTACCGCTGATTCTGAGCGTTATATGAAAAAAGAATTAAGCAAAGGGGTGCCATGAAGTTTCAAAAACTTACACCAAACTTTTCCGTCAGAAATGTCAAAGAGACAGTTAAATTCTACCGGGACATACTTGGTTTTAATTTAGAAATGTCGGTTCCAGATGGATCAACCAATATTGAAAATATAATCTCTGATACTGGAGAATATGCTTATGCCATGATGAGCAAGGATGAAGTGTATGTTATGTTTTTAAAGGATAGCAATTTTGAAGAAGATATGCCCGTTCTTCAAGGATTTCCGCAAGGCGCATCTGTATCGTTTTACATTGATGTAGAAGGCATAGAAGAAGTGTACAAAAAATTAGATGGTCGCGTTGAAATGGCAAAAGAATTGGAAACAACATGGTACGGAATGAGAGAGTTCTATATTAAAGATTGCAATGGTTACATTCTTGGATTTGCTGAGAGAGATTAATTGCATAATCATATAACAAGGCAATTCCAGCCGACCCAAAAACCGCTGCGCGTTTTTGGGCGGCTGAATTTGCGACGTTATGCGAACCTTTGATAACTGCTTCTATTTATCAAAGGTATTTACACCCCTGATAAATTACAGATACTAACGTATCTGACTTTGGGAGAGTTCTAAAAAGCGGTGATATCCTATTGCCTTATGAGGCGCTCCATATGAGCCATATTTTGGGTAACTTTTGCTTTCCCAATTGATCCTCTGCCAAACCCGACCACTTAGGTTTTTTGATGTCCGGGATCCATCACTCAGCCTTATATCAATTTTTTCCTTAGTATTATATTTGTCTCTGATATTCTCTGGAATCTATTTGATCAAGCAACATAAAGCTGGTGCAATTCTGAGTTATATACAAACTCCCTTTAGGCTCCTGGGTCTTGTTACGCCATCTGCTTCGAGAACTATCGAAATTCAGGATCATCGCAAGATCAAAAACGCTATTTCGACAGCATAGTGGTTTCAACCAGCCGCCTTGGCTGTATTGATTTGGAGCAATCTTCAAGTAATTTTCCTGCGGCCATACTCCCATTACTATTCTATAGTTTTCTTTATCACACTCTATTAGCAAAGGAATCGTTTCTTATTCTGTCTGCGATTCAGTGAATCAACCAGTCAACCAAATCTACCAGGCAAATATTGAAAAATCGTCCAACATGAGCTTGTCGCCGTCATTCATGAACATTGAGTCATTGGTAAGGAATCTTATTTTCAACGGCACGGCGTTCTTATAGGGTGTGAGGTCGTAGTATTGACTGCAGTGATTGCCGGCGTCGTTGTATTTTTCAAATTTCTCCACCCGAACCCAGGACGAACCATTCCATACATAGAAGGCCACCCAATCCGCATCAATGCCATCAAAATTATCTCTTTTATGTTTGAAGTACGCCCACACCTCGGACTTATCCGACAGATCCCCCACGTCCCGACTTATCCAGTGATCTTTATCCTGGAATGTTTCCTTGCCGAATTTAAACCAGCCGCTGTTGTCGATATTGCATATGAATTCGTCGTCGCAGTCTCCGCCCCCTCCATCGTACCAGCACGAACTCCATGAGGTGAACTCCTGGGTGCACCAGTCATCACTGTTAAATCCTTCATAGAAAAAAATATCCGTCGGCGTAAAATTCGGATCATGGCCCTGCCATACCATTTGGGCCAACTTCATCTGGCCCAATCGATTCGGGTGATAGCAGTCTAACCTGGATATGAAATACGGCCGCATGACGTCCGATTGGTACCACAGTGTCTGCGTATAATTGATACCGACGCTTTGACGTCCGCGGTATTGAGCGGCTTTCTGCTCCATCAGATCGTTGAGCGATTTGTTGAACCGGCGGGCCTCGTCCCGATCCTGCTGTGTATTGCGACTGTCGAGCACCCGACCGCAGGGTTTATCACCGTCAAAATCTTCCTGAAATTCATCCAGGTATGAAGCCAGCAGATCATCTTTGATATCTCCCGGCAATAAAAGGCAGAGGTCCCCTATTTCCCCGATACACAGACTGTTTTTAGCATCCCCTTGAAGCGTATCATCGGTTATGTCCATATCCCAGAGATATTGGCATTTCTTAAATGCATGATCGTGTTTGCGATTGACCATCAAATCACGAAATTTTGAGATATCGGTAATACCTGACCAGTAAATTTCACCACTTTGGGGAAGGTTTTCAGTCAAATACATCATGGTATCGTCAATGTGTCCGGCAATCCTGCCAAGATCGCTTTCCCATTTTTCCTCGGGTCCGTAGTTCGAAGGCTGGTAGGAGGGGTTGCCGGATAGAAGAATCTTATCCAAGCGAAAACCGTCCTTATGCATCCAGATATTGATGGTGCGAATCCCGGCATCAGATATGTCAATGGTCGCAGCCGCGTCATCCATTGTGGTATTGCTCCAGGTCCACAGGCCATGGCTGTTGAGTTTGATTTTGTCGGCAGAGCCGGAATTTATTCCATCCACGCCCACATGCACGGAGTCGTCTCCATTGCTCATGGCATAACCGCGCACCCAGACGTAGTAAGTTCCCGGGCTGTCGAATTGAACGCTGAAATCCAGGCGCGGCGCAGCATCCAAGTCATCATCATAAGAGGTTCCATGCTTTGGAAGCGCTCTCAGAGCAGCTCCTCCGGAGTAGCCGGCCTGATAATCCGGCACCCAGTTATGAAAACCGGATTTTTTCAGATGATGAAAGTGTTCGGCCTCGATGGCAACAATACCGCTGCCCGGTAAATCGTCCTGTTTGAAAATACCGCGTGCGCTCTCAAAGGGCCCGGCACCCGAAGGAACCCATTGCTTGTCGGTAACCATAACAATCTTGTCCAGGCGCAAGCCGTCTTTCTGCATATAGATGTTTAACGTGTGAATCCCCGTAGATGGAATATTGAGGAATGCAAAGGCACCATTTTCGGTCGTTCCGGACCATACCCATTTATTATATTGCTCAATTTCCATACTCTCGGCGGAGGTATGCTTCAGACCATTTAGCCCGATATGGAGCAAGTTGTCACCCGAACCGGTTGCATAGCCTCGAATCCATACGTAGTGAAGGCCAGACCTCACAAAGTTAACCCGGTAATCCAAACGTGGGCTTGCGATGAGATAATCCGGCGATGAAATTACAGTGCCGTCATCCGGCAAAGCCCGGACTGCCCTAATTGACGCTCCGGGTGAATTGTCAGGCTGCCACTGATGATTGCTCCCCGGAAACTTTTGAATGTAATGCTCCGCTTCGATTGATACGGTATTACCGGGTGTGGTCGGTTGCACGAAGGCTAAACTGCCATAATCGTGATTGTACTTTGCGCACACATCATTGCTGCCCAGATTGACGATTACCTTTCCGATTTGTCCCGTTTGCATGAGGTCCCGGGACCGATCCAGGGCGTCCTTCCACTCATCCCCGTCCCTTGACGTATTGTAAACATTTCCGCTGCAAAGACGGCTGGCGATGGACCACTCTTTGGTGCCCCCCATATAGCTCCAAGCCGGATCATGCGACCCTAATCTCAAGTCAAGGCAATCCATCAACTCCCTGTGATCCCCGAGCGCTCTGTCACACGCATCATTGGCGTGAGTCGCCGCCCCGATGCTGTCACCAAGCACCAGGCAGTCCGGCAAAATCTCCCCATTTCCGTTGTCCGGATTCACTGGTACTACATACAGATCATCCCCCAGCGGCAAAACGACAACTCCAGCCAATGCGAATCCATGCAAAGCAAAAAGGAAAAGAGTATAAAGCGAGACAAAAAGAATTGATTGATATCGGCTATCTGTCATCTCATATTCTCCTGGAATTAGAGATAGATTTTGAATAGTCGGCAAGTTGGGATGTCCGGAAGCTATATTCCCGATTGCACCTGAGTTTAAGAGCAGTCGCGAAAACATTCTAACCATATTAAATCAAAATGGCAATGATTTAGCATTTAAATTGATGTTCAGACAGCCATTTTAAAGAAAAAGCGAATTTGTGCTTTCTGCTAGTGTGAACAACAACATATCAATCCGGCTAAAACCGTGTGATGCTCGAATCATATCAACATAGATTTCGATAATTGTCGAATTACATGTACTGGCACGGATGTCAGAGGTTGATCTAACACCGAGCTAATGGATAGACATCATTCATTAAACCCCTCCTTTTTCCACGGAAAAACTCCACCCATTAACACTACAAAGTGGTATAACAATTCAATATAATTACACTTTTCTTGACATTATCAATCCTATATAATAATCAATAGGAACACATTTTCTCTCGAAACTTGTCCTCTATCTCGAACCATTTTACATTGTGAGACTTCTTTGGTTCTGCTGGCCTCATTCTCATTTCTTATTTCGCATTAAAGGTTTCACCAAGATATTTGAATACCATAAATCTGAATAAAATTTTTCGGTAAATAATAGACAACGCAGTACTCATCTTACAGGGGGATGAGCATAATGCAGACTGTCTTATACCAAAAGCCGAGTTGCCTATAAAATGGTGGCTTGGCTTTTTTTGGTGTAGGGAAGGGGGATGAAATGAAAAAATCTCAACTATTTTTGATAGCATTGTTATCAATTGTTATCCTTTTTTCTGCCGGCAATTTGTTTGCCGGAAAAACACTGTACGATGACTTTTCAACCGGCTATCTCGATGGTAAAAAATGGAGACAGCGCACATATGTCCTCGAAATCGTTGCTGGACAACTCGTATCCAAAATAGGCAACCGATCACCTGGCATGAGTGCAGAAGTTCTACCTGGAATATTTCGCAATCATCTGCCATTTGCTCCCCCTAACCCTACAGCCCCAGAAACACTCGATGATATTAAGATTATTGAGTGTGAAATTACAATTGTTGAGACTAAATTAGATAGCGCTACAAATTCGAAAAGTGGTGCAATGATATTCGGTTATTTTTACAATAAAAATGGAACAGGTACTGCAACCGGAGACATATTAGCTCAAATAATGATCGGAGACAGAGGTAATAGGGGCCTCGAAGCTTTTTGGGTAGCTGTGGAAACGTTAACCGATGATGCACAAACGGAAGGATTCCTTGATGGTGATACGATACTAGGCCCTGGGACATTGCAATATGATACACCATACAAACTAAAAATTTCTTATGATGGCACAAAAACCTTTGATTTTAGTATATTCGTGGGTTCCACTGAATATACCGATAGTTTCACAGGACCAGATAAAAACGGTATCGCTATTACATCTTTGAAGAGCATATCAACAGGTATTGACGCAACAAACGGTTCAAATAATGGCTATGTATCGGCAAAGATTGATAACGTTTACATAAATGATGAACTCACAGTCTATGATAATTTTTCTGACCCCCTAATCGATTTGACAAACTGGAAATGGTCTGAATGGGTGAGGGATCCATCAAATGGCTATTTGCAGGCTAATATTATTGGGTTTGGAAGTAACCAGGCAGTCAACACACATTTATCTGAAATTGATGCATTCTATATTGAAGTAAAGACGCGCATTGATAGCGGAAGTCAACTGTCAACTGATGCCTGGGGGATTTCTAGAATCCAGGGCTATTACTATAATGACTGCAGGGGGCCTGGAAGCGGACAACCTTACAATGAATATGAAGGGGATGTTTTTGCTCAAGTTAGGTTAAGATACAATAGCGATGGTACCTTAAGCGCAAATGCATATGTTGACCGTTCTAACGATGCGAATGAAAGCAATTACACAAATCTTTTTTCGCACAATTTCTCAGTTCCTATAGCCCTTGACACTGATTATATTCTTTCCATTAGATTTATAGGGAATAAATTGATTTTCCGTTGTGCTGGCGAAACTGCTGAATACTTAATTGCTACACCTGTCTATACACCTTACGGAGAGCACAGAATCCTAAAATCAAGAGTGCATCTTGATTCAGGAGAGACAGGCTATATGAAGGTCCGGTTCGACGATGTATATATCGAAAAAAAAGGAAAATTTAATCCCTCAGTACCACTGTTATTGCTTTACTAATAGGTTATTTAAACTTAATGAATTTATAAGGCTGTGGTGCCGATATATTAGAAAATTGGCTATTAAATAGAGTCCAGATAATACATAAAAGCAAAGTGATAAAAGAGCTTTTTATTAATGATTTCTTGATAGGCGCGTGTTTATGGTCGTTGATTATTCTAATATTACTACCTTTTATTAAATTACCCCAGTCATTGTGTATTTCGTATGCGAATCTTAAACGCTTGGTATTTTCATCCAAGACATTTGATCAAATTTAGGTGCATGTGTGTAATCAATAAAACGGAAACTTCTCCCAGAAATCCTTATCGTTTTTTTGCCAGTTGGGGCCGAACTTTTTCTCGAAGAAGGAGGCCATCTTTCCGTACCAGCTGGTCCAGGGGTTTTTGCCCTGCGCTTTGGCCTTTAGAATATCTTCGAGAAATGATGCGATGTTGATCATTTCTTCTTTGGGTAGATAAGCAGCAGCACCTTCCTTGTATGACCTGACGATATTTTGAGGACTCAAGGCATGGGCGGTCAACATGACAGCGGTGATATTGCGGCCAACGGCAATGTCCAGCAATTCATAGCCCTCAACCCCCATAATGTCTAAAACTGCCATGTCGAAATACTGAGTTTCCATGTAATCCCTGGCCGCTTTGTAGTTGGTGCATTTAACCACATCACACATCGACAACAAATCTTCCAGAGTGTCCAGGACATCCGGCTCGTCGTCCACCAGCAGTACTTTTTTGCCCACCAGCAATCTTTCCTCCGCCATTTTTATTCTCCATGCCTACATTTTATGAGTTCTTTTACTCATTTTCAGATATTTTATACAAAGTTAATTGTAATATGCCTTAACTAAATTGTATCACTCCCGCGGAGGCGGGAGTTTAGGATCAGCTGATGAATCTGGATTCCCACCTTCGCGGGAAAGACAAAAATTAATCTTGAATTAAATTCGTATAAACTGCATTGTCAACTTTTCGTAAATTTTCGGCAGGATATTATGCAATTAAAGATTACCTATATTAAGCCTCTTTTGAGATGTATCAAGATGGGCAGTCTTAAACGGCTGCTTTGCTTCTAATTTTCATTCCAAAGAGATATCTCAATATGTTTATGCGCCTGACTTAAAATTCATGCCAAAATCAAGCTCGTTGTTTTTAACATGCCAGTCCCCATGATCAAAGAATCGACCGCAATGAAATAGAAACACCGTCAGCATGGCACAAACACGCAGCCAATCGATGGCGCAATCTCCTTCGGAGTTGACAGTGGTCATGTATCTTGTCTTAGAGAAAAATTAGAGGAAATTATTATTTTATCGCGGCCGGAAAGCCGTTGCCACAGGAATCATAACTGCCAGTTAGCAATGATAACTGGAATGATCTTCAATCCAGCCTGATCTTCTGTATGGTTTGGAAAACTCTCACCTCATTCTGAAAAAATGCTATAACTATAGAATTGATTCCAACGGATAACAACCGATGGCCATGGCAGACGCCAGGTGCAGCATCAAAGTGGTTTTGGGTTCCAGAATGTCGTTATAGCGCGCTGCGTCATAAAACTCCCTGTATTTTTCTTTTTGCTTTTCCGGTAACAATTTCTGCTCCTTCCGAATGTTTTAAGGAATGGATTCGATCTTTTTTTTAGACAGGATTTAAAGGAATCGAAGAATAGGATCCATGCATTTTTGAACGAATTTTGCTGCACCTCAGAGGTGATGCGCTTAAAGCTCACTCCGAATAGTGCTTAAAATCTAAGCGACATACATGTCAACCCCCCATCCATCTTGCGCACCTCACTGGTATCCAGCTCGATAATGTTAAAGCCCAGTACTTCAAGTTTGTTGCGCGTGTCGGGATAACCCCGGGGAGCCAGGAGGTGATCATTGATGAACAGGGTATTGGCTGCGTACGACTCTTGACTGTCAACGACAATGATATCATATCCTTTGATCTGTTCATGTTCGGCGAATTCTTCTGTGACAAGCAGGGTGTTATTCCCAACATAATTGACACTCGATTTAAAGTGCAAACCCGCGCCTACATTTACAGTCGTGTAAGTATAGCCATAACGCCTTAGAATATGACCGAGCTGACCGGCGCCTTCATGATTGGTTCGTTCCGATACACCGATAAAAAAATGTTGGTCTACTTGAAGGATATCTCCGCCGTCAACGGTTCCGGGAGGTTGAATTTTCTCCAACTTACGGTATGGGTTCAGAACGGGAGCAATGGTTTCTTCTTCGCCTTTGCGGGCCTCGGCCCCGGGATTCGTGATGATCGCAACATCGGCTGAAACCACAGCCGTATCTTCGACAAAATAGGCATCGGGATGATCCGGCAATGGATCGAGCAAAATCACTTCAAGTCCGATGGATTTTAGTGCGGTGATGTATTTTTCATGCTGGTTGACGAGGTTTTCATATTGGGGCGGCACTTCGTTAACGGCCGTGGTGAGTCCCTGTGCAAAGTTCGGTCCCGGCTTCCGGGCAATGGCATGGGTAAACATAATATATTCGCATTAGCTATGATGACTAGAAATCAAATTCGATTATGGTACGCAGTTTGAATATAGGCTGTCAGCAACGTCCCTGGGCTGCTGTAGACGGCTGACATTCATCTTTAGGCCAATTGCGCACAATTTGAATGATCTCCCTGACATAGGCACATTCACATTCCTCACCACAGGGGCCGAGCGCATCTCTGTCGCCACAATATCCGGGGCAGTTTTCGGTATCCGTTTGGCGTTTTGAAAATACCGGTCCACCATAGAGATCTTTGAAAAGGCCGGCATGAACCGCAATAGTGGATTGGCACGTGAGATGGTTGAAAAGGAAATAGCCCAGTTCAAGATTAATAAAATTGACCTGATAGCCAACGAAATCAAGCTTATTGTCTGCCAGGAATTCTTCGCGGGAAAACCAGGGATTATCGCAACAGGTACATTTTTTAAACACAGACATGTTTACACCATATCATCTTGCAACCGGGCAAGATCCACCTAATTATCAGCTTTTTGGAATTCAAGCCGTGTTGATTTATCCTTGCTGGCCAATATCAGTTGTGCATCTTTCAGATATATGCGGGATGTTAGGGGTAGGGCTCGCATGAATTTGGCCTCTTGCTCCATCAATTCCGGCGGACCGGCCATACGGGTCATACCGAAAGCCTTGCCCCAAATAATTTCACCATCTTTTTTGAGGGTAAAGCTCCCAAAATACCGGTTTATCGAAGCAATTCCGGCTACCTTACCGTCTTCATCACACGCAAAGGTATTTTTCGTGTCTCCTTCCCCTATCAGGGGAATGGATTTGTTATCCGTTATCATCTCTTTCAAATGCCATTCTATATCGGTTATATCCTTAATCCGCTGGGGGGTAATCTGTATGGCGTTGGTTTTTGTTCCCGTGCCTCCTGATTGGGATCCAGCACAGGCAAGCAGTGTTGAAATTCCGATCACAATCATCAGCATGGTAAATTGTTTCATAATTGAAATGACCTTTTCATAAATCCCAACCCGCCCAAAAAGCCGGCGGGCAAGATCCGAAATCCCATACCCCAAATCATATGGTTCCCTTTAGATAGCGCTGTCTTTTTTCCTCCGGGAATTTCTCGATGGCATATCTTAGCATGGTGCGCGGCATTCTTTTATAATATGCTTTTAAAAAAGTTTCCTCAGTCTTCAGATTTCGCTTTCCGATTTCGCGCAGCATCCAACCGGTGGCCTTGTGAATCAAGTCATGCCGGTCGCAAAGCAGCATGTTTGAGATTTTTAATGTTTCTGAAAACTCGTGGCATTTGACAAAATGAAACGTTGCAATGATGGCGATTCTTCTTTCCCACAAATGTTTTGATTTGGCCAGGCGATACAATGGTCGCTTGCTTTTATCCTTCAGATAGGCGCCCACGATGTGCTCAGCCGAGGCATCCACCAGATCCCAGTTGTTGATAAATTCAGTAGATTTCAGGTACAGATTGTATATATCTCTTTTTACGTCATCGTCGCTTTTTTTTAAAATATGAACGAATAACAAAATTGCAAGCAGCCGTTCTTCATGGATAGGGGATCGGAGCAGAATCTCAATTTCGCTGACAGGTAAATCTTTAAATTCACTTGTCAGCTTTCTGAGTACCGGCACCCGGATGCCAATAAAAATATCTCCTTCGCCGTATTCGCCCGGCCCGGTTTTAAAAAACCGTTGGCTGACAGCCGCCTGTTTTTTGTTGCCTATCTTTTGTAGCCGCCTTTGAACATCAAGTGCTTTCATATTTACTCAATCCACATTCGATTCGGCTGAGCGCTGCGGTTGTGAGCTCTTCGATCGTGAGCTCAGGGTCGAACGACTCGTCTCAGGCCGAATTCCGACTTCAATTCATTCTTTCGCCATCGCGCTGATAAATGCGTCGGCCTCTTTTATGGAAGCTTCCATATCCTTGATCAATGAGTTCACTTCTGCTTCGACAGATCCCAGCTCGGTTTGAAGGGAAGCAATGGCTTTGGCATTAAGGTTGTGTTTCAAAAATAATACCTGGTCATGAAAGGCGGTGAGAACCGGATCCATTTTTCTTTCGGCCCGCTTCATGGCGCTGATAAGCTGGGAGTATTGCCGTTTAGTTTGGCTTAACTTGCGGGCACTGCTGCGACGCAAACTGGCGTTGGAGTACTGGCTCAACTCTTCTTCCCATTCCGCGAACAGTGCTTCGGCCACATCCTCTACGGATTCAATGCGTTCCCGCACGGTTTCTGCTCGTGCATTGCTTCTATCGTATGCCGATTTCAGCTGGTTATATTTGTCTTCAAGTTTTCCCCCGTCAAATTGTAAAACACTGCTGAATTTTTCAAGGGCAGATTCAAATTCTTCCTTGGCGTCCTCCTGGGCGTCACGAGCAGATTCGACGCGGTTTACCATCAAATCCCGCTTGGGGTAGCCCAGCTTTTCCATTGTACTGTAATAGGCCGATGAGCATCCTATCACGGCGATTAATCCGATGACCATTACCATTTTGCGCATAAAATTATCCTTTTTGTGTACTGATTCCCGTTGAACCGAATGACATTTTTAAGATGGCTTTTAAACGACCAGCGCGGCCATATCCCTCCCGAACAGCCCGATACGGTCTGAAGGGTTTACAGCTATCTGTAAATCCCAGTTATAAGGGTTTTCTCGTACCTGTCGATACCCGACCATTGAAGCCATACCGGACCGGGTTGCCAGCAATTTAGAATTGAAAAAAACAGTATAAATCTCATCAACGGGCATATTCAACTTAGCCAAAAGCGTTTCCAAGGTTTCATCCGATTCGGCAGTGACCCGGATGGTATTATCGCTGTCGGCCGGGAAATCCTGTGCATAGCGGCGGAGTTTTCCAAATATGCGAATTTCAACCATAGGATACCCCCTTGCTTATTCCGATTCCTGAGACTTTTATGTGATTAATTCAGATTTTGTATTTGTTTCGTACTTCGGATTTAATGGATATCCTGTATAATCGCTATGGAAAAAAATAAATCGGCTTGCCATCACTATCGTGGCCCCATTACCGTCATTGTCTTCCCTCCATACTTGTGAACCGAGTCATGGGCCCTGACAGTAAATTCCGGTATGGATTCAGGAATTTTCACATCGGACAGACTTCGGGTGAAAGGCTGTTCATCAACATGTGGATGATAAAGCGTGCGGGTCCCAAGAACTGTGCCGTCGGGGGCCACCACATCCCACTTGTTGGCATAGTGGTCCCAGCCCTCATCGGCGTGACGCACCGTCACCTTGAAAAAGTAAGTATCTTTGCCAGTGTGCTTAACATCTACCTTAATAACATCTGCTTCGCCTGCATATGCTGCCGTGGAGATAAGAAGCATAGCGGTGAACAGCATTACGATGTATTTCATTGGATTTCTCCATTCTTTACTTGGCCGGCAAGGTTTTTGCGAACCTTTTGGCTTTTTCAAGCCAATCTTTTAAGTCCTTATCGTTTTTATATCCTTTTTCGGCTACCATTACCCATCCTTTCATAGGTTTGCCGGTGATATCGAACGGTCGCACATGCTTTGTGGTCATTGCCTCCCGGGAAGTTTCCTCACCGAGTCTTAGAATCAGCGAATCTTTATGCACCCCGCAGAACATATTTCCGTTTATTAAGTGGCAGACCCCACCGAACATTTTTCTGTCGGTCGTATTCTTCCATCTGGCAACAACTATTTTTATGCGTGCGTCCAGTGCCTCATTATAAGCCATGTGGCCCACCTTTTTTTAAATTTCCAACAAAAAGTAGTGTCAACACCCCAGATTAGGCTCAAGGGTAAGGCGTCCTGCGGATTATAAGCGGAGCGTACACGTTAGTACGTGAGCATTTTAATCTGTAGGACAACGCAGCCATTGAGTCTTAGATAGGGTGTTGACGCTGCTTTTAAAAGAAGATATCGATAACCCTCCCATCCGAAACCTGACATATCCCAAATCCACCGCTGCTAAAGCCAATAATGATATCAGTTAAATGAAACCGGCATTTCATGATATTCCCCCTGTTGCCGGCTAATACAGCATCAGCGTTACCATCAAAGCCCTCTACCGCTTCAAATCTGTCGCTGCTGGTCGAGGCGCCGGAACCGGGCGCGGTGCCGTCAGTCCCCCGTTCAGTGCGGCCTTCAAAGCGTTCTCCCTCCGGCATCGTGACCTGCACGTCGGCCGTGCCGATTCGCGAATCCGAAAAGTGAAACGGTACCCGTCTGGCATCTTTTCGCACCACGCCCTGCATGGTACCTGAACATGCCGTCAAGACCACGAGCGATAAGGCAATATAGGTATACAGATGTTTC
>Ga0265303_10000633_pt1 | contig 20183 bp, 15 predicted proteins | sample Helome_2_FD_192494 | JGI IMG/M metagenome (GOLD analysis project Ga0265303, IMG submission 192494) | Marine sediment microbial communities from subtidal zone of North Sea - Hel_20160317 (Illumina Assembly) | ecosystem: Environmental > Aquatic > Marine > Subtidal zone > Sediment ... | reverse complement strand
CCTGCGATGTCGATCCAGCCAACGGCTGGAACCCGACCGATATTCACATGCGAATATACTCAGGCGAGAATTCATTTACCAAAGCGATGGCCTATAGAATGACAACTGATGCAGAGAAACAACTGACAAAAGAAACCGGTTTTCATCCTCGAACACTGGAACACACCCGCAATTTCACCGAGTATGCGGGCTACTGGCTCGCCAACAGTTACACTAAATACGGCGCTATCGACGAATACTGGGCCTGTCGGGAAGGCGCGGTGGTGATCGACCTGTCGGCTTTACGCAAGTACGAGGTCACCGGTCCAGACGCCGAACTACTAATGCAGACCTGCGTCACGCGCAATATCCGGCGCCTCGCAGTGGGCCAGGTGGTCTACACGGCGATGTGTTATGAGAATGGTGGCATGATCGACGACGGTACCGTGTTTCGTCTCGGACGGGATAATTTCCGCTGGATCGGCGGTAGCGACGAGAGCGGCATATGGCTGCGTGAGCAGGCCGAAAAACTTGGTTTGCAGGCCTGGGTACGTAACTCCACCGATCAACTGCATAACCTTCAGGTGCAAGGCCCCAAAAGCCGGGATATCCTGAAACAGATTATCTGGACTCGACCCGATCAGGCCACGCTCGAAGAGCTCGAATGGTTCCGTTTTTCGATCGCTCGCATTGGCGACGAGCATGGTATTCCGTTAGTGGTTTCGCGCACCGGCTATACCGGAGAACTCGGTTATGAAGTGTTTTGCCATCCTAAAGATGCGCCTGCCGTATGGGATGCGATCTGGGAAGCGGGTAAGGCTTACGATTTGACACCGCTCGGGCTCGAAGCCCTGGATATGTTACGAGTTGAAGCCGGGCTTATATTTGCGGGTTACGAATTCAGCGATCAGACAGATCCATTCGAGGCCGGCATACCGTTCACGGTGCCGCTCAAGACCAAGGAAGACGATTTCATTGGCAAGGCGGCGCTGATCAAACGCAAGGAAAACCCGCAACGAGTGCTGGTCGGACTCGAGCTAACCGGCGACGAACTCGCCGCTAACGGTGATTGCGTCGATATCGGACGCAACCAGGTGGGTGAAATTACCAGCGCGGTGCGTTCGCCGATCCTGCGTAAGAATCTTGCCCTGTGTCGCATCCAGGTCGAGCATAGCGAACCAGGCACTGAAGTCGAAGTCGGCAAGCTCGATGGCAAGCAGAAACGCCTACCGGCAAAGGTGGTGCCATTTCCGTTTTACGATCCGACCAAGTCGAGGGTGAGGGATGTTCCGGCGCCTGATTGACCGCTGCCTCGCCACGACCGGGGCACACGGCTAGCGCACGACCAGGCAGTTTATCTCGGTGAGATCCAGTAGTTTGCGCGAAACGCTACCCATCGATACCGCCTTTACTTTACTCAGGCCGCGCGTACCAACCACAATCAGATCAATTTTTCGGCGCCTGGCGAATCCAGCGACGCTATTAGCCGGATCGCCGCTGCCGATCGCGGTTTGAATATTTTTCGCCCCGGCCTTCTTTGCCGTTTTCTTTGCCGCCTCCAGAATCCTGTCTGCTGCCTGGCGCATCAAGTCATCGCGGGTATTGTAAAAAGACTCAAACTCGGGGGCCTGCTTGAGTTCTTCGGGCAGCTGCATATCACGAATCACATTCAAAATAAGCAGTTCGGACTCGTGTAGTACCGCCATTTTGGCAGCATAATTGACCGCGCGACTCGACGCCGCAGATGCATCGGTAGCTACCAGAATCTTGTTGATCATGCGTCTAAAGAACCGCTTCAGTACTGAGAATCGCGTATTAAGCCTTTAAGTCGCTTTTTCTGCAAGCAAATCAGTTCCAATCCATATTTACAACGACTTTTCCGGGCTTGCTAACAGAGATTCCGACCTTACCGTTAGCCTTAACCGGGGTCAGATCCCAATTGTTTCTAATATTTAGTGAATATTGGGATTTGCCCCCGGTTTTCGCTCATTTTCTGTCCCCCGAAACCGAAACTGCATGCCGTTGCTGCACTGCTATACTCGATACTTATCATTTAAACGAATTGAAGGACGCTAATGCTGGAACCTCTGCTTAAGCAGGCTGGTGAATTGCCGTCGCTCCCTGAAGTCTATATCAGGGTGACTGAACTGCTTGAAACCGAAAACGCCACCGGTACAAAAATTGGGGAGGCAGTTCAGTCCGATCCCGCCTTAACCGCGAGAATCCTTAAACTGATCAATAGCGCTTATTACGGATTGCAAAATCCGGTCACCTCCATTCCCCAGGCCGTTACCTTACTGGGCCGTCAACAGTTAAAACAGGCCCTGCTGGGCTCTGTGCTAGCGGGCGTTTTTAAAGACTTCGATATCACCGCTTTTCCGCTACGCGACTTCTGGCAGCATTGTATAAAAACGGCAATTATCGGCAGGCAGCTTGCGATGCAAAATGCCCGGGTCATCGATCACGAGGTTTTTTTTACGGCTGGACTACTACACGACATCGGATGGCTAGTAATAGCAAAAGTGAATCCGGGCTCATACATGCAAATCATCGAGCTTGCGAAAACCGAAAACAAGGATGTCATTGATGTCGAGACCGAAAAACTGGGTGTTACGCATATCGATGTCGGTGTCGCTTTGTTAGAAAAATGGGGCATCCCCGGTTTGATCACCCAGTGCATTAGAAAACATCACGATATCGATCACATTGGACCTTTCGAAATCGAAACCAGCATTGTCTATCTGGCGAATAAATTGAGCCGGTTCGACCTGAGCGCTGAAGTGGAAGAAGAAGAGACAGTGATAGCGGATATCCTGTCAACAATCCCGAACTGGGAGAAATCGAAGTGTACAGCGGAGCAAATCGCTATCGCTTGTGGCCTTGCCGAAGAACAATGGCTGGAGGTAATGGAGTCGCTTGGAATGGTTGACCTGGATATCGATGATAGTATGGACGAAACTTTCCTCTTCAATACCGATTTGGAGAGACCATAAATAGAATCGTGTAACTGCCTGGCTGACCCCGCTAGCCAGTCGTCACTAGAGCTGGGTCTCGAGCGGTAGCTCGGTGGTATATTTGATCTGCGTGACCGCGACATTCGAATTAACATCCCTGACCATAGGCACCTGCACTAACTGGCGTCGCAAAAACCGATCGTAATGCTGGATATCCCTGGTGATAATTTTGAGGAAGTAATCCGCCGAACCGGTCACGGTGTAGCACTCCACCACCTCAGGGAAGCGGCGCACCCGTTCCTCGAATTTATGCAGCGAAGCCTCGTCGTTCTTCGTCAGGCTGATACGGGAAAAGATAACCAGCCCCATGCCCAGTTTCTCGGCATTGAGCAGGGCTACTTTCTTTTCAATCACCCCCGCCTTTTCAAGTCGGCTTATGCGCCGCCAACAGGGTGAGGCTGACAGGTTAACCTGCTCGGCTATTTCAGCAGCTGTCAGAGACGCATCATGCTGCAACAACGCCAGAATATTGATATCAGTTGCTGAAAATTCCATATTATTGGAATAGTATTCTAAAATTTCTATAAATAATAGAATATTTATTCGTATAAAAATCGATAAGCGCAAAAATAGCAACACCATTTCCCCGCCACGGCATTAAAATGACATGGTTTTCGCGCTGCCGCGGTGCACATATGAAAATCTCTCTCGACGATAAATACACGCTGACCACCGGCCGGGCCTTCATGACCGGCATCGAGGCATTGGTCAGACTGCCCATCCTGCAGCACCAGCGCGATGTCAAACGCGGGCTCAACACCGCCTGTTTCATCTCGGGTTACCGCGGTTCGCCAATCGGTGGTCTCGATCAGGCGTTGTGGAAGGCAAAGAAGTTTACCGCGGCGCATAATATCCACTTCCTGCCCGGCGTAAATGAAGACCTGGCGATGACCTCGGTCTGGGGCAGCCAGCAGGTTGGCCTGTTCCCCGGCGCGAAATATGACGGGGTTTTTGGCCTGTGGTACGGCAAAGGGCCCGGGCTCGACCGCAGCATGGATGTACTCAAACATGCCAACGCCTTTGGCACCTCGCGCTACGGCGGCGTGCTTGCCGTGGTGGGCGATGATCACGCCTGCAAATCGTCCACCCTGCCCCACCAGAGCGACCACATGTTCATCGGCGCCACCAGCCCGGTACTCAACCCCGCAGGCGTGCAGGAAGTACTCGATCTCGGCATATTCGGCTGGGAATTATCGCGCTATAGCGGCTGCTGGGTCGGATTGAAGGCGATCACCGAAAACATGGATGCGGCGATTTCGGCCGACATCGACAGTGGCCGCGTTGAAGTCGTGCTCCCCGAGGACTACGAACTACCCGAAGACGGGGTCCATACTCGCTGGCCCGACTCGCCGATGGCGCAGGAAGAGCGGCTGCAACGCCACAAGATATATGCCGCCAGGGCGTTCGCGCGCGCCAACAATCTCAATCGCATCGAGCTCGATAGCGACAATGCCCGCCTCGGTATTGTTACCACCGGTAAATCCTACCTCGATACCCTGCAAGCACTCAGCGATCTTGGTATCGATGAAAGACTGGCCGCACAAATCGGCATTCGCCTGTACAAGGTTGGCATGAGCTGGCCACTGGAACCGGTGATGACGCATCAGTTCGCACAGGGACTGGAAGAGATTCTCGTGGTCGAGGAAAAACGCAGCGTGATCGAAGACCAGCTCACCGGGCAACTATACAACTGGCCGGTCGACAGACGCCCCCGCGTGGTCGGCGAGTACGATGAAGATCGCAACCTGCTGGTCACCAACCTCGGTGAGCTGACCCCGTCGATGATCGCGCGCGTCATCGCCGCCCGAATCTCGAAGTTTTTCGATAGCGAATCAGTCCAGCAACGCCTGGCCTTTCTCGAAACCAAGGAGGCAGCGCTCGCCAGGCCGAGAAATCGTGCCGAGCGCAAACCCTGGTTCTGCTCAGGTTGCCCGCATAACACGTCAACCGTGGTGCCCGAGGGCAGCAGGGCCTATGGTGGCATCGGTTGCCATTACATGGCGACCTGGATGGATCGCGGCACCGAAACCTTTACCCAGATGGGTGGCGAGGGCGCCACCTGGCTGGGCCAGGCGCCATTTACCGAAACCAGGCACATATTCCAGAACCTCGGCGATGGTACCTACTTCCATTCGGGGTTACTCGCCATCCGTGCCGCGGTCGCAGCCGGGGTCAATATCACCTACAAAATTCTGTTCAACGACGCGGTCGCGATGACCGGTGGGCAACCTCTCGATGGCGCACTGTCGGTAGCGCAAATCGTCGAGCAATTGCGCGCCGAGGGCGTGCATCGTATTGCCGTGATTTCCGATCAACCGGACAGCTATCGTAATTCCACCTTATCAGGATATGACAGCGTTTCGATCTCGCACCGAAGTCAACTGGATTCAATTCAGCGTGAGTTACGTGATACCGATGGATGCACCGCGTTGATCTATGCGCAAACCTGCGCCGCTGAAAAACGTCGTCGCCGTAAGAGAGGAATCCTCGACGACCCCGCCAAACGGGTACTCATCAACGCCGCGGTGTGCGAAGGCTGCGGTGATTGTGGCGTACAGTCAAACTGCCTGTCGATTATCCCGCAACAAACCAGGTTGGGCCGCAAACGCGCCATCGATCAGAGCGCCTGTAACAAGGACTATTCCTGCGTACGCGGATTTTGCCCGAGCTTCGTAACCGTGCACGGCGGCCAGTTGCGTAAACCAAAGGCGATTTCAAGCGCAGGCGACTGGGCTGAACCCGGCGAACCACAGCGAGTATCAATAGACGGGCCGTTTAATATCCTGATTACAGGCATAGGCGGTACCGGCATTCTGACCGTGGGTTCAATTCTCGGCATGGCTGCACATATCGAACACAAAGGTGCCTCGGTACTCAATCAAACCGGGCTGGCGCAAAAGTTTGGGGCAGTGACCGGGCATGTACGCATCGCCGCAGACCAGCAACAGATTCACTCGGTCAGAATTCCCGCCGGTGAAGCACATTTGCTGCTGGGTGCCGACCTCGTGGTAGCAGCAGCCGACGATGCGCTGGCCAAGTTAAACCGGAATCACTCACACGCCGTGATCAACAGTCATCTCTCGCCCACTGCCGAATTCACCCGCAACGCGGATGCCGTCTTCCCCATCAACGATATGGAACAGGCCATTGCCGGTGAAGTTGAAAGTGGTCATAGTCACTTTGTGCGCGCGACAACGCTCGCGACCCGGCTGCTGGGAGATGCAATCTATGCCAACTTCCTGCTACTCGGTGTCGCCTATCAACAGGGCCTGATACCGCTCAGCGCCGGTGCTATCGAAGCAGCGGTCGAGCTCAACGGCGTCGCGATCGAGCAAAACCAGCAGGCTTTTCTGTGGGGACGACGTTACGTCATCGATACCGGAGCAGTGCTTACCGAGGCAGGCCTTGGTAACGAACATAAAACTTCTGCAGCGGAAAGCCTGGAGGAAGTCATCGCTTATCGCAGCGACTACCTGACCGCTTACCAGGACCAGGCTTATGCCAGGCGCTACCTCCACCTGGTTGATAGGGTGCGCGGGTGCGAACAGGAATTGCGTCAGTCAACCGATGTTGAGCTGCCTTTGACCGAGGCAGTGGCACGCAGCTACTTCAGTTTACTGGCCTACAAGGATGAGTATGAAATCGCGAGGCTCTATACTAACGGCGATTTCGAACAAACCCTGGCAGCCCAGTTTGAAGGTGACTTCCGTTTACGTTTTCATCTGGCGCCACCGCTACTCGCCAAACGTGACCCACATACCGGCAAACCGATCAAACGCGAATACGGTAGCTGGGTACTGCCGTTGTTTCGCGTGCTGGCCAGATTCAAGAACTTGCGCGGTAGCGCGCTGGATATATTCGGCTACAGCGCAGAGCGTAAAATGGAACGCGACCTGATCACGACTTACGAGGATGATATCGAACAGCTGCTGGATGAAAGCAGAGCGGATAACCTGGATACGGCAATCGAGATCGCGGGCTTGCCACTACAGATACGAGGGTTTGGACATGTCAAACAGGCCAGTATCGAGACCGTTACAACGCGCCGGGCAGAACTACTGCAGAAATTTGCCGGCGCAGACCCGGCGGTACAAATTTTTAAGACTTGACCCGTACCCGCAAGAAGCCCTAACTTAGGTATCGTTCAAGCTCAGCCGCAGCCCGGCGAACAGGATGTCAGCAAAGTATCGTATTCCTATCACTGCGATCACCGTGTTTGGTACCAGCAGTCTGCTCGCACTGACCGTGGCCATCGCACTCTACCTCGGTTTCAGCCAGGCCGCTGAAAGTACGCTCAAGCAGCTGGCAGGCAATGCAAGTACACTAATAGACTCGATGGAGCTGAGTATTGAAGCACGCCTGGCACCGATTCGCGACCAGGCGCGCTGGGTCGCAAACGATGTCAGGGACTTATCAAACCCCGCAGCACTGGATGAATATATTTTTGGCAGCCTCGCGGCGACGCCGCAGGTTGCCGGCGTTGCTATTATTACGCCTGATGGTAACAGCCGACGCTGGCAGCGCGATGGCCGGGTAGCAATCGACGAAGACTGGTCGCAGAAATTCTGGATCCGGGATTACCTGAAACAGGTAAAGAGCGCACAATCTCCCACCTGGCGCGAACCGATATTTACCGAAACTGTAGGTTCTTCGACATTGCTGCACGATATCCCGTTGCATGCTGCGAATGGCGAGTTTATCGGTGTTTTCGCACAGATTGTCACGCTGCAGGAACTCTCCACTTATCTGTCAGGAAAATACGCTGAGACCGGGATAACGCCATTTGTACTCTACAACCGGGATTTCGTGCTCGCACACCCGGCCATTAGCGTTGGCAGTGAGCAGCAACCCCTGTCAAGGCTTGACGAAACAACCGACCTGGTGTTGCAGCGCATCTGGTCACCCGATGAGACAGACCCGTTTATAGCCAGCGAACTCGTCGACACCAGCGCCAGTGGTATCTTCTGGGGAGATGATTTCTATCTTTTCCTGCATCGGGACATCGAACGCTATGGCCCCGCCCCGTGGACCGTCGGCGCCTATGTGAACATGTCCCTGAGATCGACTGACTGGAGGGATCGTATTGTGCGATCCATGCTCGCAGGCATCGCAGTACTGGTGTTCGCGGTGCTGGCTTCGATCATTGTCGGCCGCAAGGTCAGTGCACCTATAAAGGAAATCGTACGCGCCGCCAATACGGTCGACACGGGCGAGCTCGACGCGGTCGGTCATCTGCATGCCAGCCGTATCCGCGAAATAGACGATGCCGGCAGGGCCTTCAATAACATGGTCAATGGTTTGCGGGAACGCGAGATTATTCGCGATACGCTGGGTCGCTTTGTGCCGGAAAAAGTCGCTACTTCACTGCTTGCAGGTGGTGGCTCGATCCCGGTGCAACAAACCGAGGCCACCATATTGTTTTGCGATATCGAAGGATTTACCCATCTCACCGAAACCCTGGGACCAGTTAAGATCGTCGACGTGCTGAACGCTTTTTTTTCCGCGATGGTGGACATCCTTGAACAACACGGCGGCGTAGTCACCCAGTTTCAGGGCGACGCGATCCTGGCCACTTTCAATGTTCCGTTGACCGATATCAATCATGCCCGCAATTCGATTCAGGCCGCGCTGGAGATGCTGAACTGTGTCGCCAGTAACGACTTCGAAGGCGAAACCCTGAACATCCGCATCGGCATCAATACCGGTAGCGTAGTTGCCGGCGCCATCGGCGCAAAGGGACGTTTGAACTATACGGTTCATGGCGATGCGGTTAACCTCGCCGCACGCCTCGAGGCCCTGAACAAGGAATACGGCAGCCGCCTGCTGATCTCGGAGTCGAGCGCCGCACAGGCCGGTGATATCGAGCTGACGCGTATCGGTGAAGTGACCGCGCGCGGTCAATCCAGGTCGATTAACCTGTTTACGACGACCTCTGCCACCTCCAAACCTCAAACCTGATTACCGGCATGACGACCTGATCACCCAGAATGAAATCCATGCTCGGCGCCAAACCTGGCTCAAATCAGCGCTGCAAACCCTTCTATCTCCCAGACCTCGATTAATTTCGCAGTCAACCCTCTAGCTCCTGCTGGTGGGCCTTGACGAAATCCGCCATGCTGTTGAATTCCCACTCGATTGAGTATTCACCCTGGGGTGGGGCCGTCGCACCGTAACCCTCGACATTGTGACGGCGGTTGATCCATAGCTTGGTCATGCCTTTGCTGGTAGCCGGCACCATGTCATGGGTTAACGACTGGGCAACATGCAGAATTTCATGCGGCAGGATTCCCAGATCGCGGCGCGCGTGTTCAAACATGTAATCGAAGTTGCGCAGATTCGGTTTGTAGAAACCAACATCCTGTGCGGTGTAAATCGCATCCCATTCGATTTCGAGCCTGGCGTTACTGCCCATGTAACTGATGCGATCGCAATTGGTCAGTGTCGCCATCCGGTAATGCTGGCGCAGGTATTTCAGGCTCGCAGCCGAATCCTCGAACTCGGGCCAATGCTTGACCGAACGCCCGAAGGTCGCCGCTTCCTCATCGCTGAGCTTGATCTGCCATTTTTTGGCAATCGATTTGCTGACCTCGGCCAGCAGCGAACTGTAAACCTGTGCCGGAGTATCGGCTTGTTGCTGCATCTCGAACTCGGCGAATAGCTCGAGCACTTCATCACGATCCAGTCTTAGTGGTAGCTTGTCGAGCAATGGTTCGAGCGCGTTGTAAATCCCGCTCTCCCAGTCGATCAGGGTACCGTAGGTATCAAAAGTCAGCATTTTAAAATCGGAAAGTTTCATTTTTCACCAGCTCCTGGCATTGGTATCGAAATAGATTAACGAGTCGTTCTCATCACCCGGGACAACAGTGTAATACCATCACAGGTCCCGAGTCTTCGCCGGTAACGAAAAAATTCTGGCTTCGAGGGGAGCCGGCCGTGTTGGGTTATACTGCCAGACATCGGATAACCAGAACGAATTGATGCCCGCTTCGTCCTACAGTCTCGTCAACAAACTGATCAAGGTAAAACGTCACGAAGTCCCCGCCGCGATTATGTCGTTCATGTTTGTTTTCATACTAATGGCGGCCTACTACGTGTTAAGACCGGTGCGGGACGCCATGTCCAGTGACTGGAGCGATGCCGAGTTGAGCTGGCTATGGACGCTTAATTTTTTCATCAGCGCCGGCGCCGTATTGCTATACGGACTGGCGGTATCCAGGGTCAGGCTGCGCCGGCTGGTGCCGGGGATTTACATTTTCTTTGCCGCTTCCTTCCTGCTGTTCTACCTGGCGACACACTGGTTTGAAGATACCGTCCTGATCGATAAGTCGTTTTATGTCTGGGTTAGTTTCTTCGCGTTATTTCATGTCTCGGTATTCTGGAGCTTCATGTCCGATATCTACTCCAGTGGACAATCCAGGCGCCTGTTCGGGCTGTTCGGCGCCGGTGCCAGCATCGGTGCGGTACTCGGACCTTCAATACCCGTGTTCCTCGGTGGCCGGCTCGGCGTTTACAATCTGCTGCTCGTCGCGGCGTTGATGTTGCTACTGATTGTGCCGCTCATTTTCTACCTGGACAAAACCAGGTCACGGACTCCGGACGATGCAGGCGACAACATCGACCCCACTAACCTGCAAACCATCGGTGGAGAATTCTTCGACGGTTTTATCGACTTTATCAGTCATCGCTTTCTACTTGGCATAGGCCTGTTCATTGTGCTCTACACGATGATGAGCAGCTTTGTTTACTTCGAGTTGAAAAATGTGATGGTCGAGTATGATCGAGCTACCCGTTCGCAGTACTGGGGCATGATGGACTTGATCGTGAATACGCTGGCCATTTTCACCGCCCTGTTTGCCACCAGCCGCCTGGCGACGAAATTCGGCATGGCGGTGACCCTGGCACTGGTTCCCATGGTCCTGGTTTTCGGCTGGGTAGCGGTTGCCATCGCCCCGGGACTCGCACTACTGATTGGCCTGCAAATCGTCCGTCGCGCAGGCAACTACGCGATTACGCGACCCGGACGGGAAATGCTTTTTACCGGGGTGGAACGCGAAACCCGCTTTAAAACCAAACCGGTTATTGATATCGTCGTTTATCGAGGTGGGGACGTACTGGCCGGCTGGACCTATACTGCACTCGCGCAGGGTGTCGGGTTGGGGCTCGGTGCTATCGCCGTCGTCGCGGCACTGCTCGCCTGCCTGTGGACACTGGTCGCTATTTTCCTGGGCAAGCGCCATGAAAAAAACATCCTGCGCCAGAAATCTGCCCGCGAGGCGTTAACGGAGACTTGATATGAAACTTTTCAAAGACGAAATTTCACGCCGTCATTTTCTGCAAACCAGTGGCGTCGCGTCGCTGATGGTGTCGCTCGCACCCGGGTTTACACTCGCGGCAGAATCGACGGTCATCAGGAAAACGATTCCATCCAGCGGCGAACGCCTGGCGGTGATCGGGCTTGGTACCTCGCGTACCTTTGACGTCGATAGCAACAATGCAGTTGCAACGCCGCTGATGGAGGTTATGCAGGCTTTTTTCGACAACGGTGGACAGCTGATCGACTCGTCGCCGATGTATGGCAGCGCCGAAGCGGTAACCGGCGCCCTGGTGAAACAGGCTAAAAACAAGCAGGATATTTTTACCGCGACCAAGGTGTGGACTAACGGCAGGCGCGAAGGCATCGAGCAGATGGAACGTTCCATGCAGCGTCTGGGCGTCGAGCAAATCGATTTGATGCAGATCCACAACCTGCGCGACTGGCAAACCCACATCGATACGCTCCTCGACTGGAAAGCCGAGGGCAGGATACGCTACATCGGCATTACCACCTCGCATGGCCGTGACCACGACGAACTGGAGGAACTAATGCAACAGCTGCCGCTGGACTTCGTCCAGTTCAGTTACAACATCCTCAACCGGAGCGCGGAACGGCGCCTGTTGCCGCTCGCCCGGGAAAAAGGTATCGCGACCCTGATCAATCGCCCCTATCAACGCGGCGGCCTGTTTCGCAAGGTCAAGGGCAAACCCCTGCCCGTGTGGGCGGCAGAGTTCGATTGTGCCAGCTGGGGACAGTTCTTTCTTAAATTTATCGCGGCTCACCCCGCGGTAAGCTGCATTATTCCAGCCACGTCGAAGCTCAAGCACATGGTCGACAATATGGCCGCAGGTTACGGGCGCCTGCCCGATGAGCCGACCCGACAACGTATGATCGAGCTTATCGAGACGCTGTGATACGCGATGCTAACTTAAAGAACCGTTTTTCCGGAATACCTCGAAGAAGACCGGAAAGTTCCAGATGCCCTCGGCAAACTGGGCATTAATAGCGTCGGCTGAAGCAAAGCGGACATCCAAATGCCATAAAGATCAGATATAATTACCCACTAATCAGCCAGGTGTAATTTCTCAACTGGTTCGGGAATCACTAGATAATATAATTGAAGATGGAAAATACTTCGAGTCTCGCCCTGTAAAATTTAAGGAGAATAAAATATGTCAGCAGAAAACGAGGTTCATAAAGCCTCGGACCAATTCTATGCAGCATTGAACCAATTATTTAATGGGAATGCCGACTCTATGGAAGGTATCTGGTCACACAACTCTAGCGTAACGGCCTTGCATGCTATTGGCGGACGCCTGGTTGGTTGGGAGAATGTTCGAGAATCATATCAAGATGTGGCCCAGATTGCTGAGCAGGGGCACGTGAAACTGGACGATCAGATAATTCAGGTCATTGGTGATTTTGCCTACGAAGTTGGCGTCGAGCATGGGCAAGCTATTTTTGCCGGATATCAGGTTACCCTTGACTATCGTGTCACCAACATCTATCACTGCGAAGCAGACTGCTGGAAGATCATCCATCGCCACACGGATATTTCTCCAGCCATGCTGGATGGTCTTAACCAGACGTAGGCAAAGCCTAAGCAGCTCCTTCTGTCCTCCAGTTTAATATTTAGACTGTAATTTTTTCAGATTGTAGAATCGGGGGAATGTTCGATCCAGTTAGTTCAACTAGATGAACAACTAGTTCTCGAACTTACTCAGGATGCCAATCGGCGCTTCAGTAACACACTCGGAAAATACCATAGTCGAATTCGAGCGTGCTTCTGACGCCGTAACTGCTGCGCTCGCATCAGTGAGAACAATCCCGCTAGAGAATAAGGCCGTTCCATACGAAGTTACATGATAGCAACCACCGACCAGTTTGATGCGTAAGGGTCTTGCCATAATCAGACTATGATTTTTATCGAATTTAGGTGAATATAACAATGCAGCAGATAAGTCACGGCTATCCGAATATGTGATCGTAAGACCTGACCCAGAAGTCTCATCAGAGAGGAGATAACGTGAGCAAGGCTGAAACGACCATACGTAATTTGTTGTCACTGGCAGAGGTTGAGGTCAATGGCGGGAATGTCTACGATATTCAGGTGCGTGACCCGATATTTTATCAGCGGGTACTGGCCGGCGGCTCGGTTGGACTCGGCGAATCCTATATGGAAGGATTGTGGGATTGTGAGGCGCTGGATGATTTTATTTACCGGTTGTTGCGAGCCGATCTTGAACGCAGTATATCGCCATTGAAACTGCTCATACCGGTACTGCAGGCGAAGATTGTTAACCTGCAGAGTTCTCGCCGGGCATTTCGCATCGGCGAACACCATTATGATATCAGTAACGAGTTGTACCAGTTAATGCTCGATCCGCGAATGACCTATACTTGCGGCTACTGGAAGGATGCCGATAACCTGAACGATGCTCAGGAAGCCAAGCTCGATCTGATCTGCCGGAAAATGGGATTACAACCCGGTATGAAGGTGCTGGATATTGGTTGTGGTTGGGGTAGCTTCGCCGGCTTTGCTGCAGAGCGCTACGGCGTTGAAGTAGTCGGTGTTACCATTTCAAAGGAGCAGATTGCGCTGGGACAGGAACGTTACCGGGGCCTGAATGTTGATCTGCGCTTTCAGGACTATCGCGATCTGAAGGAAAAATTTGATCGAATTGTATCTGTCGGCATGTTTGAACACGTTGGCCCGAAAAACTACCGCACGTTTATGGAAGTGACTAAACAATGCCTCAATGACGATGGTCTGTTTTTGTTACATACGATCGGTACCAATACCCGCAAACTCGCAGTTGATCCCTGGACCAACAAGTATATCTTCCCAGCAGGCGTATTGCCGGTACTGCATCAGATCGATGCGGCTGCCGAAGGTGTTTTTATCATGGAAGATTTACACAGCATAGGTACGCACTATGATCCGACGCTGATGGCATGGATGGCCAATGTGGATAAGAACCGGAATGAAATTAGCGCGCTGGGTTTTAACGATCGCTTTTATCGGATGTGGCGCTACTTTCTACTGAGTTCCGCAGGCTCTCATCGGGCGCGCCGCAACCAGGTATGGCAGATTGTTTACAGTAAGCGGGGGCTTGATGGAGGGCATATTCCAATTCGCTAGGCGTCGGGTAAACTGGTTTGCAGGTTCATCGCCACTCCCGGATGTTTAGAGTCCTAACCGATAACACCACCGTTGACTTTCGTATAACGGAGTCGAGTATATTAAGAATTAACGCCTGTTTCCGGTGAACCCGGCGCTATCCATTAACGGCTGCGAATACTGATCCCGTCAGCGTCCATTGTGGGTCGCCAATCGCCGCTGATTTATCGAATCTGGGGGCCTGTTTTTTCCAAAGCTGACGCTGGCGCGATTCATCCCAGGGGGCCGACCTACGGCCAGTTTCGGACAACCACAGAAGGTTCAGTGGTCGGTGAACTGACCCGGTGAAATCGAGCTGATCCGTCGAGGCGGTCTACATACACCCCATCCAGGATCAGCATATGAAAGTGAATATTCAGGTTCAGTGCGGAACCAAACCGCTGGAACAGTGTTACCGTGCCCGTGCGGGCAGATTGATATTATTTTCCTCTGCAAATCCTTCGCGTCTCTGCGCCTATGCCTCAGGGAAGCAATCAACCTTTGTAGGGTGAGGCTATCGAATAGCCTCATACCCTCCTTCAATACCGTTTTTGGAATACACCACCTGCCATAAATGGCTGCGCCTGGCGGTAAAGGTACCGGCAGCGGTGAGTAAGAAATATCGCCACATGCGATAAAAGCGATCGTTGAAACCGAGCGCCTCTATCTTTTTCCAGTTGTGGTCGAAACGATCCATCCAGGCTAACAGAGTCCTGGTATAGTTTGCATTCAGGTTGTGCCAGTCTTCTAACTGAAAAATCCCATCTGCCGCCTTCGTTAGCTGTAATGGAGTGGGTAACGCGCCATTGGGGAATATGTATTTTTCAGACCAGGGATCGGTGGCAGTAGCGGTACTGTTGGTACCAATGGTATGCAACAGAAAAATGCCATCGTCATTCAGGCAGCGGTCTGCGACCTTCATAAAGGTACGGAAATTCTTAGGTCCCACTGCTTCAAACATGCCAATGGACACCACCCGGTCGAATTTTTCATCAATGCTACGATAATCTTCCAGCCGCAGATCCACATCCAGACCCTGGCACATCTTTCGACCCAGTTCAGTCTGTTCCTTTGAGACACTGACCCCTACCACACTGGCACCATATTTTTGGGCGGCAAACTTTGCAAAACTTCCCCAGCCGCATCCGATATCCAGCACTCGCATGCCTTTTTGTAAGCCGATTTTACGGCAAATCAGGTCTAACTTGGCCTCCTGCGCGGCCTCTAAATCCGTAGCATCTTTCCAGTAAGCGCAGGTATAGACCATGCGCTCATCAAGCATCAGCTTAAACATATCGTTGCTGGTGTCATAATGTTTCTCTGCGACTTGATAGGCCCGTGAAACTTTTTGACGATTAAATAGTTTGGCTGCCAGTATGGGTACCATTAACTTGATGGGTTTGACTTTTTCTTCTATCCCGGCACGTAATAGCTTATGAATCAGTATATCCAGGCGTTCGCAATCCCACCAGCCATCCATATAGGATTCGCCCAGGCCAAGCGCTGCATTTGACAGTACTCGTGCATAAAATTGTTGATCATGGACCTTAATATCCCAGGGGTCAGGTCCGTCGATTTCTATGTCTGCCAGTGCCAGTAAATCCCGCAACGTTCTCTCTGCCTGTTTCATCTCTAGTGATTTCCTGAATATATTTATAATTTAAACCCAAACTGAAAACTTTGTTAAAAAGTACAGAAAGAATTAACACCCTATTTTCCCTATTCCACCAAGATAAAGAAAGAGATTCGCGAAGCCACCTGGCCCTGGAACACCCGAAAGCTGACTAATTTCTGCCGTCAAACCCAATATTGTCCCTCTTCCCATCGATCATTCCGGTCGAATTTCAGCCCCCCAGACATACCGATTACCTGCCGCTACTTTTGCTCACAGCAATTTGGTGAGTTGACTGGGTCAAACTAATCTCGTCGGCTACCCGAAAAACTGTTTGCAGAGGTGCCCTGCTCTTGGGCAATCACCCATGGGTTGAATGGCTGCTAAGGGTTGAACTCGGAAGCTAATTTTCTCCTGACGAGGGTCTGTTTTCCCCAAAGGAGACGCTCAGTCCCGTTCGATGAGCTTCGTAGTTCGGCCAATTGCGGACACCCAAGCAGTAGATAAATCAATCGATACTGATCCCTCTGTTCATGCGGGCTTGCATATCACTCGATCTGACATCATGCTATTTGATACTTTCTAGTATTAACGAGGGGATATCGAAATGGCGGAAGTTTCCTTTATTGGGTTAGGCGATATGGGGTTTGCCTTGGCCGATACAGCAGCGAAATCCGGTCGAGAAATCGTTGTCTGGAACCGCACTAAGGACAAGGCACTTCCGCTTGTTGATGGGAATGTAACCGTTGCATCAACGCCAGCTGAGGCGATATCTGCGAGTCCCATGATTGTTGTTTGCGTAAGCAATTATAAAACAGCGGAGTCGATACTTGGTACTTCGGAGTGCATGGCTGCGCTAAAGGGTCGAGTACTGGTACAGCTTTCCAGTGGTTCACCAACGCTGTCCCGGTTAGCTTGTGACTGGGCAAGGCGAGTCGGTGTCTCCTACCTGGATGGAGAGATAGTGGCATATGTAAATCAGATAGGCCGTGATGAGTTTCCTTTGTTGCTGGCTGGCGATAAAGCCGCCTACGATGCAGCCGAATCGTTGCTCAAGGTATATACACCGCAGACCAGGTATCTGGGGACTGATCCCATAAAATCGTCTGCACTGAATCTGGCGGTGTTGTCTGGAACACTCGGTATGACGATCGGCATCATGAATGGCGCAGCACTTTGTGAGGCCGCGGGCATTTCATTTCAGGAACTCGTGAAAGATTTGCCGGAGAACGCCGCCTATGACGCAGATGTGCTGGTAGAAAGTTTCCACAAAATCGAAAACGACGGCCTTGAGTCGTCGGATGCGCCAATCGAGGGATGGGCTCAGATTGCAGATCTGATGATTGAGTTCCAGGAGGAAACTGGATACGGCACGGATGTGTCAGCGTTTATTAGACAGTTCTACGGTAAGGCCAACAAACTCGGGTTAGGATCACATGACGTCGGATCACTGATCCAAGTGCTGAGACCGAACAAGACTTAGTCCACAATAGACCGCCTATCACCGCTGAGGTTTCAAGTTTGAGGGTCTGTTTTCTCGGAAGCAGACACTGGAATCCGCTTCCCAGACTTCTCGAATCGGCCAATAGCGGCCGTTTGTGCTCGGCATTAAAGCAAACGTGCAGTAGGGACACTGTATTAGATTGCATGTGTTTGCAATAGCGTTAATTCCAAACTATCAGCCAGGAACTTGATTCGCTTTGTTTCGAGCCCCTAATACTCATGCCCCGGTTAATATTATTCCTTTTGTGCAATCATTACATAAAAGTTGTATCCACCGAAAAACGTACCCTCTTCATGTGCCTTTCGTTGATCCTCGACAAATTTTTCGACTTCATCGGAATTCGCTACACCTGCGGCTGGAAGTAACACTGATAAAGAGTCCAGCGATGGGAGGAAAAAATCGGCATTGCCTATTTCTGTGAGAACCCATCCTAACGAATCTTGCAATTTCAAGCCTGCGCGCCGAAAAATACGCGGCATGGAACGCATGATTCGCGGGTTTGCAATAAGTCCTCGAATTATTTTCTCATCCATTTCCTTGCCATAAACAGGATCGTCTGTGCCGTAAGTCAGTGTCGCATAATCGCCGTCAAAGATAGCTACTGTTCCGCCCGGTTTCAGCAGTCGTGATATTTCGATTACAACAGTTTCAGGGCTCGGAACATGGCTAATCAAAGTGTGTGCGAAAACCATATCAAAACTATGGTCAGGAAGTTGGATATCCTGGGCGTCACCTACCAACCATCTAACATTCGACCCGATACCTTCCTCATCAAAAGCTGACTGACCTCTTTCAACAAGAGCCTGGCTGATATCCAACGCCGTAATATTACCGTTGAAATCTGGTCGCAACAGCAATTCTCTTACTTCGACACCTGTGCCACAGCCAAGAAACAGAATTTTGGGTTGGGTAGAAAAATCCAGAAGATCCAGGTATTCAAACAGCATGGACATATAACGCTCACTACCGCGTCTTGCTTCCAGTCGAGTAGCGATTATATCGAGTACATTAGTGTCGAGTTCATGGGTGCGGCCGTAAACATCAATGTGAGTCATTTCAATCTCCAGTTTTTTTCCAAACAAACCGTTTTGGTTTTCTCTACCTAAGTTACGTCCGATGCTCTTGACCTGTAAGAGGCAAAATTTGCAGAATAGTGGCAAAATCGTCGAAATTACTGAGTAGAGTGGAAAGATGCCCGGAAAAAGACCGACAAAAGTAAGCATTCTTGCAACGCCCTTCACTACCCCGTCTACGTTGTTTGGGTTGTACGACCTGCTCTCCACCGCAGGCGTTGCCTGGGAAAGCACTGTGTCGGGAAAGCCGGTTAGCCCTCAGTTTGAAGTGAAAATTGTAGCTAGCCAACGGGAAGCATTTGCTTGCGCACGAGGAGTTATGGTTTCTCCACATGCCGGTATCGATGAAGTCGCAAGTACAGACATTGTATTAATTGCTAGTCAGTCAATCCCAAATACAAGCTTAGTCAAAGGCCGGTATCAGAAGGAAATTGAGTGGATTAACCGTGAATACGATCGAGGGGCATTAATAACATCAGCCTGCACTGGTCTTTTTGTGTTGGCCGAATCCGGCCTTCTCGATGGATGGGAAGCAACAACGCATTGGGCATTTGCTGATTTGATGCGAATTAACTACCCAGACATTCAATTAAAAATTGAACAGAATTTATGTAGATCAGGCTCAAACGATCAGATAGTGACTTCGGGTGGAACAACTGCCTGGCAAGAGTTGGCACTGTTTTTAATCACCGAGTATTGTGGCCCCGAACATGCTGCACATGTAGCAAAGTTTTGGGTTATTCAAAATCGAACAGAAAGCCAGGCGGTATTTTCAGCAATGTCCCAGGTTACGCCTATTAATGATGGAGTAGTCAGCGAAACACAGGAGTGGATTACCGTACATTACTCCGATCCCAATCCAATCAACAGAATGGTCATTCAATCTGGTCTGTCGACCACTACCTTTACGCGCAGATTCAAGAAAGCAACGGGATATCGACCTATGGACTATGTTCACGTAGTTCGTGTCGATAAGGCAAAAGAGTTTTTAGAAACTAAAAGTGATGCTATAGAACAAATTGGTCGGGACGTCGGATATGAAGACCCGGCTTCGTTCAGGCGGATTTTCAAGCGAAAAATCGGAATGACACCAGGATTGTATCGACGGAAGTTTGGTTGCAACCGATTTGAGAGATACAAACTTTTATAGTTGTTGTAAGCAAATGCCCAGAGTCGCTTATGGGTCGGTTATCGCCGCTGATATATCGAGTTTGAGGGTCTGTTTTCTCCAAAGGAGACCCTCAATTGGTTGGACTAGGAGGCAATCTTCGGCCAGGAACGGCCCCTCAGATTTATGCCTCATTTTTCGCTTCCGGCTCATTCAATATAAAATGGTTTGCTGACTTCGTGTAGTACCTCGTCAATACCTAAACCCATATCCCGAACCAGATGGGGACCGATACTAAGTAGTCTTTCCAACTCCTTGCGATACAGGATTCTTCTTCTCCATTCAGATACACAAGGGATAACTGCCAGTAATGAACCGCTTAGATTGCGTGTAGTGGCGCCTTTAGATATCGAGTTCTG
>Ga0265303_10000632_pt1 | contig 20188 bp, 19 predicted proteins | sample Helome_2_FD_192494 | JGI IMG/M metagenome (GOLD analysis project Ga0265303, IMG submission 192494) | Marine sediment microbial communities from subtidal zone of North Sea - Hel_20160317 (Illumina Assembly) | ecosystem: Environmental > Aquatic > Marine > Subtidal zone > Sediment ... | reverse complement strand
GGATAGCGATCCACTCCCCTTATCCTCTTCGTCAAATAGCGCGGCTATTCTCCTCAGACGATAAAGCCGATTTGATTTGCTCCCAGTGATTTTCGCGGCAAACGGTCAAGTCCGACAGGCTGTTAACGTCTGGTTTCTCCCGTTATGATCCGCTGAGACCCCGCCCGGGGTCGACTTGCCACACACAAAAATTCATCCGGAGGAGCCCCCATGAAACTCGAAACCCTGGCATTGCATGCCGGTTATGAAGGTGACCCGACGACGCATGCCGCCACCACGCCGATTTACCAGACCACGTCGTTCACCTTCGACGACACCCAGCATGGTGCGGACCTCTTTGACCTCAAGGTAGCTGGAAACATCTATACGCGGATCATGAATCCGACGCAGGCCGTGCTGGAACAGCGGCTGGCTGAGATGGAAGGCGGTGTCGCGGCCCTGTGCCTGGCCTCCGGCATGGCCGCGGTTACCTATTCTATTCAGTGTATCGCGGACGTCGGCTGCAATATCGTCAGTACCACCCAGCTATATGGTGGCACCTATAACCTGTTTGCACATACGTTTCCTCGCCAGGGCATCGAGGTGCGTTTTGCCTCGCATGATGACTATGCCGGGCTCGAGGCCCTTATCGACGACAATACCCGTGCGGTGTTCTGCGAATCGATCGGCAACCCTGCCGGTAATGTCGTGGATATCGTCAAACTGGCTGACATCGCGCATCGCCACGGGGTGCCTCTCATCGTGGATAACACGGTGCCAACGCCGTTCCTGTGCAAGCCCTTCGAACTCGGCGCGGACATCATCGTCCACGCGCTCACCAAGTATATCGGGGGTCATGGCACCAGTATCGGAGGCGCTATTGTCGATTCAGGCAAGTTCGATTGGGCAGCGAATGCCAAACGTTTCCCCATGCTCAACGAGCCCGATCCCTCCTATCACGGCGTGGTCTATACAGAGGCGCTGGGCCCGGCGGCCTATATCGGCCGTTGCCGCGTGGTGCCGCTGCGTAACACCGGGGCAGCCATCTCACCGATGAACGCCTTTCTGATCATGCAGGGGCTGGAGACCCTGGGTCTGCGGATGGAGCGTCATTGCGAGAATGCACAACGGGTGGCGGAGTACCTGCAACAGCATCCGAAAGTGGAATGGGTGAGTTACGCCGGCCTTTCAGATAGCCCCTACCATGAACTTTGCGGCAGGATCACCGGCGGCAAGGCCTCGGGAATTCTCAGTTTTGGTATCAAGGGGGGTGCGGAAGCAGGCGCCAGATTTATCGACGCCCTGCAGATGATTTTCCGGCTGGTGAATATCGGTGATGCGAAATCCCTGGCGTGTCATCCTGCAACCACAACCCATCGGCAGCTTGGTCCGGAAGAACTGGCCACCGCAGGCGTGCGTGAGGATATGGTGCGGCTGTCGATCGGCATCGAGCATATTGACGACATTATCGCGGATATCGACCAGGCCCTGGTTGCAGCCGGGTAACACCGTTCCTGTCTGTTCGGCGTGGTCCGTCTGGCTGCGCGCTGTCTACCCGGCAAGAACCCTGCAAGTCACTACGGCCTGCAGGGTTTTTCTTTTTCCATTTTTGCTGCGCGGGCTGGATAACGACCGCTGGAGCTCGGAATGGTGTAGGAGACTGAGTTCTAAAGTCAGCGTCGAATCAGCAGTTGGGCAACAGCAGCACGGCCTGATCGGCATCCCGCTTTGCTGTATGCCTCTCTGACCGGGCTTTTTCAGTTTTCGGGTTCACTGAGGCGACGCACCAGCCAGCCGCGAAAAAAGGGGTTGTCGGTGTCCGCGAAAAGCTGCACCTTTGTCAGCCATGAGCGGAGCTGCTCCGGATCCTCGGCCGGATTGCCATGTTGAGCAAAGTAGCAGTCCAGATAGAACTCGCCTTGCAACGCGCGCCATCCTTCATCATCGATGGCATCGCGAAACCGGTCTGGAAAAGGCAAAACCTTGTCTTCGGACATCTTCTTTCCTCACCGTTTGTTCGGTGGAGCAGGACAAACGGTGTCAGCGTTGCTGCCGCCACCAGTGGTCAACGATACTTGCAACATTGAGATCGTCAGGACCCGATTTCCAGCTATCTGCGACCGGCGCGTCACTGCTGGCCGGTGCGGGATTCGGCGGATAGAGTTGCAAGCGGGTGGGTAGCGGGATTGCCTCACCGACCGCCAGCGCCTCCCCACGATGCAGTGTCGTCAGGACGTCGGCCAGGTCCTGTTCACCCTCCGGCATGAGTTTGCGAATATATTCCTGATCCTGTGGGTTGGTTGTGCGCAGGCAGATGAAGTTGCTGCACTGGGAAAGTACGGTTTCCGACAGTTCGGTCGGACGCTGGCTGATGACGCACAGGCCGACAGCGTATTTTCGGCCTTCTTTCGCGATCCGTTCCATCTCCCTTCGGCTGCCTTCGTGCTGCGCGTCGACTTCACGGGGGATGTACTGGTGTGCCTCTTCGCAAACGAGAAGAATGGGGAATTCGCGGCGTTGCGGGTTCCAGTAGTTGAACTCGAATGCCAGCCGCCCGATCTGGGACGACACGGTCGGGCGCACATCATGTGGCACGGGGCTCAGGTCGATCACCGTGATCTGGCGCTTCGGTTCACCGAGGCCGATGAAATCGCGCAGCAGGTCTTCCAGATCAAGTGATTTGGTCCGTCGTTTGGGCCGAAACAGGAAGTCGTAACGCGAATCGTTGAACATCGACTGGAAGCGCACAAGGAATTCATCGAATGCGCCGAACAGGGGGCCTTGGGTCTTGCCGAAATCAAACTGCTGCTCGTTGGCCTGTTTGAAATGCAGATAAAGCTCCTTCAGCGAGAAATACACGGGTGAGTCGACCGACAGGCGGTCGATGTCAAGATACTCATTGCCCTTCTTGCGCAGGCTGTGCAGAACCTCGCGCATGAACGAAATCTGCAGTGAGGCATTTGGGTCGGTACGGTCGATCAGCAGATCGACCAATTCGCCGTACGTCAGCAGCCAGTAGGGGATCTCCAGGCTGCGCGCATCGACATGGCGCACGATGTCGACCGGGAAGGCACTGTGAAAGTTTTCGTGTTCGTCACGCCAGCCATATTCGCCATGCAGGTCCAGCAGAACGATATGTGCCTTCGGCATCAGCTTCACCGTCCGTTGCAGCAGGCTGCTGACCGCCCAGGATTTACCGGAACCGGATTGGCCGAGGATGGCGAGGTGACGACTGAACAGCAGATTGGGCTCGACGAAAACACGCAGCTCTTCGCGCTGGCTCAGGCGACCAAGGTGCAATCCATAGCGCCTGACGGCGTCGAACATGGCATCGAGCTGAGCGCTTTCCGCCATGTAAACCGGTGTGCCCAGTGGTGGATAACGTCCGACACCGCGGAAAAACTTGCTGTCGCTGGAGATTTCGCCCAGGGGCAGCAGACGCAGCATGCGCGTCGTGTCGTCGCCGTGCCCTTCCTCCCGCGCACTGATGATTTGGCACAGCACCTGTTCCTGCTGTCCGCGTGCGATCACGTAGCTGCCGATCTGTCCGACCGAGACGATCTCGCCGCCGACCTGGCGGTAGGCTTCGAAGTCCGGCCCGCTGTCTTGCAGCCGGGCGATAAAGCGTGCACCCGACACGTCCGTCAGGTTACCGAGAAATCCGGGGTCTGCGTCCTTCATGAGCTTCCGTTCTAGCGAGGGGTCGGGGGGACAAGAATAGCGCCAACCGCCTTGGATCCCCAAGGAAATCCACACGATTTCACATCTGACATCTGATGGTCACAGCCTTAGAATACAGCGATGGCACTTCGAGGAGATAAATCCGGATGTCACGAGTCACCGTTATAGGCGCAGGATTCGCCGCGCTTACCGCCGTGCGCAAACTGCGCGCGGCAGATGCGAATCTGGGTATCGATCTGATTGCACCCAGGCCGGAATTTGTCTACTACCCGGGGACGATCTGGATTCCCACGGGATTGCGTCAGCCGGAAGACCTGGTCGTGCCACTGCGGAATTTCTTTGCGCGCATGGGGGTCAGCTATCATCAGGCGACGGCCGAAGGCCTGCGCGATGGCGGACGTGTGGTCATCACGGACCAGGGCGAGGTGAGCAACGACGGGCTGATTATCGCCTGTGGCGGACGCTTTATCCGCAAGCTGCCCGGTATCGAACATTCCTTCCTGCCCTGTGGTGGGGTGGAGGTCACGGCTCAGATCCGTGACCGTCTGGCCCAGCTGGAGGGCGGCACCCTGGCATTCGGGTTTGCCGGCAATCCCAAAGAACCTTCGGCCATGCGAGGCGGTCCGGTGTTCGAATTCCTTTTCGGGATAGACGCCTGGCTACGAAAACAGGGGCGGCGCGACAATTTCAGCCTGATGTTTTTCACCCCGGCGGAAAAGCCTGGTCAGCGGCTTGGGCCCAAGGCGGTCAAGGGGTTGATGGCTGAGATGAAAAAACGCGACATCCAGACCCACCTCGGGCACAAACTCAAATGCTTCGAGGCCGGCAAGGTCGTGACCGAGGGCGGTGAATTCCCTGCTGATATGATCCTTTTCATGCCGGGCATGACCGGCAATCAGTGGTTCGATGCCACCGATCTGCCACGTTCCGACGGTGGAATGATCCGTGCTGACCGGTATTGTCAGGTCGAAGGCTGGGGCAGGGTCTATGTGGCTGGCGACTCGGGCAGTTTCCCAGGACCGGAATGGCTGCCCAAGCAGGCCCACATGGCGGATCTGCAGGCGAGTGCGGCAGTCGCCAATCTGATGGATGGATTTCAGGGAAAGGCAGCGAGTCACACGTACAGGGCCGAATTGATGTGTATCGTGGATACGCGCACCAGTGCCATGTTTGTTGCCCGCAGCGCGAAAAGGAATGTTGTTCTGCCGTCTTTCATCGGCTTCCACTGGGCCAAGCGTGTGTTCGAGTGGATGTATCTGCGCCGGTATCGTTGAATAACTCGCAGGCGGTGCGCGCCGCTTAACAATGGTACGCCCGACGATTCCGGTAGACACAGTCTGCCCTGCGATATCAGCACTCGCCGGAACAGCCGATCGGGGGTTCAGTCGCCGAGCAGCAGCTTTAGCGATATCGCGAGAGAGACCAGGACCAGCAGTGGTCGAATCAGCCGGGTTCCATGACGGATCACCAGGTGCGATCCCACCCAGGCTCCTGCCATCTGCGCCAGGCCCATTGGCAGACCCACCTGCCAGATCACCTGGCCGGCGAGGGCGAAAAACAGCAGCGAAGCGATGTTGCTGGTGAAGTTGAGGACCTTGGTGGCGGCGGTTGCTCGCCGCAGATTGTAGCCGAGCAGCATAACGAAGGCGGCAGCGAAAAAGCTGCCTGTCCCGGGTCCGAAAAAGCCATCGTAGAAACCCACGCTGAAACCGATCAGCAGGCCGAAGAGTCCATGGCTGATGCGGTGGTGTGCGTCCTGGTCGCCGATACGTGGTGACAGCAGAAAATACAGCGCGAATGCGATCAACAACGATGGCACGACCTCCTCGAGCAGGTCTGAACCGAGCCTCTGCACTGCCAGGGTGCCGGATACGGATCCTATGAACGTCATGAGAATCGGGATACGCAATCGCCCGAGTTGAATCTCCCCTTTGCGTACGAAATGGGTAGAGGAGGTCAGGGTGCCGAAGGTGCCCTGCAGTTTGTTCGTGGCGAGCGCCTGGACAGGTGGCAGGCCAGCCCACAAAAGTGCCGGAAGCGCCAGCAAGCCACCACCGCCGGCTATCGCATCGATCATGCCGGCCACGCCGGCGACTGCAACCAGCACCAGCAGAGTATCGAAAGGAAGCAATTCCACGCGGCACTCCGCAAAATGGCGCATTGTAGACCAGTTGGCATCTGCCAACAGGTTGGAAAGTGAAACGCTTTGGGTGTGCGCGTTTTATGACACGCTTATCGAAGAATCAAGCACTGGCCCATTCCGCCAGGCGCTCGACGGCAGTGGTGACGCGATCACAATGGCGCCTGACGAAGTCTTCATCGACGGTTTCCGTTTCGGCTTTATGCAAGGCCCCGGTGCCATCGAAATCGACGATGGCCAGGCGTGCAGACAACTCTTGCGTCGGGCGTCCGAAACAGTCGCCGGGCAACACCGCAACCCCTGTTTCCTCAAGGAGGCGTTCACAAAAGTCCTGACCGTTGGCGATGCCCCGGCTCGCCAGGCCCGGGCGATGATGCTCGAAACGCGGAAACAGGTAGAAACCACCGGCCGACTGGCTGAGCACCGCGCCGGCATCCGAAAGCGTCCGGTAGGCATGTCCGGCAAGACCTGCGAGTATCTGACGGCTGTGCAACAGGTAACTGTGCATCTCAGGTCGGTCTTCGAGTGCCGTCACCGCCGCGTACTGTATGGGCGCGCTGGTCGAGGTGAAAGTCTCACTGGCGACTGCGGCCATGGCGTCCGCCAGCCAGCTGAGACCCTGTGGAAAGACGAAGAAACCGAGCCGCCAGCCGCCGGCACCGCACCATTTGCTCAGACCATTGCTGATGATCGTGCCTTCCGGGTAGAAGCGTGCCAGGGAGACGTGATCGTCTGAGTAGTGTGTACCACTGTAGATCTCGTCCGACAAAGCCAGCACCCGGTACTTGCGCAGCACCTCGGCAAGCGCCTGCAATTGTTCCGCGTCGTAACAGAGTCCGGTAGGGTTGCTCGGCGAATTCAGGATCAGCAGCCGCGGGCGCTCCGGGTCCTGCGCACAGAGTTCTTCCAGCGCCTCCGGCTCAACGCCGAGGCCAGTCTCCGGCCGGGTGCGCAGCCAGTGGATGTTGCGGCCGATGATGCGGGCCTGCGGCGCATAAGAGACCCACGATGGGGAGGGGATCACCAGATCGCCATAGTAGACCAGTTGCACCAGGAACATGAGCTCCTTCGTGCCCGGGCCGACCAGGATGTTGTCCACCGAATAATCCAGGCCTTCGGTGCGATTGACCCAGTCAACCACCGCCTCGCGCAGGGCCGGCAGGCCTTTGACCGACAGATAGTCTTTCTGGTGCGCATTGTTTGCCAGGCTGTCACGCACATGTGGCGGTACCGGAAACGGCGACTGGCCGAGCCCCAGGCGGTATATCTGCCGTCCCTCGGCAAGCAGTTGCCGGGAACGTTCGTTGATCGCCAGGGTGGCGGATGGACCCATGCCCCGAACATTCAGGTTGAGGTAGACCTCGGGTGAGCGCGGCTGACTGATCGGCATCTGGGTTTCCTTGGAAGAGTTGGTCTATCAGATACAGTAGCCGTATATTCGGCAGAGGACAGAAGAATGGGTGACGATGGAGACGGCGAAAGGTACCGGGTGCTTTGGCAGCCGACCGGGGCCTCAATCCGTGAATGTCAGATGGCGGCGTTCATGCGCCGGGTCGAGGCGGCACAGGGCCGGCCATTCGTTCGCTACGATGAGCTGTGGCAGTGGTCCGTTGACCATCGTGCCGATTTTTGGGCCCATGTGTGGGACTTTTCGAAGGTCATCGCCGACCGCGACGCGGATGCGGTACTCGAGGAAGGCGATGCGATGCCGGGTTCGAGATGGTTCGTCGGCGCACGGCTGAACTTCGCCGAGAATCTGCTGCGCTATCGTGACGAACGCCATGCCATCATCTTTCGCGGTGAGGACGGCGACGAAGAGCGGCTGAGCTACGCGCAGCTCTACCATCGCACGGCACGCCTGGCGGCAGCCCTGCACAAACTGGGAATCAGGGAGGGTGACCGGGTTGTAGCGATCGTGCCGAACATCCCCGAGGCGGTCATCGGAATGCTTGCCAGCGCCTGGTTGGGAGCGGCATGGTCGTCCTGTTCGCCCGACTTTGGCGTCGAGGGTATCCTCGACCGCTTTGGACAGATCGAACCCAGTCTGCTGATCGCTGCAGACGGCTACCGCTTCAAAGGCCGCATGATCGATATCCGTGACAAGGTTCGCGAGGTCTCGATCGGCTTGGGCTCCGGTTGCGCGCATTGCCTGCTCGTACCCTGGCAAAAGACCGGTGAGCTGGAGGGCGCCCTGAACTGGGATGACTTGCTGGACAATGGTCTTGCTGTGCCGGCTTTCGCCCAGATGCCATTCGATCACCCGCTGTATATCCTTTTTTCGTCGGGTACCACGGGCAAGCCGAAATGCATCGTGCACGGTGCCGGCGGCACACTGTTGCAGCATCTGAAAGAACACCGGTTGCATACGGATATCCGTCGCGACGACCGCTTGTTCTATTTCACTACCTGCGGCTGGATGATGTGGAACTGGCTGGTCTCGGGGCTGGCCAGTGGCACCACCCTGGTGCTGTTTGATGGTAATCCTTTTCATCCTGAACCCGACGCGCTATGGCGCATGGCCGAAGAACTCGGTGTCACCGTGTTCGGTACCAGCGCCAAGTACCTTTCGACACAGCAGAAGGCGGGCGTACATGTGGTGGAAGGCCTGCCGCTGCAACGTCTGCGAACGGTGCTTTCGACCGGTTCCCCGCTGGCGCCGGAGTCGTTTGATTATCTGCAGCGGGACATAAAACCCGGTGTGCAGATCTGTTCAGTCTCGGGCGGTACCGACATCGTGTCCTGCTTTGTCCTCGGCAACCCGATGCTGCCGGTTCGACGGGGCCAGCTGCAATGTCGCGGACTGGGCATGGCGGTCGACGTGTTCGATGCCGACGGCAACAGTCTGCGCGACCAACCCGGAGAGCTTGTCTGTACCCGGTCTTTTCCCTGTATGCCCGTTGGATTCTGGAACGATCCCGATGGCAGCCGTTATCATGCCGCCTACTTCGAGGGGTTTGCGGGCGTCTGGCTGCACGGTGACTGGACCGTGCTCACGCGCGAGGGTGGTCTGATTATCGAGGGACGGTCCGACGCGGTGCTCAATCCGGGCGGTGTGCGCATCGGTACGGCGGAGATCTATCGGCAGGTCGAACGCCTGCCGCAGATACAGGAGAGCATCTGCGTCGGCCAGCGCTGGGAAGATGATGTGCGTGTGGTTTTGTTCGTCGTGCTGCGCGGCGGCGCAGTGCTTGATGATGGCCTGCGCCGGGCGATATCCAGGACGCTGCGTGAAAACGCCAGCCCGCGGCATGTGCCGGCCAAGATCCTGCAGGTGACTGACATTCCACGCACCCGCAGCGGCAAGATCTCGGAACTGGCGGTGCGCGACACCATCGAGGGACGACCGGTGGTCAACACACAGGCCCTGCTCAATCCGGAGGTACTGGACCAATACCGCGACCGGGCAGAGCTGCGACAGGCCTGATCATCGCCATGCGTGGGCGTGTCGGCTCCCGTAACGCTTGCGGCAGGTCCTCGCGGAGATGACGCGGATCCCTGATACCCTTGATTTGCTAGGGCCTGTTCACACTACAAACACACCAGCGACGGCGGCCATTTTCTTGCAGGACAAGGCGCAGTGAGCGCTTTGTACTTGCTGTACATGAGCGAATTGCAACGCAGGCCTGCGGGAAAATGGCCCCGTCCCTTCGGGTTGCGCCCCAAAATGGGCCATGCTGTGTTGCTCGTCGTTCGTTTAGCGTCACTAAACGTCTCTCCTCGCGCCTTGCCTGGCCCGTTTTGGGGCAGCAACGCTTGCGTATTTGTAGTGTGAACAGGCCCTAAGACCTTCTTCACGTCGACGCTCCTATAGAATGGGGCGCGATATCGGATTTGGATTCAGACATGAAGGCATTGACGCTGCACAATCTACGCAAGACGTACCGTAACGGCCATGAGGCCCTGCGCGGCATCGATCTGGATGTCGAGGAAGGCGACTTCTTTGCCCTGCTGGGCCCCAACGGTGCGGGCAAATCGACCGCGATCGGGATCATCAGCTCGCTGGTCAACAAGACAGCAGGTCAGGTTAGTGTGTTCGGACAGGACCTGGATCGCGAGCCGGCGGCGGTGAAGGCCTGCATCGGCCTGGTGCCACAGGAATTCAATTTCAACCAGTTCGAGCCGGTCGTCGAGATCGTCGTCAACCAGGCGGGTTATTACGGTATCCCACGGCGTGAGGCGTTCCGGCGCGCCGAGAGCTCGCTGAGGCAACTCGACCTCTGGGGCAAACGAGAGGTGCAGGCGCGCGAACTCTCCGGCGGCATGAAGCGGCGGTTGATGATCGCGCGCGCCCTGGTTCACAGCCCGAGACTTCTCATCCTCGACGAGCCCACCGCCGGCGTCGATATCGAGATTCGACGTTCGATGTGGGATTTCCTGCGCGAGATCAATGCCAGTGGCACGACCATCATCCTTACCACGCATTATCTCGAGGAGGCCGAGAGCCTGTGTCGGAATATCGCGATCATCAATCACGGCCTTATCGCAGAGCGCGCCGCCATGCACGAGCTGCTGCGTCGTCTGCATACCGAAACCTTTGTGCTGGATGTGCGCGACGAACTCCAGGGTATCGCACAGATTCCCGGCTTTTCGATCGATCTGCTCAACAGCACGACGCTCGAGGTCTCGGTGACGCGCGATAGCGGTCTGAACCCGCTGTTCGAGGTGCTCAACGAAAGGGGTATCGAGGTTCTGAGTCTGCGCAACAAGCAGAATCGTTTGGAGCAGTTGTTCATGGGCCTGGTGAACGCAGGTAGCGAGGCGGAGAGCCGCACGGCATGAGTCAGGAATCTATCTACTGGGTGGCCTTCAAGACCATCGTGACCAAGGAGATACTGCGGTTCGCCCGCATCTGGGTGCAGACGGTTCTGCCGCCGGCGATCACCATGGCGCTTTACTTCGTCATTTTCGGCAAGCTCATCGGCTCTCAGATCGGCGATATGGAAGGATTCCGCTATATCGATTTCATCGTCCCGGGACTGATCCTCATGTCTGTGATCTCCAACAGCTATGCCAATGTCGTTGCGAGTTTTTACAGCAGCAAGTTTCAGCACAACATCGAGGAACTGCTGATAGCGCCTTTACCGGATTTCATCATCCTGACCGGTTACGTTGCCGGTGGTGTCGCCCGTGGCGTCATTGTCGGCACGGTGGTAACGGCCGTTTCCATGTTCTTTACCGATCTGCAGATCCACAGTTACGGTGTCACGGTGGCGGTGTTTGTCCTGACTTCGATTCTGTTTTCGATCGCCGGTTTCATCAATGCGGTGTATGCCAACAGCTTTGACGATATCTCGATCGTACCGACCTTCGTGCTTACCCCGCTGACCTACCTCGGTGGCGTGTTCTATTCGATCAGCATGCTGCCGGAATTCTGGCAAAAGGTGTCGCTGGCCAACCCGGTGCTCTACATGGTGAACGCGTTTCGATATGGTCTGCTGGGTGTGAGTGATATCGCGATGTGGCAGGCCTTTGCGATCATTCTGGTATTCATCCTTGCCCTCGGTGCTTTTGCTATGTGGCTACTGGCGCGTGGCGTCGGCATCAAGAGCTGATGGCCAGACAGCCGACCTCTTCAGCCAGACGAGCACAGTGGTCCTGGGCCTTTTACGATTGGGCCAATTCGGCTTTCGCCACCACTGTCATGGCGGGATTTTTCCCGGTGTTCTTCAAATCTTACTGGGCCACCGGCATGCCGGCGACCGAAAGCACGGTGCGCCTTGGTACGGCCAACGCGATTGCTTCCATGCTGGTGGTACTGCTCGCACCGCTATTGGGTGTAATCGCGGACCGCAGTGGCAAAAAGAAGGGGCTGCTGCTGATGTTGGCAACCCTGGGTGTGCTGATGACCTCCGGGCTTTTCCTGGTGGCCGAGGGGTACTGGCTGGTGGCGATCGGATTCTATGTCCTCGGCGTGATCGGTTTTGCCGGGGCCAATGTCGCCTACGATGCCATGTTGCTCGATGTGGCGGAAAAGTCCGAGCTGGAACGGGTGTCGGCCATGGGGTTCGCACTCGGCTACCTGGGTGGCGGGCTGCTGTTTGCGGTCAATGTGTTGATGGTGTTGTATCCCGAGTCTTTTGGCTTGGAAGACAAGACACAGGCCGTGCGTCTCGCCTTCCTGATGGTCGCGGTCTGGTGGGCTGTTTTTACGTTGCCGGTGCTGCTGTTCGTGCACGAGGCACCGCGGCCGCAGGTGCCAAGCGTAATTGTCGGAATGCGCCAGACCTTGCGCGAGTTCGGCGAGACCTGGCGTCTGCTGCGCCGGCTGCGCATGGCATTCATTTTTCTGCTGGCGTACTGGTGCTACATCGATGGCGTCGACACCATCGTGCGCATGGCGGTCGACTATGGTCTGTCACTCGGATTCGCTGCAGAGAGCCTGCTGACCGCGCTGTTGATCACCCAGCTTGTCGGGTTTCCGGCGGCCCTGGCATTTGGGCGTATCGGAGATCGCATCGGTGCCAAACGCGCCATCTGGCTGGCCCTGGTCGTATACGTGATAGTCGTATTCTGGGCCTGGAGGATGACCGCGAGCTGGGAGTTTTACGGGATCGCCGTGGTTATCGGGCTGGTGCAGGGTGGTATACAGGCGATGAGCCGGGCCCTGTATGCACGGATGATTCCGCCGCAACACGCGGGCCGCCTGTTCGGTCTGTACAACATGATGGGCAAGTTCGCCGCGGTCGTTGGGCCATTGTTGGTCGGGTGGGTTGCGGTCCTGACCGACAGTTCGCGCACCGGGATTCTGAGTGTGTTGCTGCTGTTTCTTGCGGGTGCATGGTTGTTGAGCAAGGTGGATGTGGCGGAGGGTGAGCGACAGGCGGGGAGCCTGGGAGGCTAGTGGGCCATGCGGGAAGTTCGGTTATTCACAGAGCGTCGCTGATGAGTCAAGGTAAGGCGCACACCGCAGGGAATGGCAGGCTCTAAATGGTCTACCTGATTATTTTTCTGTTGCTGCTCGCATCGGTTTTTCTGCCCCAGTTCTGGGTGCAGCATGTACTGGCGCGTTACAACCGAAAGCCGGAGGATAATTTCGCCGGCACCGGCGGCGAACTGGCCCGTCACCTGTTGCTGCGTTTCGGCCTCGAGGACGTACAGGTCGAACGCACGGACAAGGGAGATCACTATGATCCGAGCACCCGTTGCGTGCGCCTCACGGCCGACAAGTTCGACGGCAAGACCCTGACGGCCATCACGGTCGCGGCGCACGAATGCGGCCATGCCCTGCAACATGCCGGCGCCGAGCCCATGTTCATGCTGCGCTCGCGGCTGGCGCACTCGGCGATCTGGGCTGCCCGCCTGGGTTCATTCCTGATTTTCGCCTCCCCGGTGCTGGCGCTGCTGTCACATGCGCCTTCGCCGGCCCTGGTCTCTGTGCTGGGGGGCTTTCTGATAATGGGTTTTGGTGTGTTGGTCCAGCTGGTCACCCTGCCGGTCGAACTCGATGCCAGTTTCCGCAAGGCCCTGCCTGTCCTCGAGGCGGGTTACCTCGAGCCTGATCAGGTGCCGGCGGCCCGCCGTATTCTTCGTGCCGCGGCCTGGACCTATGTGGCCGCCTCCCTGGCAGGCCTGTTGAGCTTCTGGCGCTGGCTCGCGATCTTGCGGCGGTAAGCCGACCGCCCCAGGGTGCAAAGGCTGAACGGTAAGCCTGCGGTATGTCCAAATCCGTCGAGATTCCGCCTGAACGACATTCCTGCATTCGTCAAAACCCTGGCGGATCCTGTTGGTGAATGTTTAACGTCCTGATTATATTGCTAAATATTTCCTTCCCCATGCTGGCACAAGGTTTGCAGACGTAGTTGCAGACGGGTTTTTTGCCCGGTAGACACACAGCTGGGAGCGGAAGTAAGCCAATGGCCGAGGACGAAGACATCGCCGAAGGGCAGCAGGGCGGCGGCAAGAACAAGCTGATCATCATCCTGGTGGCACTGGTGCTGGTGATGGGCGCCGGTGCCGCGGCCTTTTTCCTGCTTGGCGGTGGTGACCCGGAATCGGCAGCGGACGGGGACTCAATGGCGGAAACCGCTGCGGTCGAAAAAGCGGACCCTGTATACCTCAAGCTCGATCCGGCCTTCGTTGTGAACCTGCCCGGCGGCGCTTCCGCGAAGATGCTGCAGATTGCCATCGAGGTAATGACCCGCACGCCCTCGCTCGTCGAGACGCTCAAGGCCAACGATCCGATGATCAGACACCACCTCCTGAATCTCCTGGAACAGCAACAGGCGGCCGACCTGATGACGGTCGAAGGGCGGGAGGGGCTGCAGCAGGCGGTCCTTGATCTGCTGAGCGAGAGACTCAAGTCCCTTGACGAGCCGGGCAAGATCGAGGGCGTGTTCTTTACTCAATTCGTGATGCAATAAAGATGACCGGAACAGACCTTCTTTCCCAGGACGAGATCGACGCGCTTCTACACGGCGTCGACAGCGGCGAGGTTGAAACCAATTCAGACGAGGCCCTCGATCCGGGGCTGGCACGCGACTACGATTTCACCAGCCAGGACCGGATAGTACGCGGCCGCCTGCCGACCCTGGAGATGATCAACGAGCGATTCGCACGTTACTTTCGCACCAGCCTTTTCAGCATGCTCCGCCGTAGCGCCGATATCTCGGTTTCGGGTGTGCAGATGCTCAAGTTCTCAGAGTTCGTGCACAGCCTTTTCGTGCCCACCAGCCTGAATATCGCCAAGGTCTCGCCGTTACGGGGCAAATCCCTGTTTGTGCTCGATCCAAAGCTGGTGTTTAGCGTTGTAGACAATTTTTTCGGCGGCACGGGGCGTTTCCACACCAAGATCGAGGGCCGCGATTTTACCCCCACGGAGGTGCGCGTCATCCAGATGCTGTTGGGAATCGCATTCGATGATCTGAAGACGGCGTGGAAGCCGGTGCTCGACGTCGACTTCGAATATGTCAACTCAGAGGTAAACCCGCAGTTCGCCAACATCGTCTCGCCGTCGGAAGTGGTCGTGGTCACCACCTTCAACGTAGACCTCGAATCTGGCGGTGGCGACTTTTATATCTGCCTGCCGTATTCGATGCTTGAGCCGATCCGCGATCTGCTGGATGCAGGTATGCAGAGTGATCGCGGCGAGCGCGACGAGCGTTGGGAGCTGGCCATGCGCGAAGAAGTCATGGGTGCAAGTGTCGAGATCAGCAGCGTGTTGGGTGAGGCAACGCTGCCACTGCGCGTGCTGGCCGGTCTTCAAGTCGGCGACATCATTCCACTTGAGGTGAAAGACACGGTCGAGGTGCGTGCGGAGAAACTACCGATATTCCGAGGCACGCTCGGTGTCCACAACAACAGTTACTCGATCAAGATCTCAGATTGGATAGAACGCAACAATGCGCGTCAGCTACATGAGCTGATGTTGAAACCCAAACAGGAAACTGGCACCAAGCTGGTGCCGGGCAATCAGTATGACAAGGCGGGATAAGCAATGAGCGACGATCAAAATGGCGCAGATGAGGCTGGCGCAGATGAGGCGCTGGCCGACGAGTGGGCAGCCGCGCTGGAAGAGCAGACTCCCGAGGCATCGGCGGCGGGTAGGGCGGCGGCCGAAGCCGCGCAGTTTCAGGAGTTGCAGCCCGATAGCGGCATGGCATCGGGCGATGTCAAGATCGACGCGATTCTCGATGTCCCGATCACTGTGGCGATGGAGATCGGTCGTGCTCGCATCAACATCCGAAATCTGCTTCAGCTCAACCAGGGTTCGGTGGTCGAGCTGGATCGTCTTGCCGGAGAACCGATGGATGTCCTGGTCAACGGCACCCTGATCGCACAGGGCGAGGTCGTGGTGGTTAACGAAAAATTCGGTATTCGTCTGACGGATATCGTCAGCCCGTCCGACCGGGTCAAGAAGCTGAGCGGGTGAACTAAGGCCTGTTCACCCTACAAACACACCAGCCGATCAAAAACCACCACCCGGTAGAGTTCATGAAAAAAATGGTTTTATCTGCTGCGCCCCTGCTCCTGCTGGCCGAGGCCACCAGGGCAGCGCAGGGCGATGCTTCTTCGCGTCTGATCGAGTCGCCGCTGAGCGCCGCCAATCTGGTCGATACCGGCGTTGGCTTGTTGCTCGTGCTTGGGCTCATGCTCGGCCTCGCCTGGCTGGTCAGGCGTTATGTACAGGTCCCTGGCATCGGCAAGGGCCAGGTGCAGATTCAAGGGGGCGTGTCGCTGGGCGCGCGTGAGAAGGCTGTGCTGCTGTCCGTGGAAGGTAAGCGCCTGCTGGTCGGCATCGCCCCCGGCCGGGTCCAGACACTGCTCGTGCTGGATGATGAGCAGAATCAGGGAACCGCCTTTGCCGAGCAACTCGAGGCCGCGTCAACCGCGGTTGTTCGTAGCCAGTCGGGAGGCGAGGCATGAAAAAGACCGGTCTGCTGATGATCGGTCTGCTGCTTGCCCAGGGAACGCTGGCTGCGCCGGGAATCGAGGCGCTAACGGTGACTCCGGGCGAGGGTGGCGAACAGACCTATACGCTGACCATCCAGGTGCTGTTGATGATGACGGCCCTGAGCATGTTGCCGGCGGCCTTGATACTGATGACCTCGTTCACCCGAATCGTCATCGTTCTTTCGATCCTTCGTCAGGCACTGGGGACTGCGCAAACACCGTCCAATCAGATTCTCATCGGGCTGGCGCTGTTCCTGACCTTTTTCATCATGGGGCCTGTGCTGAGCGAAGTGTATGAGACCGCCCTGCAACCCTACCTGGCCGGTGAGATGACTGCCCAGGCGGCAATCGACCTGGCTCAGATCCCGGTGCGCGAGTTCATGCTGGCACAGACCCGAGACGATGACCTTGCGTTGTTCGCCCGGATCTCCGGACAGGAGGGCTTTGAGCACGAAGCAGATGTACCTTTCACCCTGCTGATGCCGGCATTTGCGACCAGTGAACTCAAGACCGCATTTCAGATCGGTTTCCTGCTGTTCATACCCTTTCTGGTCATAGACCTCGTCGTCGCCAGTGTCCTGATGTCCATGGGCATGATGATGCTGTCGCCGCTGATAATCTCGCTGCCCTTCAAGATCATGTTGTTTGTGCTGGTCGACGGTTGGGCATTGGTACTTGGCACGCTGGCCACCAGCTTTTACGTATAGAGGATACGCGATGGATGCAGATACCGTGGTAACGGTCGGACGTCAGGCGATGGAGGTCACCATACTGCTGGCCGCGCCCATCCTGCTGTCCGCACTGGCTGTTGGTCTGCTGATTGCGATGTTTCAGGCAGCGACCCAGATCAATGAGATGACGCTGAGTTTTGTGCCGAAGCTGATGATTGTGGCCGTGATCATGATGACCGCAGGGCCCTGGATGCTGCGTCAGATAACCGGATTCACTCTGCGGCTGTTCGAAAACGTGCCGTATCTGATCGGCTAGCCGGCCGGACCCATGCAGTTCACCGAGGCGCAAATCAGTCAATGGCTCGCGGGATTCATGTGGCCGTTGTTGCGCATCGGCGCCATGCTTATGGCCTCCCCGATCTTCAATATCCGACAGGTACCGGTACGTTTCCGTATGCTGCTTGCAGTTCTCATCACGCTGCTGGTGCAACCGGTCCTCCCGGAGGTACCCGTTGTTTCCGTGTTCAGCACGGATGCGCTGCTGATTGCAGCGCAGCAGATCATAATCGGTGTGGCTTTGGGCTTTCTGATGCAGATGGCGTTTCAGGCCCTGATCTTTGGCGGTCAGGTGATGGCCTACAGCATGGGCTTGGGTTTCGCGAACATGATGGACCCGACCAATGGTGTCCAGGTGCCGGTGGTTGCGCAGTTCTGGCTGATCCTGGCAATGCTCGCCTTTGTCATGATGAATGGTCATCTGGTGCTCATCTCCGCCATCGTGGACACCTTCACTGTGTTGCCGGTTGCCACCGACGGGCTGACCCGTGCAGGCATGTGGGAGCTCCTGTCATGGGCATCACGCATGTTCGCCGCCGGCCTGCTGATGGCGATGCCGGTCATCATATCCCTGTTGCTGATCAACATCGGGATGGGTGTGGTGTCACGCGCAGCGCCGCAGCTGAATATCTTTGCCATCGGTTTTCCGATCACCCTGATGATGGGTTTCCTGCTCATCTGGATGACCCTTCCCCAGGTTATGAACAATTTCGGCAGCCTGGTCACGGAGACCTTCGATCGCTCTGTCATTGTGTTGGGCGCGAGGTGAACCGTCATGGCTGAAAACGAAGACGGTCAGGAAAAATCCCAGGAACCCACAGGGAAAAAGATCGACGACGCGCGCAAAAAGGGTCAGGTTCCCCGTTCGCGCGAGATGAACACCATGGCGATCACCATGGTGGGCCTGGGGTCCATCATGGCCATGGGGCCCCAATTCACCAACCAGTTGAATACGGTGTTTGTCGAACAGTTCTCGCTGACCCGGGCCGATATATACGATCCGAATGCCCTGCTGGCCCATTTGACCAAGGCCCTGGGTGATGCACTGTTCATGCTGATGCCTTACTTCGCCATCATGATCGTGGTAGCGATCCTTTCGTCTGTCGCCCTGGGCGGATTCAACGTCAGTTTCGAAGCCATGCAACCGAAGCTGTCCAAGCTCAATCCAGTCAAAGGAATGAAGCGGCTTTTCTCGGCCAAGGGGCTGATGGAGCTTGTCAAATCGCTGGCCAAATTCGTTCTGGTAGCACTGGCTACGGCGGCCCTGCTCAATGCATGGTCCGGTGATCTGCTGAAGCTCGGTGAGCTCAATGTCGAGCAGGCGCTGCTGCAGGGCATGACCATGGTCGGCTGGGCATCACTGTTGCTGTCTTCGACGCTGATCCTGATGGCGCTGATCGATGTGCCTTTCCAGCTCTGGCAACACAAGAAGGGTCTGAAGATGACCCAGCAGGAAGTGCGCGATGAGATGAAACAGACCGAGGGCAAGCCCGAGGTCAAGGGTCGTATCCGTCAGATGCAGCGCGAGATCGCGCAGCGCAGGATGATGGAAGAGGTTCCGAAGGCTGACGTGATCGTAACCAATCCTGCGCATTATGCCGTGGCCCTGCGTTACAACCCCGAAAAGATGAATGCCCCGCTGGTAGTTGCCAAGGGTAAGGACCTCGTCGCCGCGAACATCCGTAAGCTGGCCGAGTCCCACCATGTTCCCCGGGTCGAAGCGCCTGTGTTGGCGCGGGCCATCTACTTCAATACCGAACTGCAGCAGCAGATACCTGCCGCGCTGTTCCTGTCTGTTGCACAGCTGTTGGCCTATGTATTCCAGCTGCGTGCATACAAGAAAGAGGGGGGCGACATACCGACGCCGCCGCAGGAATATCCGGTACCTCAGGAGTATCAGCATGATTGAGTGGAAATCGCCGAGCGCAATCGGGCGGGAAATCGAACGTGACTCAACAGCCGTAACCGGGGGACAGATCTGATGGAACAGGTGATGGGTGTATTCCGCCAGGCGGGCACGCGGGGGATCGGTGCCCCGATCGTCATACTGATGCTGCTGGCGATGATCGTGCTGCCGTTGCCGGCCTTTCTGCTCGATCTTTTCTTTACCTTCAACATTGCACTTTCCCTGGTGGTGTTGCTGGTAACCGTCTATGCGCTGCGCCCGCTGGACTTTGCGATGTTCCCGTCGATGCTCCTGGTGGCGACCCTGCTGCGCCTGGCGCTGAACGTCGCCTCGACCCGGGTGGTTCTGCTCGAAGGCCATAACGGTGGCGATGCCGCCGGCAAGGTGATCGAGGCGTTTGGCGAGTTCGTGATCGGCGGAAACTATGCCGTCGGCCTGGTGGTGTTTGCGATTCTGGTGATCATCAACTTCGTGGTCGTAACCAAGGGTGCGGGGCGCGTGTCCGAGGTCTCCGCCCGATTCACCCTGGACGCGATGCCGGGCAAGCAGATGGCCATCGATGCAGATCTCAACTCGGGCCTGATCGATCAGAACGAGGCTCGTACGCGGCGCGAAGAGGTTGGTCGCGAGGCCGATTTTTACGGCGCGATGGACGGTGCATCGAAGTTTGTTCGCGGTGATGCGATCGCCGGCATCCTGATCCTGATTATCAACATCATCGGCGGTCTGGCGATAGGTATGGGGCAGCATGACCTCGATCTCAGCACCGCCATGCGCCACTATGCCCTGTTGACCATCGGTGATGGCCTGGTTGCGCAGCTGCCGTCGCTGCTGCTGTCGACCTCCGCCGCGATCATCGTCACGCGCGTTTCCAAAGCCGAGGATCTGGGCAGCCAGGTCGCAACACAGCTGCTGGATAATCCGCGCGCGCTCGCGATCACTGCCACGATCCTGGTCATGCTCGGCGTCATTCCCGGCATGCCGCACCTGGTGTTTCTGCTGCTCGGTGGTGCCGTCGGTGGACTGGCCTACATGATCGGCAAGCGCAAGCAGGAGCCGAAGGCGGAACCGGAAGCAGTGCAGCCG
>Ga0265303_10000630_pt1 | contig 20203 bp, 16 predicted proteins | sample Helome_2_FD_192494 | JGI IMG/M metagenome (GOLD analysis project Ga0265303, IMG submission 192494) | Marine sediment microbial communities from subtidal zone of North Sea - Hel_20160317 (Illumina Assembly) | ecosystem: Environmental > Aquatic > Marine > Subtidal zone > Sediment ... | reverse complement strand
GGGTAATGACGCGTACTCAAAAGGCGCCACCGCAGAGGCTTCTCCCAGGCGATAGGCCTGTGAAATCAGGTAGCCCCCGATCGCGACTATGCCTCCACAGAGCATCAGTAGTTGCAACTGGTAGCTAGTGGGCCAGATCCAGGCGCGTAATAGAAAATCCAGCGATTTGTTGTCGTAAAGATCGAAGGCGCCATCGCCGATGGCCAGGCCGGTAATGGAACTGATCACGATGAATGCGAGCTGGATGTAAAAAGTCAATGCACCTGCCTTTTCCCGGATGCCGAGTTTTCTGGTCATCATCGTCATCGCGGCGTAGGATACTGCTGCCAGTATGGGTAACAGGCTGACCAGCCTGAACACTTCGCTACCGGGGCGCAGCATGATGATGGCGCCGATCAGGCCGACAATAATAACCAGCCATCGTGATAGCCCGACCTTTTCGCCGAGTACGGGCTGAGACAGGATGCAAATGAACAATGGCGCGGTATAGAACAATACCACGGTCTCGGCCAGCGGCATTGCCGCCAGGCCGACGAAGAAAAACATATTCGCCAACACCAGCATCGACCCGCGCAAAAAATGCAGTATCGGGCGCCTGGTTTTCAGTGTCACCAGCCCGCCTTCCAGCTGTACGATAAGCATTACGATGACCAGTGCGAAGCATGAGCGAAACAGGGTTATCTGGTGCAGCGGCAAGTCAGGGCTTAACCACTTGATGATGGAGTCGCTTACCGTCAGGCAGGCCAACGCGCTGACCAGGCAGAGCACAGCCTGGGTGTTCTGGTTAAGATTTTTTAACGGGTTGTGCAATCCTTCGTCCGTTATAGTCATTCCCGCCTGCGCGGGAATGATATCGGCTCTGCGCGGTTTTCAACGGCCTTCGTAGCCTTCGAGGACATTGACCGCGTTAACGCCGATTTCCTCGACCGCATAACCGCCCTCCATGACGAACAGCGTCGGCAGATTAAGGTTCGCTATGGTGCTGCCATAGCGCTTGAAATCATCGCTGGTAAGTTTGAAAAATGATATCGGATCATGTTCGAAAGTATCGACGCCGAGCGAAATCACCACCGCGTCGGGCGCGTAGTTTTCGATTTTCCGGCAGGCGTCCGCCAGTGCGTCTCCCCAGGTTTTGAAATTTGTTCCCGGTCCCATGGGGTAGTTGTGATTGAAACCATCGCCATCGCCCTGTCCGGTTTCATCGGCGTAACCGAGGAAATGCGGGAATGCGTCCCTGGGGTCACCGTGTAAAGATAAGAACATGACATCGGAGCGATCATAGAATATTGCCTGGCTGCCGTTGCCATGATGAAAGTCGACATCCAGCAGGGCCACACGTGATGCACCCTGGTCGATAAATGCCTGTACCGCGACCGCCGCATTGTTAATGAAACAGTAACCGCCAAACATATCGCCAGCGGCGTGGTGCCCGGGTGGGCGGCAAAGTGCAAATGCCGCGGTTGCGCCATCGCGCAAAGCTGCTTGTGCGGTGAGTGCGACGTTTACACTGGCCCGTGCGGCTTGCCAGGTACCCCTGGTAATTGAAGTTTCCGCCGACATTGCGTAATAACCGATCTTGCCGTCGATATGATCAGGTATACGTTGTTGCATACCACGGGAAGGCCAGACAAATGGCATTGCTTCCCCCTCGTAACCCTGGGAAGTCCAGTCATCCCAGCACTGCTCCAGGAATTGAATAAATTGCAAATCGTGGATGCGGGTAACTACTGCGATGTCGAATTCATCCGGTGCGACGATTTCACCCAGGTTTACATCCTTGACGCGTTGCAGAATATGTTCGGCACGGACAGGGCATTCGAAGGGGGGCACCATTACACCCCCGTATAACTCTGCTCTGGCGTCGTGTAGCGCATGTTTTTCACTGAATACGGTTAACATCGTTTGTCTCCGGAAGAAATGCGAGTATCTGGCTGGTATAGCGGTTGCACAAATGCCGCTTGGAAGCCCGGCGTGGTGCTGAAAAGGCGTTGACAGGGGGTTTCGGTTGTCGCGCCACCTGTGCTCAGCGGCTGCTTCAACTCGACCGCTGACAGGTTGTTTCTGGTAGAACGCCGGACTGCCTGAGCCGCGCTCAGATAGCAAAGCTCAGGATCACTCATCCAGTTTGCGGTCCACCGTCCAGGGTGGCAATAGTTTGATACAGGTCAGGTCGGCGATCACGATAAATACCCCAGGCATCGCGGTAATTGCGAATCGCTTTCATGTCAAATTCGTGCACCAGTACGGTTTCGTTGTGGTTATCGGCCTGCTCGACAATCTCGCCGGTATGATCGGCGATGAAGGAATGCCCGTAAAAAGTGAGTTCGTAGCTTTCATCGTGAGTCGCATGTTCGGTGCCAATACGATTGGACGCAATCACCGGTACCATGTTGGCGGCGGCATGCCCTTGCATGGTTCGTTGCCAGTGGCCACTTGAATCGAGGGTAATTGCCGGCGGTGGTTCAGAACCGATTGCCGTTGGATACAGCAACAATTCGGCGCCCATCAGCGCCATGCTGCGTGCGGCCTCGGGAAACCATTGGTCCCAGCAAACGCCAGCGCCGATCTTGCCACAACGGGTATTCCAGACCCGAAAGCCGGTATCGCCGGGATTGAAGTAATTTTTTTCCTGGTATCCCGGGCCATTGGGAATATGTGATTTGCGGTAAACACCGAGTATCGCACCATCGGCATCAACCATTGCCAGAGAGTTGTAAAAAGCGCGATTGGCTCGCTCAAACCAGCTGAAAGGCAATACCACGTTGAGTTCTGCGGCGAGTTGCTGGAATCGTTTTAGCGAACGGTTTTCATCAAGCGTGGTTGCAAGTTCGAAATGCGCTGAATCCTGCTCGATACAGAAGTAGGGTGTCTCGAATAACTCCTGTATAAGGATAACCTGGGCACCCCTGGAGGCTGCCTCGCGAATCAATTTCTCGGCGCGTTCCAGATTTGCTGGCAAATCCCAGCTACAGGCCATTTGAGAGGCTGCAACTCTTAGCATTGACATCGATTTTGCTTCCCGGATGTTTATTTGTAATGCCGAATTCTTATCGATTTTTAGCAGCTTGGCTAGCAATAAAATAATGGATCGCGCACAATTCTGCCCTTGTCGACCTCAATGATGAGCTATGCCTGATCACCTGCCACAGGATGTCGGAGAAAAATCGCTCTGGGGAGCTACTGCAATCGCCAACCCGGTGAGCCATCGGCTTGAGGAATCGTTACAGGCCGATGTACTCGTCGTTGGTGGCGGTTATACGGGCTTGTCGAGCGCGCTGCACCTCGCACAACAGGGAGTATCCGTAGTACTGCTGGAGGCTAAATCGATCGGTTTTGGCGGTTCGGGTCGTAACGCAGGCCTGGTTAATGCCGGAATCTGGCAAAACCCGGATCACGTCATCACCCAACTGGGCGAAGCGTCTGCGGCGCGCTTCAATCATGCCTTGCGAGATTCCCCTGCACTGGTATTCGATCTGGTCAGGCGGTTTGATATTTCATGTGACGCTAGTCAGCGCGGTACTGTCAATATTGCGCACAGTGGATCCGCCATGGCCTATCTCGAGGATCGCTGTCGACAATTGCAGGCATTGGGGGCAGCGGTAGAAATGATCGATGGCGCCCGAGCCGGGGCGATATCGGCTTCGCCGGTATATTCTCATGGTGGAATCCTGGACCCGGATGCAGGCACAATTCACCCGCTTAATTACGCACGCGGATTGGCAAAAGCTGCCCTCGACCAGGGTGCGCTGTTATTCCAGGAGTCCGGTATCGAAAGCCTGAGTCGGCGAAATGATCGCTGGTTGGCGACCACCAGTCGGGGTGAAGTGTCGGCAGATCAGGTTATCATCGCGACCAACGCCTATGCTGATGACAACAGCGAGCAGGTGCGGAAATCGACTCTTCCAGTGTTTATTTTCCAGTGTGCCACCAAACCCCTGTCAGCGGACGTCGCGGCCAGTATCATACCGCAGCGCCATGGCTTGTGGGATACGCAAACCCTGATGACATCGTCGCGTATCGATCGTGGCGGTCGCCTGGTAATGAGTAGCGCCGGCCGCTTGCAGGGATTACAGCGCGCAATTCGACAGAACTGGTTGACGCGCACGCGCGATCGCTTGTTTCCGCAGGTCGCAGGCAGTGCCTGGGAATATCATTGGAGCGGGCAGATCGGGGTAACCTCGAGCAAGATCCTGCGCGTGCAGTTGCTGGCACCGGGCGTATTTGCGCCCGCGGGTTTCAACGGTCGTGGTATCGGTCTCGGGACGGTGATTGGCAAGCACCTCGCAAATACCGTCGTCAGCGGCAATCGCGATGATTTCCCGTTTCCAATCGAGGCCCTGTATACCGAGAAATGGTCCAGGCTACGCGCCGGTTCGATTAACTATGCAACGCTGGCATTACAGTTTTTCAACAGACGTTTAAAATAGTTTGTCTGTACGAAAAAATTTCTGCAGGCGACGGATATGGCTGGAATTATCGACGGTTCCGGATAAAATGTGATCACATTCAACAGGCGAATAAGTAAATGACAGAATCCAAAAGAGTTTCTTTTGACTGGCAGGATCCGATGTTCCTTGAACAGCAGTTGAGCGAAGAGGAGCGCATGATACGCGATGCCGCCCACGATTACTGCCAGGATGGACTGATGTCGCGGGTGCAGATGGCGAACCGCGATGAAGTTTTTCATCGGGAAATCATGAATGAGTTCGGTGCCCTGGGTTTGCTCGGGGCGACACTGCCGGAAGAATACGGCTGCGCCGGTGTGAACTATGTTTCCTATGGCCTGGTTGCGCGCGAAGTCGAACGTGTCGACAGTGGCTACCGCTCAGCCATGAGCGTGCAATCTTCGCTGGTGATGCACCCGATTTATGCCTATGGCGACGAGGCGCAGCGACAGAAGTATCTACCGCGACTCGCTACCGGCGAATGGGTCGGCTGCTTCGGCTTGACCGAGCCCGACGCCGGTTCTGACCCCGCCAGTATGAATACTACTGCTACCACAACCGATGGTGGCTATCTGCTCAAGGGCGCCAAGATGTGGATCACCAACTCACCGATTGCCGATGTCATGGTGGTATGGGCCAAGCTCGATGGTGTCATTCGAGGGTTTGTGCTCGAGCGTGGCATGGAAGGGTTATCCACGCCTAAAATCGAAGGCAAATTTTCGTTGCGTGCTTCGGTCACCGGTGAAATCGTAATGCAGAATGTTTTTGTGCCGGCGGAAAATATGCTACCCAATGTGGAAGGTTTGAAAGGTCCCTTTGGCTGCCTGACCCGGGCCCGATTTGGCATTGCCTGGGGCTCGATGGGCGCCGCTGAATTCTGCTGGCATGCCGCGCGCCAGTATACCCTCGATCGCAAGCAGTTCGGTCGCCCGCTGGCGGCGACCCAGCTGGTGCAAAAGAAACTCGCCGATATGCAAACCGAGATCACGATTGGCTTGCAGGGCTGTTTGCAAATGGGTCGTCTAATGGATGCCGCCAGTTGCCCGGTTGAACTGGTGTCGCTGATGAAACGCAATAACTGCGGTAAGGCGCTCGATATTGCGCGCGTGGCCCGTGACATGCACGGTGGAAATGGCGTATCCGATGAGTACCATGTGATTCGGCATGCCATGAACCTGGAAGCAGTGAACACTTACGAAGGCACTCACGACATCCACGCCCTGATTTTGGGTCGTGCCCAGACCGGTATCCAGGCCTTTTTCTAAAACGGGCGTCCAGATTTCCGGATAACATTAAATAACGAGAACGTGATATGGCGGGACCCCTGACCGGTTTTCGGGTGCTCGATTTGAGTCGTATTCTGGCCGGGCCCTGGGCAAGCCAGATGCTGGCCGATCTCGGTGCCGAAGTCATCAAGATCGAACGCCCCGGTAATGGCGACGATACACGTGGCTGGGGACCACCCTACATGCCGGATCAATCCGGCGACGCGACCGGCGAAGCTGCCTATTTCCATGCAGCCAATCGTGGTAAGCAGTCGGTTTGCATCGATATGTCGCAACCCGCGGGTCAGCAGCTGATCCATCAGCTCGCCTCTCACTGCGATGTGTTTATCGAGAATTTCAAGGTCGATGGACTGAAGAAATATGGCCTCGATTATACGAGTATGGAGCGAACAAATCCCCGGCTGGTGTATTGCTCGATTACCGGTTTCGGGCAGAGCGGACCGTATGCCGGGCGCGCCGGATACGATTTCATGATCCAGGCGATGGGGGGCATGATGAGCGTTACCGGCGAAGCCGATGGGCAACCAATGAAAATTGGCGTTGCACTGGCCGATGTTCTGACCGGGCTTTACGCGGCTAACGCGATCCAGGCCGCCCTGATCCACCAGCAGAAAACCGGGGCAGGGCAGTATATCGACATGGCCCTGCTAGACGTACAGGTAGCAACACTCGCCAACCAGGCAATGAATTTTCTCGCCAGCGGTATGAGTCCGCAGCGTCGCGGTAACTCCCACCCCAATATCGTCCCCTACCAGGCGTTTCAAACCGGGGACGGGCACATCATTCTGGCGATTGGTAACGACGCTCAATTCGAGCGTTTCTGCAAGTTGGCAGGCAGAGGCGAGCTTGCCGACGATGTGCGTTTTCGCAGCAACAGTGACCGGGTCAGAAATCGTGAACTGCTGGTTCCGCAGGTCGCGGCAATCATGTTGCAGAAGTCAAGCGCAGACTGGCTGGTAGCTTTGAATGCCGAGGGAATTCCCGGTGGTCCGATAAACGACATTGAACAGGTTTTTGCCGACCCACAGGTCCAGCATCGGGGCCTGCAACTGGAGCTGGACCACCCCGATGCAGGTAAGGTTGCCAGTGTAGCGAACCCGATCAGGATGTCGTTAACCCCGATTCAGTACGATCGAGCCCCGCCGTTGCTGGGGCAGCATACCGGCGAAGTTTTGACCCGCCTGCTGGGGATGGATGCACAGCAAGTATCGCGTTTAAAGCAAGACAACATTATTGCCTAGGGGCAGTGACGGTGCGCCGGGGCCCGTAATAGCGCTCTGTTCTATTCAGGTTGTTGCTGGGTAATGCAGTGGATGCCGCCCCCGGCGGGTGCTATGTCATTAATATTGACCATTTCTACTTGCCGGTCGGCGAACAGATTGCTCAGGAAACTGCGCACTTTTTCGTCGCTGGGGACGCCGTAAGCGGGCATCACCACCGCGCCATTCGGCAGGTAGAAATTAATGTAGCTGGAGCAGAACATGTCGTGATCCGCACCGATTCCCTCGTGGTTGATTTCCATGTCGATTATTTGCAGTTTTCTGCCCTGCGCATCCGTGGCCAGTTCGAGTGCGCGCCGATTTTCCCGCTCCAGCCTGGCTTCCACACCCTGGCTGGAACTGTCCTTTTCAAACAGCACCACTCCGGGTGCGATAAAACACATAATGCCGTCGATGTGGCCATCGGTCATATCGGAGGTTTCGCCGTCCGGGTCGCCCGGCAGCCAGATGATTTTTCTGGCGCCGGTGGCGCGGCATAATTCAACCTCCGCCTCCCGTTTGCTCATGCCCCAGTTCCGGTTGGGATTCAACACGACTGATTCGGTGGTCGCCAGCGTGCCGTCACCATCGACATGCAGACCGCCACCTTCGAGGGTAAGGCTGGAGCGATAGCAATCCAGTCCCTGCTGTGCGAGCACACGCCCGGCAATCTGTGCATCTTCCTGGTAGACCGGAATGTGGCCTCCCCAGCAGTTGAAGCGCCAGGCCGTGCCGGCAATCTCACCGGTCTGGCGATGCCTGAGAAAGCTCGGACCGGTATCCCGCATCCAGGAATCGTCGCTGGGCAGCGGCAGAACTTCAACATTGTTATCCAGTTGTGCTCGCGCCGATTCGATAGCGTCTTGATTGACAACCATACTGACCGGTTCGAATCTGGCGATGGTATTGGCAACGCGAGCATAGGCATCCTCAACCACCGACATCTCTCCCCACAGATCATTTGCGCTGGGCCAGATCATCCAGCAGCGACTGTGAGTTTCCCATTCTGCCGGCATGATGAAATCAGCATCTGCCGGGTTGTTAGAGGTCAATAAGGGTTGTGCGGTCATGGTGTATGCCTTTTTATTTCAAGCTGCATTATTTAGCAGGCCAGGTGTCAGCAACCCGATAACCCTCGGGCCAGGGATCGTCGGGGTCGAGCATGATCTGGTGGGTGCCGGTAATCCATGCGCGCCCCCTGATCGACGGCAGGATTGCGGCTTTGTTTCCGAGCCGGGTTTCGCTGACGATACGGCAATCAAAACTTGAATCGATGATCGATCTACCGATCAGTCGCTCTCCTGTCTGCATCAAACCTTTGGCATGCAATACCGCCATGCGGGCGGAGCATCCGGTGCCGGTAGGCGAGCGATCGAGTTTGCCGGGGTCGATCACGACAGTGTTTCTGCTGACCTTGACCCCATTCTCGATGCTCAGCGGTAAAGCGAATTCACAAAAAGAGATATGCGCCCAGTCGGGGTTCACTGGATGCTCGAATCCGAGTTGCTCGTTGGCTGCCCTGGTAATTCTCATTCCGATCTCTGCCAGCTCTCTGGCTTCATCGGGTTTGATCTCGAAACCAAGCGTTTTCGCGTCGACGATTACGAAACTATCTCCCCCGTAGGCGGTATCTACAACCAGGGTCCCGACGCCTTCAACTTCGAGCGTCACATCAAGCTGGTCGGCGAAAGAAGGCAGGTTATGTACCTCGATACTTCGTGCCTTGCCATTATCGCAATAGGCTTTTACCGCCACCAGCCCACCCGGGGCTTCGAGAACAAATTCGGTCAACGGTTCCTGCATCGCTACCAGCCCGGTATCGAGTAAAACGGTAGCGACGCAAATCGAATTCGAACCTGACATAGGCGGCGTATGTTCGGGCTCCATAATGATGAAACCGAACTTCGCCTGGGGTTGCTTTGCCGGCACTAGCAGGTTGATGTGCTTGAATACACCACCACGGGGTTCATTGAGGACCAGGTTTCTTAAACTCTGGTCTTGCGCTATCCAGCGGGCCTGTTCCCACAGGGTTTCCCCCGGGGGCGTGGCGACTCCGCCGACGATGACGTTACCCACTTCACCCTCGGCATGACAGGAAACCATGTGAATGATGTTAGCGCTTCTCATGGTTTCCTGAAATGCAGGAAGTAATGAATTAGCCAGGCGATCAGAAATACGAAATACAGCGCCAGGGCCCAGCCGATACTGGAATGCAAACGTGGTTGCTGATCGAAGTTCGCCAGGATAGCGAGTTGAACCGCGAAGATGGCAAGCGCAAGATGTACGACACCCATTATCATCATCTGGTCGCGCAAGAATTGCCGGGTTTGCTGCAGCCGTTCCGGCGCCAGCCAGTAGTCGCGATGCGGTAGTTTACGGCCGAAACCGGCGCGCTTTTCTGACCAGGGGGGTAACAGGATGAATATGCCGAGCAGCATCAACAGGATTAAGGCATATAAACCGAAAAACCCGTTTCTGCTCGACCAGTCGTTTGGCGCCCCCGAGCCATCGAAATGTGACGCCAGGACGTCGGGCATTTGCGGGTAATAATAAGCGATCTGAATTATCGCGAGGACGACAAGGCTATGAAATACGCGCCTGAACCAAATCATGTTGCTCAGCTGTGCGAGAAAATTTGACTCTAAAACACCGCATGCATTGTGTCCAGCGGCATCGTGCTCTCGCTTCTTCATGGCTTTAGTCGGTTTGTAGATTCCATACTGGCATAAAAAACCCCGCAGCAAGCCGTGGAGTTTTTGCGGGCTTCAATTCAGCTTACTGGTATTCGAAAGATTTACTTTCCAATACCGTGCGCTCGTCGTCAAGCACGTTTACCGTCCAGGTTCCGATCCAGGACGGGGCCAGCGTCTTACTGCTCCAGACGCGCCAGCGTGTGCCTTTGACTTCGAAGGTTTTTTCAAACATGACCTTGTCGTTATGAGTCCATTGGTGAGTAATGTTCTGGCCGGAGAAATCACTTAGCTCGGTAAAAAATGATACCGACGTGTATGAACTGCTGTCGATGCTATCCACCACGATTACTGGTTCGCGGTTATCGATACCAGTAGTGAACAGCGCACGACTCACCTCACCGGCAAAGCTGCTGGAACTGATGACAAGTGCCGCGGCGAAAAACAGGGGTTTCATAGACGGACGCATGGAACTCTCCTTAAATATAGTCGAATTGAATATAGCTATAAACCCGGGTGAATTCATTTACAGAATAAGTTACAGATTAATTCTTTATAGCGAGCTATCAACTTTGCTATTGCGCAGCAAGCCGATCATTGCAGTGGAGCTAAGCGACAGGGTCCGGTTTTTACGCGTGACTATGCCGAGTGGGCGTTGCACATCAAGGTCGCGCAACCGGTGACTGCTAAGGCTTGAGTCGACCATGCTCTGCGGCAGAATGCTCCACCCGAGATTGGCTGAAACCATGACCTTGATGGTTTCGAGATAATTGGTTTCCAGAATGATTTTGAGTTGATCCTTGCTGGCGGCGAAAAGACCGTTGATGATCTTGCGCGTGAATGTGCCAAGCGATGGCAGAATCGCGGCATGTTCCAGCAGTTCCAGTGGATCAATTTCCTGCTGGTCGGCGAGCGGATGATCGGCTGCCGTAACGACCACCAGTTGATCGATCCAGACGGCTTCGCAATCAAGTTTTTCGTCGGCGAGTTCAGGCAGCGTGACGATAGCAAGTTCCAGTTCGTTATTCGCGATGGCAATACAGGCATCCTCCGAATCCATGAAGTGCAGGTCGAGATCTACCTGTGGATAACGAATCTTGAAGTCTCTCAATGTTCCCGGTAAGCGGTGCAGTCCTATGTGATGGCTGGTGGCAAAGCTGAGACTTCCCGACGGTGAGTCCTGTTGACGACTCAAACTGAAACGATAGGATTTCAACTCCTGCAGAATGCGCTCGGCGTGAGGTTTGAAAGCCTCGCCATTCGGCGTCAGGATGCTGCGTTTACCGATACGGTCGAATAACTCCGTGTTAATGCTGATTTCCAGCTGGCGAATGCGCTTGCTGACCGCGGGCTGAGTGATGTGCAGTTGCTCGGCGGCCCGCGAAAATGAACCGAGTTCCGTGACTGCGAGGAAGGCATTTATCTGGTTAATTTGCATTATTATTCCTATTTGGAATCAAAATGATGAAAATTATGAATTAGAGTTATTTTAGATGTGAGCGTAAAATCAAGCAAGTTTTATACGGATAGTTAAGATGGCTGGAAAAACACTCTACGACAAGATTTGGGAATCGCATCAGGTGCACCGCAACGATGACGGCACAGCGTTGCTCTACATCGATCGTCATCTGGTGCATGAAGTGACTTCACCACAGGCCTTCGAAGGTCTCGAAATCGCGCAGCGTCAATTATGGCGTAAGCGCTCTATCCTGGCAGTACCCGATCATAACGTACCTACCACCGCGCTTGAGCAGGGTATTACCGATCCGGTCGCTCGCCTGCAGGTAGACACGCTCGATCAGAATTGTGACAAATACGGGCTCACCGAATTCAAGCGGGGGGATGTGCGCCAGGGTATCGTGCACGTGATTGGCCCGGAGCAGGGAGCGACCCTGCCGGGCATGACCGTGGTCTGTGGTGATTCGCATACATCCACTCATGGCGCCTTTGCCGCACTTGCCTTCGGTATAGGCACTTCTGAAGTCGAGCATGTCATGGCAACGCAATGCCTGATCCAGAAAAAATCGAAAAATATGCGCGTTACCGTTGACGGCGCAGTGGGCGAAGGGATTACTGCGAAGGATATCGTTTTGCATATTATTGGCGTCATTGGTACTGCTGGAGGTACTGGCTGCACGATCGAATTTGCCGGTGAAGCGATCACCAGCCTGTCCATGGAAGGTCGTATGACAGTCTGCAACATGACCATTGAAGCGGGTGCGCGAGCAGGGCTGATCGCCTGTGATCAGACCACGCTGGATTATGTCAGGGGCCGTCCGTTTGCGCCCAGTGATGAAATCTGGGATCAGGCAGTCGCTTGCTGGAGTGATTTACATTCCGATGCGGATGCGTCTTTCGAGCGAGAAGTTTCAATTGATGCCGGCGACATTAAACCCCAGGTGACATGGGGAACGTCTCCCGAAATGGTTTGCAGTGTTACCAGTAATATTCCGGATCCGGCAAAGGAGCTCGACCCCATCAAGGCTGGCGGCATGCAGACTGCTCTCGATTATATGGGTCTGCAGGCGAATACCCCTTTTAACCAGGTTTTGCTGGATAAGATTTTTATCGGCTCCTGCACCAATTCGCGAATAGAAGACCTGCGTGCCGCGGCTACCGTTGTCAAAGGCCGCAAAGTGGCGAATAACATCAAGTTGGCCATGGTGGTGCCGGGTTCGGGACTGATCAAGCAGCAGGCCGAAAATGAAGGACTGGATCGGATATTTGTCGAGGCAGGGTTTGAATGGCGTGAACCCGGATGTTCGATGTGCCTCGCTATGAACGACGATCGACTCGAACCGGGCGAACGTTGTGCGTCGACGTCAAATCGGAATTTTGAAGGGCGTCAGGGGCAGGGTGGCCGCACTCATCTGGTGTCGCCGGCGATGGCTGCAGCCGCTGCGATTAAAGGCCATTTTGTCGATGTGCGCGAGTTGTAGAGGACGTCATGGAAAAATTTGAAAAGTTTACCGGTATCGTTGCCGGCATCGATCGCCCCAACATCGATACCGACGCGATTATTCCCAAACAGTATCTCAAGTCAATCAAGCGTTCCGGGTTTGGTATAAACCTGTTCGACGACTGGCGCTATCTTGATCCGGGTGAGCCTGGTCAGAACAATGCCGAGCGTCGTCTGAACCCGGATTTCGTGCTTAACCAGGAACCATTTAAACACGCGCAGATTTTACTGGCGCGAGAAAACTTTGCCTGTGGCTCGTCGCGCGAGCATGCGGTTTGGGCACTGCTGGATTTTGGCATCAAGGTCGTTATTGCGCCCAGTTTCGCCGATATTTTTTACAATAATTCATTCAAAAACGGACTGTTACCGATTGCCCTGGGCGATGACCTGGTGGAGCAGTTGTTTGACGATCTGGAAACTGTTCAGGATTACCGGCTAAGCGTCGATCTGGAGAAGCAGCTAGTCAGTACTGCGCAAGGTATTGAAATGAGCTTCGAGGTCGATGAGTTTCGTAAATCCTGCCTGCTACAGGGACTCGACGATATAGGACTGACAATGCAGTACGCTGCTGCTATCAAGGCGTTTGAGCAGCAGTATTATGAGGCCATGCCCTGGTTGAAGTAGGAGCGACGATGACTAGCAAGATTGCAATTTTAGCCGGTGACGGGATCGGCGTTGAAATTATCGCCGAGGCGGTAAAAACCATTGAATGCTTGCAGCAGGACTTCGATCTTGCCGCGGAGCTGGAGTATGCGTCCATCGGCGGTGCCGGTTACGATCGCTATGGAAAGCCGCTGCCCGAGGAAACGCTAGCGATCTGCGAGCAGGCGGATGCGATACTTTTTGGTGCCATTGGTGGCCCGGAGTACGATGATCTGGAGCGTGAGTTGCGCCCGGAAAAGGGCCTGCTGAATTTGCGTTCTGCTTTGTCCCTGTTTTCCAATTTGCGTCCGGCGATACTTTATCCGCAGCTGGCAGATGCCTCCAGTCTGAAATCTGAACTGGTTGCAGGCCTCGATATTATGATCGTGCGCGAACTTACCGGTGGCATTTATTTCGGACAGCCACGAGGCATACGTGAACTCGAAAATGGTGAGCGTGAGGGTTTTAATACCCTGGTGTATGCGGAACACGAAATCGAACGTATTGCCCGTTCGGCCTTCGATATAGCGATGCTGCGTAACCGCAAGCTATGTTCGGTTGACAAGGCCAATGTGCTCGAAGTTTCCGAGCTCTGGCGTGAGGTGCTGAATCAGGTCGCTGGTGAATATCCAGACGTCGAATTGAGTCATATGTATGTCGATAATGCTTCCATGCAACTGGTGCGTGCGCCTAAGCAATTCGACGTCATCGTCACCACCAATTTATTCGGCGATATCCTGTCTGACACCGCGGCGATGTTAACCGGCTCGATTGGCATGTTACCGTCGGCATCGCTCGATAAAAACGGCAAGGGTTTATACGAGCCCGTGCATGGCTCGGCGCCGGATATCGCAGGCAAGGGTATCGCCAATCCGCTGGCGACCATTCTGTCACTGGCCATGATGCTGCGCTACAGCCTGCAGCAAGCGGCACTCGCGGAACGGATCGAAACTGCGGTGGGTAATGTGCTCAACCAGGGATTTCGAACTGCCGATATCGCCGACGGTGCACATACTGTCAGTACCGCGGATATGGGTGACGCGGTGGTGGCGGCGCTGCGAGCATCTGCGAAATAACTTCTCAAGCGGAGATCGATCGATGAAAAGAGTTGGATTTGTCGGCTGGCGTGGCATGGTCGGTTCAGTGTTAATGCAGCGTATGCTTGAAGAGCAGGATTTCGCGCGCATTGACGAGCCCGTATTTTTTACAACATCTCAAATGGGCCAGGCTGGACCCGATATTGGCAGGGAAGTCTCCCCGCTTCAGGATGCGACTGATTTCGCACAGTTAAAATCGATGGATGCCATTGTCACCTGCCAGGGTGGTGATTACAGCAAAAAGGTTCATGCGGATCTTCGCGGCAGTGGCTGGAACGGCTACTGGATCGATGCCGCCTCGACATTGCGCATGGAAGAGCAGAGCGTGATTATCCTGGACCCGGTGAATCGTTCGGTTATCGACAATGCACTCGCCCTGGGGCAAAAGGATTTTATCGGTGGAAATTGCACCGTCAGTCTGATGATGATGGCCATGGGCGGTTTATTCGAACACGACCTGATCGAGTGGATTAGCGTGATGACTTACCAGGCTGCCTCGGGTGGTGGTGCGCGTCATATGCGGGAACTGATTGCCGGTATGGGTAGCATCTACCAGACTGTGGCCGATTTGCTTGATGATCCGTCTTCAGCAATTCTGGAGATTGATCGTCTGGTTACCGAGCAATTACGTTCCCCCGGTTTCCCGAGTCAGCAGTTTGGCGTTCCCCTGGCTGGTAGTCTGATTCCCTGGATCGACGCCCAGCTTGACAATGGGCAGAGTCGGGAAGAGTGGAAGGCCGGTGTCGAGGCTAACAAAATCCTGGGTCGCGGTGATGATGCGATCCCGATTGATGGGCTCTGCGTGCGCGTTGGTGCGATGCGTTGTCACTCACAGGCATTAACCGTGAAGCTGAAAAAGAATGTACCGCTGGACGAAGTTCACGACATGCTGGCCGCGTCGAACGACTGGGTTAAGGTTCTGCCCAATGACAAACAAATTTCCATGGATGCCCTGTCACCAGCTGCAGTTACCGGCTCACTCGATATTCCGTTAGGCAGACTGCGCAAGCTGAACATGGGTGACGAGTTTCTTGCCGCCTTCACGGTGGGTGACCAACTGTTATGGGGCGCCGCAGAGCCGTTGCGACGCATGCTAAATATTTTGCAGGAGTATTAGCGTGGAACATGTTATTGCGCTTTCTCACGCCAGTAGTGTCGCGGCCGAGGCAATCCTGGAAAAACTTCCCCAATCCGGCATTACGTCGGATTCGCTGGTTTTGCTCGACCATGATGCGAATATCGGTAAGCGTCTGCCATTTGCCGATGGCTACCTGAGTCTGCAGGATCAATACAAATTTGATCTTTCTAACTGTGCGCTGTTGTTGATGCCGGAAGCTGATGCCGAAATGGAGTCACTTGCGCTGAGCCAGGGCTGCCTGCTGCTAAGCCATACACTTGCAAGCGACTCGCCCGCACTTTTTGTTGCTGAAGGCGGGCCGCAACCCGATCTTGCATATACGCAAACAAGTTTGCGGCTTGCCGGCGCTGAACTTTCCAGCCTGTTACCGGTATTGCTGGAGCTTAATCAGGTTGCTCCAATCGAACACATCAACATAACCTTGTTGCGCAGCGCAGAGTTTCAGGGTAGGGCCGGGGTTGATGAACTGGCGTCACAAACTGTCAATTTATTGAATACCAGGGCCGTCGAACCAAGTGTCTATGCCCAACAAATTGCCTTCAATTTACTGCCGGAAATGGCTGACCCGCTGCTTGAGAAAGACATAAGGGATTTTTTGGGAAATAATTCATATTCTATTGCCCTGCAAACCGTTAACGTACCGATATTCCATGGTCTTGCCGCAGCGGTGCAGCTGCGTTTCGCATCAAATATCAGTCTCGAGGGCTGTAAAACCCGATTAGCTGGACTTGCAAACATGACTGTGAAAAAAGGACTTGTCAGCCCGATTTCGGATTGTAATCAATCGTTTAGCTGTATCATAAGCCTACTCGAACAGGCGCCGAACCAACCCACAGACCTGCAATTCTGGGTAATTACGGACCCCATGAGATATGGATTAGCGAATAATTACGTGAATGTTACAGACTTTTTGCTAAAATCTTTTTTGTAATCTATAGTTACATGTAATTGTGAAAGTGCTTTCTTTAAAGTAAATTCTCTGACTGCAATCATAGGTGCATGGAATTTAGGCACTTTATATAAGAAATAAGGTTGGGGAGCTGGGAGACTATAACGTGCGTAATCTGGGACTAATTGTAGCATTATGGTTGGCGGTTCTGCTGCCGACGAACAGTCTTGCCTTGGGTCTGGGCGAGATTGAAGTCAATTCATTCCTTAATCAGCCTCTTAATGCTGAGATCGAAGTGATATCGGCTCGTCCCGGCGAGATCGATGATTTACTGGTGAGCCTTGCTTCCCGCGAAGCTTTTACCCGTGCTGGACTGGCACGGACACGTAACCTGTCGGAACTTAGATTCACGGTCAGGAAAAACGAGGAAGCTGATCGGGCGGTTATTGTTGTTACCACCAAGGGCTCTGTCAAAGAACCCTTTCTTAACTTTTTGATTGAAGCAGACTGGTCCAAGGGTCGGGTGCTACGTGAATTTACGATATTACTCGATCCACCGTTTTACGCGGACCAGCCCGCAGCGACTGAAATCACCAGTCAACCAGTGGAGCAACCGGTAGTTGAAGAAGCCAGTGTCAGTGAAATCGTGGAGCAATCAGGTGTAACCCCGATAGCGCAAAGCAGCGAACCCGCTGCTACAGAGCCAGCTGAAACTTATGAGACAATAACCGAACCCATCGCGTTAACAGAAGATACCCAGCCAGAACCTGCCCAGCCAGAACTAGCCAGTGACGCCTATGTCGCAGCTGAAACCCAGAACATCATCGAAGGTGATGTTTCAGTCGTTAAGGGCGACACACTTTGGAGCATTGCCTCTGGCTACAAGGATCAGGACCACAGTATGGCGCAGGTGATGCTGGCGTTTCAGCGTGCCAACCCTGCCGCGTTTACCGACGGCAACATCAACAACATGAAGGTCGGTGCTGTGCTGCGCACGCCCAGTGCCGATGAGCTTAACGCAATAGGACAACAGGAAGCCTATGCAGAAGTTCTGGTCCAGAACGGACTCTGGGATGAGTATGTGGAGCGTGTTACCGGAGTCTCGTCCGCGGTTGTCAGTGAAGACGGCGGTGCCGAAGAAGTGGTAACCCAGGAAGACAATGCCGAAGCAGAGGGCGAATTAAGTCTGCTGCTACCCGGGGAAGGTGAAACCGAATCAACCGGTATCGGTGATACTGGTGATGCCGATGCATTGCGCACCAGGCTCGCTATCGCCGAAGAAGAACTGGACGCATCGCGAATTGAAAATCAGGAACTGGAATCTCGAATCGCCGAACTCCAGGCCCGCCTGTCCAAGGTTGAAGAACTGCAGAAAATGGTTGAGATCGAAGACGACAGTCTCGCCCAGATGCAGGCAGATCAAGTGCAACAGGACGCAGCAGCCGAAACTATGGAGCAGGTCGAAGAACAGGCTGCGACTGAGTCCGTAAGCGATGCTATCGAGGCCGATGAAGAAGCTTTGCTGGAAGAGTTGCTCGCTGAAGAAGCGGCAGCACAGGCCGAAGAGCAGGCTGTTGCCGATGGTAGTGCAGTCGAGGCGGCAGCTAGTGATGACGCGATGACTGACGATGCTGCTGCTGAAGATGCTGGCGTTGATGCTGCGATGGCCGATGATGCAATGGCTGATGAGGCGGTAACTGAAACAGCCAGCACTGACGAGATGATGACCGAAGAGGCCGAAGCCGAGACAACGGTGCCACCACCGGCACCGGTAATCGTGACCGAACCTGTGACCCGTGCACCCTCTATTTTCGACGGTATATTGCCGCCTGATGTTATCGATATGATCCCGTCTATGGACGGCATCCTGAATGACCCCATTATTCTCGGCGCAGTCGGCGGCGTAATCATTTTGCTGTTGATACTGATAGTTCTCAAACGTCGGAAAAGTTCATCTGACGATGATTCCGGAATCAGTGCCAGTAGCGATGAAGATTTATTCGCTGGTGATGAAGAGGAAGAACTGACTCCGATTCATCTCGCGGATGGCGGTGTCGATGTCGTTGAACCCGTTGAAACCGACATCAATCTTCCAACCGATCACGATGTCGCTCCAGCGCAGGCCGATGCCGAGCAGCAAGATGATCTTGCAGCCACTGCGATCATTTCAGCGGTCGATATGCCTGAGCCGGAAGCAACAGCTCCAGCGGCGGCGACTGCCGAGCAGGATGATGTCCTTAACGAGGTCGATGTGTACCTCGCCTATGGACTCTACGATAACGCCGAAGATCTGCTAAACAGCAGTTTGACCGAACACCCTGAGCGCGCTGATTATCGCGCCAAGCTGCTTGATACCTATTTTGCGACCAAAAACGTCGACGCCTTCAGCAAGGAAGCCGATAAGCTTAAATCGATGGGAGACGCGGCCAGTGACTACTGGGATCGTGTGCAGATTATGGGTTATGAGCTGGCGCCCGCCAATCCGTTATTTTCGGATGCTAAGGATAGCGGTCTTAGTGCAGCTGACCTCGAGATTACCAAGCCTCAGGAAGCTGATTTTGATCTTGGAGCATCGGAGGACGATGATACCAATTTCTCCACCACTGATTTTAATCTCGGTGAAGATGATACCGGTGGTGATTTTAGCGACACCTCGAATATGGGCGAAGCGGGTGAAATAGCCGAGACCCAACAGATCCCCCAGCTTGACGAACTGCCCGAACTCGACGGCGAAGACGACACCGGTTTTGGTGTCGAAGCCCACGCAGAAAGTGCAGCAGAAGGCCAGCTCGATGCAACTCTGGAACTTCCGGATGAAGTTGGTGACGAGCTTGAGTTTTCGATGGATGCTGAGCCTGGCAGTAGTGATAGCGCCGAGGGTGGAGAAGCGATCGTAACCGATGACGCCGATCTGGATGATATCGCGATGGAATTCGATATCGCCGAGGAAGAGGCTGCAACGGTAGATGATAAATCTGAAGTTGATTTTGGCGCCGAGTTCGAAGAAGCCCTCGAAGCAGCCGACGACCTGGAGCTTGATGATTCCGAGGTAATCCCTTTCGAACCTGATCTGACCGATACCACTGCTGCTGCAATGGAAATGGACGATGATGCCGTCGAGCTTAACCGGACCAGAGAGGACGAAACGGGTTTTACGGACACAGCAATAGTCTCGCCGGGTCTCGATGACCAAAACGATGACAGTATCGATCTTGGCATGGAAGATACCGCCATGATAGATCTGGATGGCGACGAGACTTCTCTCGGCACCGCAGAACTAAACCTTGATACCGCCGAGTTGGCGATGGCCGCAGGCGATGACGAGTTTGATGATGATGAAGATATTTCCATTATCGATTTCGGCGGTGAAGATTTTGTCGAACCTACCGATATCATCGAATCGATTGATGAAGCGGACGACTCGATTGCTATGGATGTTGATGTCGATGACGGTGACGATGTCCAGACCGGTACTTTTGCCCCCGGCGATTTCGAACAACCCACTGGCGCCGTCGATCCGCTTTCAGATATCGATGACATCGGCGACCTGATGTTGCCGGACGATGTCGATGAGGTTTCGACCAAGCTTGATCTTGCACGGGCTTTTATTGATATGGGTGATACCGAAGGCGCGCGAGGAAGTCTGGAAGAGGTTATGTCCGAAGGAAATGACGACCAGAAAGCAGAAGCAAAATCGCTGCTCGAGCAAATCTGACAGACTAAGCGGCACAACCGTCCCAAACTGGCATTCCTGAGCCCGCTGTGAAAACGGCGGGTTTTTTTTGTTTGTTATTCACC
>Ga0265303_10000629_pt1 | contig 20212 bp, 14 predicted proteins | sample Helome_2_FD_192494 | JGI IMG/M metagenome (GOLD analysis project Ga0265303, IMG submission 192494) | Marine sediment microbial communities from subtidal zone of North Sea - Hel_20160317 (Illumina Assembly) | ecosystem: Environmental > Aquatic > Marine > Subtidal zone > Sediment ... | reverse complement strand
CTTCCTTGCGCAGTGGATTATCCGCACGCTGCAGATCTTCCTGGTGCACGGTAATGCCGACCTTGCGGCGCGGCAAATAATGATTGGCTGGCGCGGTGCCCCATTCGGGCATTAACTGGTACCCACCAGCATCATTGATCGCCTTCGAAGCTTCCGATTCCGGATCATGGATATCGCCATAGATGCGCGCGCTGGTCGGGCAGGAAAGCACACAAACCGGTTTACGCTCTTCCTCGGGCAGACTTTGATCGTAGATTCGATCAACACAAAGGGTGCATTTCTTCATGACTTTCTGTTGTTCATCGATTTCGCGCGCACCGTAGGGGCATGCCCAGGAGCAATATTCACAACCGATGCACTTGTCGTAATCCACCAGCACGATTCCATCCTCGGGACGCTTGTAACTCGCGCCAGTGGGACATACCGGGACACAGGGCGGATCTTCGCAATGCAAACAGGACTTGGGGAAATGTACAGTCTGGGTATTGGGAAAACTGCCTACTTCGAACGACTGCACCCGGTTGAAAAAGGTTCCGGTCGGCTCCGCACCATAAGGATTGCGATCCACCATCGGGCCCGCTTCGCCCGAAGTATTCCATTCCTTGCAACTGGTGACGCAGGCATGGCAGCCGACACAGGTATTGAGATCGATAACCAGGGCAAGCTGCGTCATTTGCCGAGTCCCTTGAAAAAAGCCTGCCATTTACCCCGCGCCGGTTCCATGCCGGGCACAGGCGGCTGGATTTCGAATTGCGGTGAAGTTTGCTCAGGTTCGCTGTCATCTGCCCGGTAAACCCGAACGCGAACGTCGTACCAGGCAGCCTGGCCGGTGATCGGGTCGGAATTAGAATAGCGGTAATCACTTCTCTCCGACGGAATTTCCTCGCTGATCAAATGGTTTAATAAAAAACCCTTTTGTGATTCATTGGCCCTGGCATCCAGAGCCCATGCGCCCGAGGCCTTACCGATCGCGTTCCAGGTCCACACGGTACCCGGTTCCACGGCCTCGCTGAATCGGCACATACAACGTACTCGACCGTGCGCGGATTCAACCCAGATCCAGTCACCGTCAGCAAAACCGTTCTGGGCCCCGACACGCGGACTGACAAAGAGATAATTATGCGCATGAATCTGCCTGAGCCATGCGTTTTGAGAATCCCATGAGTGATACATCGCCATCGGCCGCTGCGTAATCGCATTTAACGGGTACCTGTCCTTGTCGATGGTCTGGGTTTCCAGCGGTTCGGAATAAAAAGGCAGGGGATCGAAGTGCGTGCGTACCCGCTCCCGCAGGTAATCGGGAGGTTGTCGTCCGGCGCGCTTGCCCTCGGCGGCGAGGCGAAATCTTTGTAGCACTTCCGAGTAAAGGTGCAGGTTGACCGGATCGGTATAGCGTATCAGGCCATGATCCTGTGCCCAGTGCAGATAGCCACGGTTCCAGTTGCGCATGTACTGGAAAGAACGGGGCAGTTCATGCTGGTATACACAGTTATTTTTGGCATACATTTCCCACTGGTTTGGATTGGGTTCGCCACGCATGAATTTCTCACCACCCTTGCCCCGCCAGCCCGCCAGAAATCCGATCCCCGAGCCCGGCTCGGTCTCGTAGTTAATTACCAGATCCTTGTAATCCTTGAACTTGCGCGTACCGTCGAGATTCAAAAAGCGCGGTAATTTGAGCCGTGTACCCAGCTCCACCAGCACATCCTGGAAGGGACGGCAGTCGCCCATGGGCGCGACCACCGGAACCCGCACCGAGTCGACCGGGCCTTCGAACTCCGATATCGGTCGATCCAGCATCGACATCGCGTCGTAACGTTCGAGGTAGGAAGTATCCGGCAGCACGATGTCGGCAAACGCAATCGTTTCCGAATGGAAAGCATCGCAAACCACCAGGAACGGGATCTTGTATTCACCGTCATCGTTCTTGTCGACCAGCATTTCGCGCACGCGACCGGTGTTCATCGATGAATTCCAGGCCATATTCGACATGAACAGCATGAGCGTATCGATTGAATAGGGATCACCGCGCCAGGCATTGGTAATCGCGTTATGCATCAATCCATGCACCGACAGCGGGTACTCCCAGGAAAAGCCTTTGTCGAGCCGCACCGCTTCGCCCTGCTCGTCGACGAACAGGTCTTCGGGCGAGGACGGGAAGCCCAATGGCATGCCGTCCAGTGGCGCACCGGGTTGCACCGCGGCAGGCGAGTTTGGCGGCTTCGCACAAGGCGGAATCGGACGTGGAAATGGCGCCTTATGCCGAAACCCGCCGGGCCGATCGATGGTGCCGAGCATCGTCATCAGAATGCCAAGTGCACGGATCGACTGAAATCCGTTTGAATGCGCCGCCAGTCCGCGCATCGCGTGAAAGGACACCGGGTTACCGGTTACCGATTCATGCTCTTTACCCCAGGCATCCGTCCACGGGATCGGCAACTCGATCTTTTCATCGCGCGCGGTAATACCCATCTCGTGCGCCAGGCGACGTATCGTGTCCGCGTCGATGCCGGTAATACCCGCCGCCCATTCCGGGGTGTATTGCACGACACGTTCCTTGAGCAGCTGGAAGGAAGGTTTAACCTTGCTACCGTCGTTGAGTTCGAATTCACCCATCAGACGCGGGTCGGCGCCCTCACTATGCGAATACACCGCCTTGTCCAGGTTACGGTCCCACCACATCTTGTTTTCCGGTTCGATGCAGGTCTTTTCTACCTCTTTATCCGAACGCAGGAACAGGCCGAACTCGTCACTGTCCGGATCGGCATGCACCAGGTCTGGAGAATTGGTGTAGTGCAGCAGGAAATCTCTATCGTAAAGCCCGAGCGAGATGATCTCATGAATGATTGCCAGCAGCAGCGCGCCATCGGTACCGGGCTTGATCGGTATCCATTCATCGGCAATCGCCGCATAACCGCTACGCACCGGATTGACGGCGATAAATTTGCCGCCGTTACGCTTGAACCTGGCCAACGCCATTTTCATCGGGTTGGAGTGATGATCCTCGGCAGTACCGAGCATGATAAACAGACGCGAACGTTCCAGGTCGGGTCCGCCGAACTCCCAGAATGAACCGCCAATGGTGTAGATCAGTCCGGCCGCCATATTGACCGAACAGAATCCACCATGGGCCGCGTAGTTAGGAGTGCCGAATTGCTTGGCGAATAACCCGGTCAGGGCCTGCATCTGGTCACGCCCGGTGTAGAAAGCGAACTTCTTGGGATCCGTGTCACGAATATGCTGCAAACGCTCGCTGATCGTGGTGAAGGCCTCCTCCCAGGAAATCTCCTCGAATTCTGAACTACCCCGCTCGGCGCCCTGCTTACGGCGCAACGGTTTGGTCAGGCGCGCCGGCGAGTACTGCTTCATAATTCCGGAAGCACCCTTGGCGCAAAGCACTCCCTTGTTGATCGGATGCTTAGGGTTACCCTGGATAAAGGTGACCTCACCATCTTCCACCGTTACATTGATGCCACATCGGCAGGCGCACATGTAACAAGTGGTCGATTTGATTTCTCGCTTGGTCGCGGGGCTTGCAGCCATCTAAATGCCGGTCCAGTCAGATAAAGAATGAAGCTTAGTGTGTTGTGCCGTCCATCAGGATGCAAAACAAATAATTTGATCACGGTAATAAGGCAATTAATAACCAATAAGCTGGGCTTATTACCGGATCAAACTTATTAAATTTACTTATAATTAATCGATTCCCAGGACCGTTTTGGCAGGATTGCACTGCGCGATTGTAACCAGGCTAAAAGCCGATATGCCTGCCCGGTAGAGCGCATACATCTCTCGAACCCAGGACCAGGCAACCTGATCGCCCGGCGCCTGTTGATCTGTATCAGTCGGGATCGATATCCAGACCTCGATTTCAATTTAGCTGGCACATTCGGAAAACAGCCCTGATACAATTGCATTCTGAGCACAGATCCGTGTAGCCACTTCAGTAGCGACATCGCTACATTAAATCTCATGCTCCATCGTGGACAAAAAAACATGCCAGAAATTCGACCGCCCAGTAAAGCCGATGGACCGTTTAATTCAGGACAACAAGTATTGCCCTGGTGGCGTTATCTGGTCTGGTTTGTAGTCCTGGTCCTGTTCTCCTGGTACTGGTTGAATACTGCCGAGATCGATCAACAGACCCTGTCCTACAGCGAATTTAAAACCGAGGTGGCTGAAGACCAGGTCGCCCGCGTTAAATTGCGGGGTGACCGGGTGAGCGGTGAATTTCGACAGGCTCGCATTACTGCCGCACAGGGTGAAAGCAAACCATCGACCCGTTTCGTGACCACGTTGCCGCCAGTACTGGATGCCGAATTGATCCCATTGCTTGAACAGCACGAGGTCGAGATTCATGCGGTCTCAGGTGAAGCTAACTGGCTGACAAAGGCGCTAATCGGGGTATTGCCCTGGATCCTGATCATCGGCCTTTTCTGGTACGGTACGCGCAGGATGCAGAAAAGCCTGGGCGGACTCGGTGGTTCCAATGGCCCGTTCGATTTCGGCAAATCCCGGGCCAAACGCTTCCGTCAATCCGATTCGGAACTGAGCTTCGATGATGTCGCCGGACTCGAAAATGCCAAGCGGGATCTGTACGAAATAGTGGGTTACCTCAAAGATCCCGGGCACTATCGCAAACTGGGCGCAAAAATCCCGAAGGGAATATTGTTGATGGGGCCACCGGGTACCGGAAAAACCCTGCTCGCCAGGGCCGTTGCCGGCGAAGCCGGAGTACCATTTTTCAGCATCAGCGGCTCTGAGTTTATCGAAATGTTTGTCGGTGTTGGTGCTTCTCGGGTGCGCGACATGTTCAAGAGTGCACGTAAGGAAGCACCCTCGATAATCTTCATCGATGAAATCGATTCGGTCGGCCGCGCCCGCGGCACCGGTCTCGGAGGAGGTCATGATGAACGCGAACAGACATTGAACCAGATATTGGGTGAAATGGATGGCTTCGACCCTCACGAAGCCGTGGTAGTGCTGGCAGCGACTAATCGACCCGATGTACTCGACGCCGCACTGCTCCGCCCTGGCCGCTTCGATCGCAAGGTTACGCTCGACCTGCCGGATAAAAAAGCACGCCGCGCAATTCTCAATATTCATGCGGCCGATGTGCCGCTCGCTGCTGACGTCGATCTGGATCGTATTGCCTCCTTGACAGTCGGTTTTTCCGGCGCAGACCTGGAAAACCTGGTCAACGAAGCCGCGTTGTTATCAGGTCGCGAGAACCGTGACACGGTTGATATGGAGTCATTGCTCAACGCCCGTGACAAGGTCGTGCTTGGCAGCAAACGTGAACTGATCATCGGCGACGATGAGAAAAACCTGGTCGCGCATCACGAGGCCGGCCATGCACTGGTCGCCAGCCTGTTGCCGACCGCCGATCCGTTGGACAAGGTCACTATCATTCCACGCGGTCGCTCACTGGGCGCTACCGAACAGATTCCTGAAGAGGAACATTACAACCTCAGATACAGTTATGTTCGCGATCGGATCGGCGTAATGCTGGGCGGCCGGGTGGCGGAACAGCTGGTGTTCGGCGAAGTCAGTTCCGGGGCCGAAGAAGATCTCAAGCAGGCTACTCGCCTGGCTAGACACATGGTGACACACTGGGGTATGAGCGAAAAAATCGGTCCGGTCGCGTTTCGCCGCGGCGAAGAGCATATTTTCCTCGGTCGGGAAATGACCCAGCAACGCGATTTCAGCGAGCATACCGCGCAAATCATCGACGACGAAATCTGCACACTACTCAAGACAATCGAACAGGAAATCAAGCACCTGTTGCAGCAACATCGCACTCAACTCGAGTCTCTCGCGATCGCGCTACTGGAAAAGGAAACCCTGGAGGCCGATGAAATTTCATCGATATGCGGATGAGGAGTGACGGGAAAATACATGGCCTTTGAGCTCGAACGGCAAAAAATGATAGCCGATATCGAATCCGGGGTTGCCGCCACACGGGGAATGACGGGGCGGGAACACCTGGATCCACGGGTCATGGAAGCCATGCTGCGGGTGCCACGAGAAGATTTTGTGCCGGCTGATATGCGCCATGCGGCATTCAGAGATGGCGCTTTGCCCGTCGGACACGGACAAACCATTTCTCAGCCCTACATTGTCGCCCTGATGACAGATCTACTCGACCTCAAGGCCGATAGCGTCGTTCTGGAAATAGGCACCGGAACGGGTTACCAGGCAGCGATTCTGTCACAGCTCGCGCGCCGGGTTTACACGATCGAAAGAATTCCTGAATTAGCCCGGGCAGCACAACAGCGGCTCGCTGAAATGGGCTTCGATAATATTGAAACCCGCTGCAGCGACGGTTACCTGGGATGGCCGGAAAAGGCGCCGTTCGACGGTATCCTGGTCGCCGCTGCCGCGGCTGATGTCCCCCCGGCGCTACTCCGGCAACTTGGACCAGGTGGGCGCATGGTGATACCGGTCGGCCTGCCCCATATGCACCAGGAATTAATGCTCTTTACCGGGGACCAGCACGGTAAAACCCACAGCAGAAAAATACTGGGAGTCGCGTTTGTCCCGCTGGTCGAGGACGCCTGAGACTTCGTTTTGCAGCAAACAGATATTGTTTCGCGTTGATGCGGTGAATTCGCTACCATTGCGTGGGCTACTCAATAACAAGATCTATTTTTTTCATTTTCCGTTATCAAACCATTATTTAGATGATTCGCGTAGACAACGTCTGTAAGTACTTCGGTGGCCTGAAGGCGGTCGATCATGTCTCGATTGAAATCGCTGCGGGTTCCATCACCGGTTTAATCGGACCCAACGGAGCCGGTAAGACCACGCTGTTTAATACGATCGCTGGTCTCTATGCGCCGACCGAGGGCCGGGTTTTTCTCGATGACGAAGAAATCACTGGCTTGCAACCTCACCAGTTATTCAACAGGGGCTTGCTGCGCACCTTTCAGATAGCACACGAATTCACGCGCCTGTCGGTGGTCGAAAACCTGATGATGGTACCGGGGCAACAGGCCGGAGAGAACCTGATCAATACCTGGTTTCGACGCCAGCAGGTAAACCGGGAAGAGCGCGCCATCAACGAGCGCGCCATGGAAGTGATAGATTTCCTCAACCTCGGACAGGTTGCCAACGAAATCGCCGGTAATCTTTCCGGTGGGCAAAAGAAATTACTCGAGCTGGGCCGCACCATGATGGTCGATGCCAAAATTGTATTTCTCGACGAAGTCGGCGCCGGGGTCAATCGAACCCTGTTACGCGAGATCGGTGATGCGATAATCAAGTTGAATCAGGAAAAGAACTACAGCTTTTGCATGATCGAACACGACATGGACTTCATCTCACGCCTTTGTGATCCGGTGATTTGCATGGCCGAGGGTGCGGTCCTTGCCGAGGGTACGGCCGATGAAGTCAAAAACAATGAGGAAGTGATCGAAGCCTATCTCGGGCGGGGGCTCAAGCACAAGGAAGCCGCGACATGAGCTTTCTGAGCGGCAAAAATCTGGTTGGTGGCTACGGCGGTGCAGATATCCTCAAGGGCTGCACGATAGACGTCAACGAAGGTGAAATCGTGGTAATTGTCGGTCCGAATGGTGCCGGCAAATCCACCGCTATGAAAGCCCTGTTAGGAATGCTCGAATTGAAACAGGGTGAGGTTCTCTTTCGCGGCAAGGATATTTCCAGGTTAACACCGCAGGACCGCATCGCCGAGGGCATCGCCTTCGTACCGCAGACCAACAATGTGTTCACCAGCATGACCGTCTACGAGAACCTCGAAATGGGTGCTTTTTTACGCGATGACGACATCAACGCTACCATCGAGCAAATCTACGAGCTGTTTCCGATCCTGGCGGATAAAAGGAATCAGCTCGCCGGCGAACTCTCCGGCGGACAACGTCAGCAGGTCGCGGTTAGCCGCGCCCTGATGTCGCAGCCCGCGGTGCTGATGCTGGATGAACCTACCGCCGGCGTATCACCAATCGTTATGGATGAGTTGTTCGATCGTATACTCGAAGTACGCCAGAGCGGGGTTGCCATCCTGATGGTCGAACAAAATGCACGCCAGGCCCTACATATTGCCGACCGTGGGTTTGTACTGGTGGTTGGTGAAAACCGACATACCGATAGCGGCCAGGCCTTACTCGCCAATCCCGAAGTACGACGGTCTTTCCTGGGGGGTTAAATGGAAGCCGTTACCGATTTTATCAATGCCGTTGTCCTCCTGCTCAACTTCATCGTTGTACCCGGATTAGCCTATGGCTCGCAACTGGCTCTCGGTGCGTTGGGCATTACGCTGGTTTTCGGCATCCTGCGCTTCGCCAATTTCGCCCATGGCGACACCATGGCTTTCGGCACCATGATCACGATTCTGGTCACCTGGTGGTTGCAATCGAAGGGTATCAACCTGGGTCCATTGCCGACCGCCCTGCTGGCATTGCCTGCCGGCATCGTGCTGACAATCGTTTTACTGCTCATCACCGATAAGACCGTGTATCGCTACTATCGGCACAACAAGGCGGTGCCGGTGACTTTCATGATCGCGTCGATGGGAGTGATGTTCATGACCAACGGCATCGTGCGCTTCGTCATCGGACCCAACGACCAGCGTTTCCTCGATGGCGAACGCTTCATCATACGAGCGCGTGATTTCAAAACCATGACCGGTTTGAGCGAAGGACTCAGCATCAAGCTATCGCAGGGATTAACCATCGTAATTGCAATTATTCTGGTTGCCCTGTTGTTCTGGTTTTTGCAAAAAACCCGCATGGGCAAGGCGATGCGGGCCTATTCGGACAACGAAGACCTGGCGCTACTCTCGGGCGTCGATCCTGACAGAGTCGTCCTGGTGACCTGGATAATTACCGCAATCCTGGCGACGATTGCCGGTACTTTATACGGCCTCGACAAAAGCTTTAAGCCCTTTACTTACCTGCAATTACTATTACCCATGTTTGCGGCAGCGATAGTTGGCGGTATTGGTAATCCGATCGGTGCGATCGTCGGCGGCTATGTCATCGCCTTTTCCGAAGTGATAGTGACATATGCCTATAAAAAAGTATTTGTCTACCTGTTACCCATGAGCATGGAACCGGAGGGATTGTTGCAACTACTCTCTACCGATTACAAATTCGCAGTGTCCTTTGTCATCCTGGTGCTGGTGTTACTGGTGAGGCCTACCGGCATCATGCGGGGTAAGCTGTTATGAGTAACTCCCGCAAGACCCGGCTCGCCTTTGCCGCAATTGCATGCCTGTTACTGATAATCGGTTTTGCCCAGTCCTGGAACGTGGCGCTGGGTATTCTCAACCTGTGCCTGATTTCAGCGGTGATGGCGCTTGGTGTCAACATGCAATGGGGTTATGCCGGGTTACTCAACGTCGGCGTAATGGGTTTCGCTGCGTTAGGTGGTATGAGCGCGGTACTGGTATCACAGGCGCCAATCGCCGAGGCCTGGAACGCAAGCTGGGGAGGTTTGCTGATCGCCGCGATTTGTTTCCTGACTACCATCATCGCGGCGGTTTTCTGTTATCGCAGGCTGGTCCCGGGTCGTCAGCGCACGCTGGCGTTGACGCTAGTAATTATCATCGGCCTGGCACTGACGCGAAGCTTTCTCGATCCCGCTATTTCATCTATCGAGGCAATCGAACCCGCAAAGACCGGGTTTCTCGGGGGTATGGGCTTACCGATAATATTTTCCTGGGTTATTGGCGGATTAGTCGCCGCCGGGATCGCCTGGTGTATCGGCAAGGTGGCGCTTGGCCTGCGCGCCGATTACCTTGCCATAGCGACACTCGGAATCTCTGAAATCATCATCGCGGTTTTGAAAAATGAAGACTGGCTAACCCGCGGCGTAAAAAATGTAACCGGCCTGGCGCGCCCGGTGCCTTACGAAATCAATCTGCAGGTCAGCACCTGGTTCATCGATATGATGCGCTGGTGGCATAGTGGCTCGCTGACTGGCCTGACTGAAGTCGAGCATCAACAGGTATTGAAGCAAGTAGTCATCGATGGCTCGAGTATTTTCGTAAAACTCTGTTATGCCGGTTTGTTTGCCGGGGTCCTGGTTTTCATCCTGTTACTCAGCGTAAAAGCGTTGAACTCCCCCTGGGGACGCATGATGCGAGCAATTCGCGACAATGAAATTGCGGCCGGCGCCATGGGCAAGGACGTTACGCGACGCCATCTCGAAATATTTGTCATCGGTTCGGCGGTTATCGGCATAGGCGGAGCAATGTTAACTACCCTCGATGGACAGTTCACTCCGACTTCCTACCAGCCGCTACGTTATACCTTTCTGATCTGGGTCATGGTGATCGTGGGTGGTTCGGGCAATAACATGGGCTCGGTGCTGGGTGGCTTTCTTATCTGGCTGGTCTGGGTCGAGGCTGAACCGGTTGGCGTCTGGTTGATGCAGGTGGGGACCGGATGGCTCGACGATAATAACGCGGTTCGCATTCACCTGATCGCAAATGCGCAGCACATGCGCCTGTTTTTCATGGGCCTGGTGCTACTGTTGGTACTTCGCTTCAGTCCCGGCGGCATTCTGCCCGAAGTCGTCAAAAAGCAGCATTAAAAAAGCCTGGCGCGTATTCACGGGCCAGGCTCGGTCGCAGCACACTATACTTAATGGATTTTAATCGTGTTCCATTTACCGTCGCCGATTTCCAGTTCCTTGTAAGCGCCGAAAACTTCACCAACCTCATTGAATTCGACACTGGTAGCCCCCTGGTAATCAACATCGCCGCCGGCGGCGATGATCTTCAAAGCCTTATCAAGTTCGCCTGGGCCGATTTTCTTGCCCGGGGCATTCGCAACCATCATCATCTTTGACTGCAGTGCAGCGCGATCTGCAGAACCGGCAGCCTGCATCGCCAGCACGATCAACGCAGCAGCATCATATGACTCAGGTACGAAGGGTCCGTCTCCGGCAATACCGTTAGCCTTGGCGTAGGCCATAAAGGCTTCTGCACCAGATGCACCACCCGGCAAAGTGGCTATCGAACCATCCAGGTCCGGGCCAATAGCCGCGAGTAGTGAATCACCGACCATACCGTCAGCCATGACAAAACTGTCAAATGCATCGGCGTCGATAGATGCCTGGATAATACCTTTACCACCCTGGTCGACATATCCGAAAACAGCAAGATGCGTGGAACCGGAAGCAGACAATGCGCCTACTTCCGCCGAATAATCGGCCTTGCCGTCTTCGTGTGCGGCGCTAATCGAAATTTTACCGCCCAGCGCTTTGAAAGCCGTGCTGAAGGACTCGGAGAGCCCTTTACCATAGTCATTATTGGTATAGGTAACAGCGACCTCATCGATGCCACGACTTTGTAGCACAGTAGCGAGAACCTGGCCCTGGCGGGCATCGGAAGGCGCGGTACGGTGGAAAAACCCCTTGTCATCAATCGTAGACAGGGCGGGTGATGTAGCCGAGGGCGACACCATTACTACTCCGTTCGGCACCGCGACATTGTTGGCAACCGCAGTGGTTACCCCGGAACAATCGGCACCCATGATCGCCACCACGCCATCAGCAGTAATTAGCCGCTCGGCAACTGAAGAAGCCGCGGCAGCGTCGATACAGGTAGAATCGCCGCGTACGCTGACGATCGTTTTACCGCCGAGAAAATTACCCGATTTTGAAGCCTCCGCCAGCGCCAGTTCAGCACTGGAAGCCATTCCAGGGGTAAGCGATTCTATCGGTCCGGTGAAGCCCAGAATGACACCGACCTTTACGTCCTCGGCTACAACCGGTGCCGACAATGCGAGCAAAGTTGAAGCGATAAGCAATTTTTTCATTGGCTACTCTCTCGAAATTTTTTGGGTTATATACTCTGCGGAATTTACAGATATTCCGGAATCTGGCGGACAATAGTAGCATTGTTTTTCAGGCCATGCATGTTGTCAGAATGCCATGGAATGGCAAAATTGTTTGTTTTTACTGGCGTTTTTTATGTATTTCAGGCATTTTTCACTGTTTTTCTCAAGCAACTATAATATCCACCTATGGATGCCAGTATGACCAGTAGTTCTATACCCTCCAGCTGGCGTAAATTTCCGATCGAGCAGCAGCCTGTCTACCCGGATCAGGATCATTTGCGGGAGGTGGAAAGCAGGTTATCTGCCCTGCCCCCACTGGTGTTTGCACAGGAAATTCGCGACCTGAAACAAAATCTCGCCAATGTCGGCAGCGGTAATGGTTTTTTGCTGCAGGGCGGCGACTGCGCTGAATCATTTGCCGAATTCAGTGCCGATAAAATAAGGGACACCTTCAAGGTACTGCTACAAATGGCGATAGTACTCACTTTCGCCGGTCGACGTCCTGTCACCAAGATCGCCCGTATGGCGGGACAGTTCGCCAAGCCGCGTTCAGCCGATTTCGAGGAAATCAACGGCCTGACAATGCCGAGTTTCCGGGGTGACATCATCAACGCAGCCTCTACCGACCCGGATTCCAGGGTGCCTGACCCCGAGCGAATGTTACAGGCCTACAACCAAAGCACTTCGACGCTCAATCTGCTACGCGCCTTTGCGCAGGGAGGTTTTGCCGACTTGCACCAGGTGCACCGCTGGAACCTGGACTTCGTCGACGCCAGTCCCAGCAAGGAGCGTTACCTGAAAATGTCGAAGCGTATAGAAGATGCGCTGGCATTCATGGAAGTTTGCGGAATCACCGCGCAGAATGCGCCAATGCTTCATGAAACCCAGTTGTTCACATCGCACGAGGCATTGCTGCTGAATTACGAAGAAGCATTATCGCGCATCGATTCGTTTACCGGTAAATGCTACAACTGCTCTGCTCATTTCGTCTGGATCGGTGAACGTACCCGTCAGCTCGACCACGCGCATGTGGAGTTCTTCAAACAAATTGAAAATCCGGTCGGCGTCAAGATCGGTGCGACGACCAAAGCTGACGATTTACTGCGTCTGATCGATGCCCTGAATCCTGATAACGAGGCCGGACGATTAACCCTGATCACCCGGATGGGTGCCGACAGGTTGCCCGCCGCACTGCCGGCATTGATTCGTGCAGTCAAGGCAGAGGGACGCAACGTCGTGTGGTCATCAGACCCCATGCATGGCAATACAGTTAAAGCCAGCAGCGGCTTCAAGACCCGTCAGTTCGACGATATTCTGCGCGAGTTACATCAATTTTTTGCAGTGCATGAGGCCGAGGGAACTTACCCCGGAGGCATTCATCTCGAGATGACCGGCGAACATGTCACCGAGTGCACCGGTGGCGCCTACAAGATTTCTGATGCAGACCTCGGTACACGTTACCTGACCAGCTGCGATCCCAGGCTAAACGCCGACCAGGTGCTTGAACTTGCTTACCTGATTGCAGATGCGTTCAAGCATGCGCAACCCGGACCCAAACAATAAATCTTACTTTCTCTGGAACAGCACTATGATCGATACAGCCCCGAGCAAGCTAGCTCAAGTACTGCAGGCAGGTCAGTTTGCAATGACCGCTGAAACTTCACCACCCGATGCGGCCTCGGCACAGACGGTACTCGACCGGGTCGCCTGTCTGAAAGGTGTCGCCGACGCGGTTAACGTCACCGACGGAGCAAGTGCTCGCGTTCATATGTCGGCACTCGCCGCCGCCGCAATCATGGTGCGCGAAGATATCGATCCGGTATTGCAATTGACCACGCGGGATCGTAACCGGCTGGCGCTGCAGGGGGATGTCATCGGCGCCGCCGCCCTCGGAATTCATAACTTTCTGTGCCTTACTGGCGACAAGATGGCTGCCGGGGATCAACCCGATGCAGCTGAAGTATTCGAAATCGATAGTGGCGAACTGATGCGCCAGATGCGGGATATGCGCGATGCGGGAACCTTCCCTTCGGGTCGAGAGATCAGCCCGACCCCCGCACTTTTCCTCGGCGCCGCGGAAATGCCTGCAGAACCCGGGGACAACTGGCCGGCCGCGCGACTGCAGGCTAAAATCGACAACGGAACGCAGTTTTTTCAAACCCAGTACTGCTTTGAGCTCGATAAGGTAAAGCGTTACTGCCGGGCACTGGTCGACGGCGGGTTCACCGCACAGGCCTATTTCCTGATCGGTATCGGCCCGCTGGCCTCGGCCAGGTCGGCACGCTGGATGAACGATAATCTGTTCGGTGTGCATGTCCCGGACGGTATTATCAAACGTCTCGAGGGCGCCGTTGATCAAAAAGCCGAGGGACGTGCCATTTGCGCCGAGTTATTGCAGGGCTTCGCTGAAATCGAAGGTTGTGCCGGTGCGCACCTGATGGCACCACACCAGGAGGCTGCCTGTGCACAGGTAATCCTGGAATCGGGATTGCTCGAGATCAGGAATGAACCAGGCTGATAATTTTCTCGGACGCCGCTACCTCGGTAACTCGAGCAACTATTCGCGCGTGCTGATAGCCTAGATCCCGCAGCTGCTGCAGACATGGCTCGGCGTGCTGTCGGGCGATACCCGCCAGTAAACCACCAGCGGTTTGCGGATCGAACAACAATGGGTAGGCTGCAGCGGACGCCAGCCTATGTGTATCCTGAATGCTATGCCGAATACGAATATTCTGTGGCTGCAACGAGCTTTCTATGCCGCGCCTGGCCAGGCATGCCGCACCCGGGTAAAGCGGTAACTGGTCGATGAGTATTTCGACTGCGCAAGTAGAAGCGCGCGCCATTTCGAATAAATGTCCCGCCAGGCCGAAACCGGTAACATCGGTACAGGCACTAGCGTTGAACTGGCGAAAACAGATGGCCGCGGCCCGGTTCGAAACCAGCATCTGCTCGAGTGTCTCGTCAATCCAGGCGCCTCGCGCCTTGCCCTGCATATCGGCAGCAAATAAAACACCGCTACCCAGTGGTCTGGTCAGTATCATCAAATCACCGGGCTGCAGTCCGGCTTTCAACATCAGGTCCTCCGCTCTGGCAAAACCGTTAACGCTGAGACCACAGCTCATCTGACTGGCTTCCCCGCTATGTCCGCCAACCAGCGAGGTTTCGTTCTGCAACAGGGTTTCCAGCACGCCTGACATGAGTTGAAACAAATCCTGGGATTGTTTCATTTCACTGCCATAGACCACATTTGCAATTACCAGCGCGCTGTGTGCATCGACGCCCATGGCATGCAAATCACCCAGCGCATGATTGGTCGCTATCCTGCCAAACAGATAGGGGTCATCGATAAAGCTACGGAAATGGTCGATCGACTGAATCAATTCTTTGCCGGCGGGAACCCGGATCAGGGCGGCGTCATCCGCATGTTCAAAACCGGAGTTACTGGCGCTGCCGTATTGCAGCTGGATTTTCGCGAGCACCTGTTCCAGTATTTCACTACCCACCTTGGAGCCGCAGCCACCGCAACGCATGGGTGTTAACTCATCGGCTGCACTCTCACTTCGCGCCATTTCCGGTAAACGGGTAAAGCGTTCGATGAATCTACGGTCGATTTTATCCTTCAACCACCAGCACCATTTGCCCTGTAACGCCCAACCGCCACGACTGGCGACAGCAAATTTGTCGCCGCTGGAAATCAATGACAAAAATTGCTGCTGCGGTTTGAATGGCTTGAGCTCTTGTCGCGTCAGCCAGCGGGCCAGGTTACGCGCCAGCGGAATGCCCTGGCGTACCGCGAATACGCCCGATTTGGGCCTGGGGAAATCAGCGACCGCGGCAATATCGCCGCTGGCAAATACATTCGCATGGGAAAGACTTTGCAGGCAGGGATTGAGCGCAATAAATCCAGCTTCGTTTAGCACCAGTCCGGAATCGCGCAGCCAGGTCGCGGGACTGGCATGAGTAACCCAGATTGCAGCATCGGCAGCGATCGGTGCGGCGAAATCTCCTTCCACAAAGCCGTTATCAAATCCTGTCACCGGATGTTCGTAATATACCGCAATTGAACGCTGTTTCAGGATTCCTGCGAATCGCTGCTGAACCCTGGCATTGTGCCCGGGTAGCAACCTGTCTCTGTCGGTCACAATTACCAGCTTCTGCCTGCTACCGGCCTGGCTTAGCTGACGAGCACGATAGTCCAGCGAAAGCGCCAGTTCGACACCCCCGGCGCCACCACCGATGATGGCCAGCCGCATATCTCTATCATTGTCCTGCAGACCTTGCTCGAGTTGACGCCAGGAATTGATGAAACGATCGACTGGTTTAACGGCGAACTGGTTTTTAACAGAACCTTCGGCATGCGGCATAAATGGTCGCGAACCAATGTTGATAGACAACAGGTCATAGTCAAGGGCCGGCCGGCCGTTTATAGAAACCTGATTATGCTCGGCATCGATAGCACAGACTTCAGCGTGGATTACACGTGCACCGGCGTAGCGCGCCAACGGTAATAAATCGATATGTGCATCGTCATAATCGTAGTGACCGGCAATAAAGCCCGGCAACATACCCGAATAAGGTGTATGCAGATCGCGTGTTACCAGGGTGAGACGAACTCCGGGCAGCGGATGCATGGCGAAATGTTTAAGCACAAATAAGTGGCTGTGCCCTCCCCCGATTAATACCAGATCGGAAGTAATTGGTGACTCATCCTGTTGCATCGAAACTCGGCATCATAACGGTTTTGGTTTTCAGTGGCTTACATCGCTCTGGTATTATGCGTGCAGCTTTTGTACTGTAAAGCCATGATTGTATTAATCCGAACCCTGTGCTGCGGGCTGAGCCTGTTTCTGGTCAGCATTGTTACGACACCGTTGAGCGCACAACAGATCCGCGAGATTGAGCAGGATTTCCCGGGAATTCGTGTCGAACAGGTGGTCACCGGGCTCGGTGTTCCCTGGGGTATGGCATTCCTGTCTGCGGATCAACTTTTGCTTACCGAACGTGCCGGGATAGTGCGGCTGCTCGATTTGAAGACTGGTTCTAGCGTAGACCTGGCCGGCGTACCCGATGTCGTCGCCGCAGGCCAGGGAGGCATGCTTGATGTCGCTATCGGGCCCAACTATACAGCCGAGGGCTGGATTTACTTCACCTACACTAAAAGTTCCAGGTCGGAGGCTGCAACGACACTGGCGCGGGCACGCCTGTCCCGGCATCGTCTGCTCGACTGGGAGGATTTACTGATCACCGATTCAGCAACCGGCGCCAGCCGTCACTTTGGCAGTCGCATTGCTTTCGACGACAAGGGTCATGTATTTTTTGGCGTTGGCGATCGTGGTGAGCGCGACATGGCACAGGACTTGAGCAATCACATCGGCACTATTATGCGACTCAATCTCGATGGCAGCGTACCGGCCGACAATCCCTTTGTCGGTATCGACAATGCGCGCGATGAAATCTGGAGCTATGGGCATCGCAATCCTCAGGGTCTGCTGTTCGATCGGGTTACCAATCGACTATGGTCGATCGAACATGGCCCCCGTGGGGGTGACGAGATAAACCTGATCATCAAAGGTCGTAATTATGGCTGGCCGGTCATCAGCCATGGCAAGGAATACTGGGGGCCGATAGCGGTCGGTGAAGGTACCAGCAAACCTGGCATGGAAGCACCGCGCAAAGTTTATATTCCGTCAATCGCCCCCGGCAGCCTGATCATTTATCGTGGTAATGCGTTTCCACAGTGGCGCGGGAATTTGATTGCCGGTGCCCTGAAACTGCGCCATTTGAACCGAATCGTGCTGTCTGATTCAGGCCAGGTAATCGATGAAGAACGTATCCTGGAGGATCTGGGCGAACGCATCCGCGCCCTCGCCCAGGGTCCCGAAGGCTGGGTTTACTTCTCTACCGACAGCGGGCGCATCTTACGCATACGACCCCCGCAATGATCAACCAGCTCGTCGAGGTAGCGGTGCAATGCCCTTATTGCTGGGAAGAAATCACCCTGTTGATCGATGCTTCAATCGAACTGCAGGAGTATGTCGAAGATTGTGAAGTCTGCTGCCGTCCAATCGATTTCGTTGTCGAGGTAGACGAACAGGGCCTGGCAAAGGTAGAGGCGCGACTGCAGTATGAATGAAAGACTCAGCCTGGCACTATTCCTGGTTACGCTGCTAACCTGGAGCCACCCCGGCGCAGCACCCCGCTGGGTTGAACATGCTTCGCTACCAGGTCCGGATACGGCCGAGGTCGGGCAGTCGCGTTTCGATCAACTGTTTTTACTCGGCCAGAATCACTACCGGATTCCCTACCCATTTTCCAGCTTAACCTGGTTTCTCGACTCACTAATTGAAAACGTCGATCACAGCGGTGTGCGCCAGGTATTCGTACCATCTGGCAGGTCCCTGCAACGCGATGCACCGGCGCCTGACTATTTTAGTTTTCCGCGCATGGTAATTGCCCTTGAGGGCGAACCGGTAACCACCGATGGTGAGGCTGGTCAGGTACTGGAATATCGTTTATTTATTGCGCATCAGCCAAAAACCGAAACGCTTGAAGTCATCAGCTATAACGATTCAGCCGGTCGATTTGAATTTCAGATCGTCGAAAACTATGCTGCAAACAAGACCCCGCGAGTACAAGCAGCGAACCGCACCATGTGTTTGAGCTGCCATCAAAACGCAGCGCCTATATTTTCCAGCCGACCGTGGAGCGAGACCAGCTTCAATGTCAGTATTGCCAACAAACTGATCGCAACCCTGCCCCAGCAATACAATTCATTGATTGGAATCGTGACCAACGATGCCGGTGTCATCGATGTACTGGCTGAGCGTGCCAACTACCTTGCCGCGGCACAGTTAATCTGGCGAGAGGGATGCAGTAGCAGGCTTTGTCGCGCCACCATGTTACGCGCAGTTCTGCAATACCGACTCAGTGGTGAAGCGAACTTCGACTCGAGTGACAAGCCTTACCGGCATGACTATTACGCCGAGCTAACGCGAAACTGGAAAACCCGCTGGCCGATGGGACTGGCGCTGGCAAATAGTCGCATTATCGATCGCGATCCGCTTGCAGGCGAAGCGATAAGCTTCGAACAAGATGCTTTGTTTCCGCGGCCCGCGCATGCAACCTGGCATGCGCCCGACGCGGTGCTGGCAAGCGGCATCATTTACCGTCTCGGCGGTTTTTTCACTCGCGCCGATATCCAGCGTATCGATCGCCATCTGCTCGCCCTGGGCAGTAACAGGCAATCCTTGATTCGACAGCACGAGGCTAGCTGCAAACTGGCAACGGGTGATACTTCCAGTCATGTTTTAGTCTGTGGCGACAAAACCACGGCAACAGGTCTGCAGGCGGACTTCGAGATCGAAATGCAACAAGGTGAAGCAGGGTCGATACGCATAATGCATTTACGTGTACCCCGCGACTCCAACCTGCTACAGCCGGACGTCGCCCGACTGTCGCGGTTTCAAGGGGGACTCGAAATAGAGCCCGGCAACAGCGCCACCGGGTTGTCACTAAGACTCGCCAACGGCGATCGAGTTAAATCCTTACTGCTACGCTGGGACGACTCGCTGGCATCGGGCGAGGTCAGTCTCAGCATGGAGATCGCCGCCGAGTTTCAACTAGTTGATCAGGCCCTGACAGAAATCGTGGAAAACAATGAGCGCGGTATCGGTGACAGCCTGGCGGATAACGTGTTCCGGCGCCGGGCGGTTATGCGTGAACTGATGCAGACCCTGGGCATGCAACCGCTGCACTGGTCCGAGACCGTTCGATCATCGTCCGTAGCAACGCAACCTGCTCCACCTGAACTCAGCGGAGAACTGGCCTTACTGGTACCCTACTGCGCACATTGTCACGCCGCTGATAGCGTTAACCCACCCGGCTTCCTCGCCGGCGATCAACCGCGGGCAAAAATAGTGCAATGCGCTCCACGCATCCTGGCGCGGTTGAAAGCCTGGCAGGCTGATTCCAGTTTTACCGTCTCACCGATGCCACCCCCGGCATCCCTCGAGATCAGTGGCACGACTAGCGCCGACTGGCCGCATAGCGATCACTATCATGCGCTCGTCGCCAGTGTCGAAAAGCTGGTTGCAGCTACCTCGTCCGACAGCGAGTACCGGCGCTTACCAGCCTGTCTCTCCGCTATCGACGAATAGCGAACCCGGTGATCCCCGGGATCGCATCGCAATCGCCAAGCTGTAGTTCGCTAACCCGGGCGTAATCGGGTCCGACTCGGATTTGCCCGATTACCCTCGAAACTGCATCCGTTTCACCCTGTAATAAAACCTCGACCCGACCATCATCCAGATTGCGCACGTATCCACAAATATTCTCAGCCTGTGCCTGGCGCATCACAAAATAGCGAAAACCGACTCCCTGTACTCGACCTGAAACCAGCCCCTTGACGC
>Ga0265303_10000628_pt1 | contig 20220 bp, 19 predicted proteins | sample Helome_2_FD_192494 | JGI IMG/M metagenome (GOLD analysis project Ga0265303, IMG submission 192494) | Marine sediment microbial communities from subtidal zone of North Sea - Hel_20160317 (Illumina Assembly) | ecosystem: Environmental > Aquatic > Marine > Subtidal zone > Sediment ... | reverse complement strand
CGATCATGCCAGCGCGCGTATTAAGTTACCGGCACCGGTGGAAAGCAATTATCTGAGAACTGATTTTTATACCGGTGCGCAGGGGGCACAGGATAAAAACGCGCAATCAGATATCATCAGTGCAGGCACTATCGTGTTCGAATCCACACGGGGATTGCAGCCTTATGAGGGTATGACGGTTGTGGTCGGCTGGCCCAAGGGTTTTGTGCGCGAGCCCACAATCCCGGAGCGGATCGCCTATTTTCTGAAGGACAACGGCTCAGCGCTGGTTTTACTGCTGGGTCTGCTGGCACCGCTGGGATGGTATTTATGGGCCTGGAACCGCTATGGCCGTGACCCTGAAAAAGGTGTCATTATTCCACGTTTCAGACCACCGATGGGTCTGACACCCGCGGGCTGTAATTATGTTCTCAATATGTCTTTCGGCAAGCAGGCTTTCGCAGCAGCAGTTGTCAGCCTCGGTGTAAAGGGTTACCTGGAAATTGTAGAAGACGATGATGACTTCACCCTCCGCAGAACGGCGGATCGGGGCCGTGCCCTTGAAAAAGCGAGCAAGGGTGAAAACGCCGTGCTTGAAAGCCTGTTTGAAAATGGCTCGGAAATCAAACTGGATCAGAAGAATTACCGGGACTTTGTAAAAGCCCGAAGCAAATTGAAAACGGCAATGAAGACTGAACACCTGAATCGTGTATTCAAGCTCAATTCAATCTATGTCGTGCCGGCTGTACTTATGACAATCGTTTCCGCGCTTATCGCAGCAACGATGGAAGGCGGACCGGTTGTCTGGATACCATTCGCAATCCTGTCGATCGCAATTCACCTGCTGTTTTTATCCCTGTTGCGTAAACCCACACCTGCCGGGCGTCTGATCATGGATGAAATAGAGGGCTTCAAAATGTACCTTGATACGGCTGAGCAAGACCGGCTCGACCGCATGAAATCACCGCAATTGACCCCGGAAGTATTTGAGTCATTTCTGCCCTTCGCATTTGCGCTGGGTGTTGAGAACAACTGGTGTGACCGGTTTGCGCGTGAATTACCGGAAGAACTGGCCAGGAGGGGCGGTTATCAGCCGACATGGTATAACGGCAGTCAAAACAGGCTGGGTGCCCTGAGCCACCTGGGCAATGATTTCAACAGTAGTTTTTCCTCCGCAATTTCCTCGGCTTCATCACCACCCGGCTCATCCTCGGGTTCCGGAGGTGGAGGTTCCTCCGGTGGTGGCGGTGGTGGCGGCGGTGGTGGCGGCTGGTAGTCTAGTAGCGCATTTAGCCACCAGGTAATTTATTCGTATTATATAATTGACAGATAGTTGAAAAATATAATACTTATGAGGTGAATCATGGCTCAGACACGTGAGCTCATAAAGTCGTTGAAAACTGCCTTGAAGGCACAGGGAAAAACCTACGCCGATGTCGCAGCAGAACTCGGATTGACCGAAGCCAGCATTAAACGCCTTTTCTCGCAGCAGAGCTTTTCCCTCAGCCGTCTTGACCAGGTCTGCCATATGCTCGATATGGAAATCACGGATCTGGTGCAGCTTATGAATGAGCAACAACAACGCTTGCAGCAGCTTACCATTGAGCAGGAAGAGGAAATTACCGCTAGCGTTACCCTGACACTGGTTGCCGTCTGCGTTCTCAACCGGTGGACCATGCAAGACATCCTCTCGTACTACCACATCAGCGAAACCGAGTGTGTGCAGCACCTCGCCAGGCTCGACCGTCTGAAGGTTATCGAACTGCTCCCAAAGAACCGCATCAGATTACTGGTGGCGCCTAATTTCAGCTGGCGTGAAAATGGCCCGATACAGTTATTTTTTCAGCGGAAAATCAGCCAGGAATTTTTTAATACGCGCTTCAGTCGTGATGATGAATGCCTGATCGTACTCAACGGCATGTTTTCTTCCCAGAGTAATGCCGAACTTCAGCGCAAGCTGAAACGCCTTGCCCGGGAATTCGACCTCTTAAATAATGATGATGCTGCGCTTGACCTGGCACAACGAAACGGTTCGACACTGGTTCTTGCGATGCGTGGTTGGCAATACGGTCTGTTCAAACCGTTCGTTAAAAACACTTCATAATATTTAATGCCAATAAAGTAGCGTATATTAATACCTTTACGTTCATATAAAGTAACTATTTCGAATATAGTTGCGTATAATGTAACAACACACCAAGATCAATTCCGTAAGCGGTCGCCCCGAAAGGGCTTCCATTTTTCAACCACGTTTACGGAGCAGGTTATGAAAACCATTTATTCCATCATCCTCAGTTTAACGGTACTGTGTATTGGCACAACCTGGGGCACCGCCAGTCATGCTGCCGGATTAATGACCCCAACGGGGTCAAATCTTCCTGATCTTGAGATCAGGCAACACCACGTCAACATCGTAATCGAAGACGGATATGCGATTACCACCGTTGAACAGGTATTCGCGAACCCGCATGGTACCGATCTTGAAGCAATCTATTCCTTTCCGGTTCCGGAAAAGGCTGCCGTCGGTGAATTCACCTACTGGATCGACGGCTCACCGGTAACGGGTGAAGTGCTCGAAAAACAACAGGCCCGCGAAATTTACGAGCAGGAAAAACAGGCCGGCAGGGAAACCGCCCTGACCGAGAAGGACAGCTACAAAACTTTTGATATCGGTGTTTACCCGGTGCGCGCCGGGCAGGATGTACGAATCAGCCTGACCTATATCCAGCCTGTGCATATCGACTCATCCATCGGGCGTTTTGTATATCCGCTGGAAGAAGGTGGCGTGGATGAACAGAAGATGTCTTTCTGGACTTATAACGAAGCGGTTGAAGAAGCATTCAGCTTTGACCTTTCATTCCGCTCGTCCTGGCCTGTCGATGACTTCCGGCTTCCCAGGCACCCACAGGCAAACATACAGCAGTTGTCAGACAGCGAATGGAATGTGTCGCTGGTCAACGAAGCTGCCGCTATTGAAGAAGGTACCGCGACCGCAGCTTCAGCATCTGTTGTGCACCGGCTTGATGAGGATATCGTCGTCTACTGGCGCCAGGCACAAGGCTTGCCGGGCTCGGTCGAAATGGTCACCTACAAAGAAAACCCAGCTGAGCGTGGCACGTTCATGTTGACGCTTACGCCCGGTGATGATCTTGCACCCATCACAGACGGCAGGGACTGGGTATTTGTACTCGACTTATCAGGCTCGATGGAAGGCAAGTTTCACAGTCTGATCGAGGGGGTTAACAAGGGGCTTGGCAGGCTGAACCCCAATGATCGCTTCCGCATTATTCTGTTCAACAATCAAACCCGGGAAATAACCTCCGGCTTTGAATACGCGGCCCCGGAAACCGTGCAGCACTATATGCTGATGCTCGAAAGTAATCGTCCGAACAGCGGCACAAACCTGTTTGCCGGTCTCAATCATGGTATTCAATCGCTGGACACCGATCGCAGCAGTGCGCTAATACTCGTCACTGATGGCGTTGCCAACCTCGGCTACACCGACAAGAAGGACTTCCTGGAACTGCTTGAACAAACGGATGTGAGATTGTTCACCTTCGTGTTGGGCAACAGCTCAAACCGGCCTCTGCTGGAGAGCATGGCTAAAGTTTCCAACGGTTTCGCGATCAATGTATCAAACAGTGACGATATAGCCGGCAAGATACTTGAAGCCACATCCAGGCTGACACACGAGGTATTACACGATATAGATGTACAGATATCGGGTATTAAGGTCAGCGACCTGACACCTGAGCGTATCGGCAGCCTCTACCGTGGCCAGCAATTGATTTTATTTGGTCATTACCGGGGCAGTGGCGAGGCCAGTATAAACGTCGATGGACAAATATCGGGTAAGAGCAGAACCTATACAAGCTCCTTCGAGTTTCCTGAAACCGGGACACTTCACCCGGAAATCGAGCGCTTATGGGCATTTGCAAAAATCGAAGACCTGCAAAACCGGCTGGACTATTTCGGTGAAGATGCAGACATCGAACAGGCAATTACTGATATCGCGGTTGAGAACGGCCTCGTCACCGACTACACCTCGATGATTGTTCTTCGCGAAGAGCGCTTCGAGGAACTCGGCATCAGTCGTTTCAACCGTTCTCGCGTGGAAAACGAGCAACTGGCGAGGCAGGAACGCGTGCTACAGGGCACACGCAACAACCGGGTGGATACGAACCAACCGATGTATGCAGAACCACGGGCGAGCCATGGTAATGGCGGTGGCGCGTTTGGTCCCTTGATGCTGCTACTCCTGTTACCCCTGATGTTGCTACACCTCAAAACGAGGCAACGCCTTCAGTAGATTCACCGGGGCAGCTTTCGGGCTGCCCCTTTGAAGGGACACAATCATGACATTCCGACAAATTCCAATCTTAACCATTAGCCTTCTGATAGTTCTTCTCTGTCTGCACTGGCTGGTGGAGGACAAAACACAACTCTATTTCAGTACCTCGGCTATATTCCAGGGTGAAAGCTGGCGTCTCATCAGCGGCCATTTCATGCACGCTGACTCACAGCACCTGCTATGGAACTGCCTTGGTCTTGCCGTGCTGGGCACCCTGCTTGAGCACCGCTCGAGAAACGTGTTGATCGCATCACTGGCTGTCGGAATCATAATGGTCAACGCCTTGCTCCTGACACCCTGGTCGCACCTGACTTACTACTGCGGGCTATCCGGTGTACTCAACACATTACTAATGGTTGCTCTCTGGTTTGAATGGCGGTTGACGCGTTCCTGGCTGATCGCCCTTATAGCCTGCGGCAGCCTCGCAAAAGTGTTGGTCGAGGTTTACCAGGGCACCTCCATCCTGACGCATATAAGCTGGACGCCCTACGCCTGGTCACATGTGGCCGGCTTAATCGGAGGCTTGTTGGTCATCTGGATGCTTACCCGAACCACACCCGATGTGCAGCCTCAACTATCAAATTGACCCGTTCACTGGTTGATGTCTATGCCCACCCTCTGCTCTGTGCAGAATCATAGGACAGTGGTTTCTGATAGATGCACTGCGGTTTGGTTGAAGCTGGGGAGGGGGTATTGTCTTACCAGGACCTTACGAGACAGGACGTCGAGAAAGAGCCTACAGGGATGTACTTGTGGCGTGTCCTGGTAAGACAATACCCCCTCCCCAGCGCCCCCCTCCGTGCAGATGAGCAAACTACAGTCCAGCTAACTGAATTCCCATTGTTGACAAAACCATTCAATAAAGAACCCCTCAACGTTTATACTGATCAATTAGCAATTCAGTCGAAAACAATCATTTGACGCATACGCGTTTATCCAGCAAAGGCCTCATTATGAAATACGCAGTCCCGATCCTGTTTCCGGCATCTGAAGACAGGTTGAACCTATGCATCTTGGACTGACTGCCTTACTGGAGTTTTACCATGAACACAACAGCGAGGAGGCGCTGGTGTTGGGTACGGTTGTAGCAACTGAAGGTTCAACATACCGTAAACCCGGTGCCATGATGTTAATTGCTGCAGACAGCAGCTACCGCGGTCTTATTTCGGGTGGTTGTCTTGAGGCCGACCTGGCCGCGCACGCCAGGGAGGTTTTTGCGGATGGAAAAACCCGCAACGTCTGTTATGACATGAGCGAGGGTGATGATTTTGCCTGGGGTCTCGGTCTTGGTTGCGACGGTATCATTCACCTGATGTTACAACGACTGGATCGCGGCGCGGGCTTCGGTTTTCTTGAAACCCTGGATAAAGCCTGGAATGCCAAAAGCAATGGTCTCTTAAGCCTGGCTAAAACAAGTAACGACCCGGGTTTTTCAGCCGGTGACTTTGCTCTTGACTGCGGAGCAGACTACCGCACGGGCGAACCCCTGTTAATTGAATGTATCCACGCACACGAAGGTGCATCGTTTTCCAGCGGTCATGATATGTCCAGGCGCTACTGGCAGGAAACCATCGAAACGGGCAACGGCGACATTGAGTTGCTGCTGATCCCGATCATGCCACCACCCGCTATCCTGATTTGCGGCGCGGGTCATGATGCCGTACCCGTGGCCCGCCTGTCAGCCGAAATGGGGTGGAGTTGCACCATCGTCGATCACCGGGCAGGTTTTGCCCGTGCTGAGCGGTTTCCGTCCTCCTGTGATGTACGGGTATTGCAGCCATCTGAACTCAGCCAACATATTCCGCTGGACAAGATGGATGCAGCAGTCCTTATGACCCATCACCTGGGTCACGACCGGTCTTACCTGTCACAGGTAATCAAAGCCTCACTGCCATATATCGGCTTACTGGGCCCACGTGCACGCCGGGATCGCCTGCTCAGCGAAATAGGTGCAAGCGATGTCCATGTCTTTGGGCCGGCCGGTCTTAACATCGGTGCAGAAATGCCCGAATCCATTGCCCTGGCCATCGTCGCTGAAATTCATGCGTTCTTAAACCGGCGTGACGGCAGCATGCTGACTCAAACCTGTGCATGAACCACTCGCAGCTTAGTATCCTGATTCCGGCCGCTGGTGCCAGCAAGCGGTTAGGGCAAACAAAGCAATTGGTGCAGTATAAATCCGTTACGCTGATACAAAATGCGGTAAATATCGCAAGCTCCATCAACCCTTGCGAAGTCATCGTGATTACCGGGTACGAAGCATCAGCTGTGAAAAACGCCGTCGAACATACCCCTGTCCATTGGGTTCACAATTCAAACTGGTCAGACGGTATGGGTAGCTCCATTGCCGCCGGCGCAGCCGCCATCAGCCATACATCATGTGCTGTGATGATCCTTCTTTGTGACCAATGGCGTTTGCAAACATCCGATCTGCGTCTGATGGCAGAAACCTGGCAATCGAACCGTGAGCGGATCATCTGTGCCCGGGCGAACAAGCAGAACATGCCGCCGGTCATCTTCCCGATATCCTTCCTGGGTCAACTGCAAGCGCTGGAAGGCGAAAACGGAGCACGCGACCTACTGGGAGGCAAATCTGGAATGTTAATTCCGGTGTCATTGAAAAATGCTTCATTTGATTTGGATACAACAGCTGGATTAAATCGACTTAAAAGCTATAACCTGTAACTTTATACAGTAGCACCCCATGTTTGCCGGGGTAATAATATCAATCATATTACTAGTGTTGATGCATTATGAAAAAGGGGTTTTTCTGCACACTGATATCTTTGCTGGCCCTGTCTGCGTGTGGACAGCAGGAAACGGTTGCATATGAATCGCTGGTTTGGGTAAACAACTATTATCTTGACCACCCCGTTCAAACTGTGAGTGCAACTGCCGGTGGTTGGCTGTTCAGGGGTGCGCAGGAATTCAAATCTGAAATCAGGGTCGAATTTATCATTCCGGAACCTATGAACCCGGACCGCGCCAAAAGACAGGCCTTACTGAGAAGCATTTGTCCTGCCAAATCAGAAGTCATTTGGCAGACCCTGCCCTCCAAAAACAAAATTGTGATCAGTGTCCAGACAAAAGACAGGAAATTCACGGACTCAAGAGTTTGCTAGTACGCCCGACTCATGAGATTAACCGGCCCCGTGCGGGGCCGGTTCATTTTATTTTACAGAACCCTCTGACTGGAAAAGTTAATCAACCGCATCCACCACTGGTGGGTGCACGTTTCAACTCCAGAATCACCTTTGGCTCATAGTTCAAATCCAGGTAGTCTGCGCTGGGCTCGGCTGCCGGATGCCGGGATCCCGTTGCAGCATTGAACTTGTAGGCCAGCTGATCCTCCTGCCGGTTATATACCCGGTCCTCATCACCGAGGCTGTTGCCCGCATAGGATTTCAGCCAGGCATTGATGCCACCTTCAAGAATATAGATATTTGGCAGGCTCTCTGCCTTGAGTATTTTCCAGGCTTCGGTCGCTGCAGCCTCATCATTGCTGATGGTCACAAAAACGGTATTGGCCGGTTCAAATTGTAATTCCCTGGCTTTCACCTGCACCTGGTCAAGGGGCACATGTACCGCACCACGCAGGTGGAACTGGTTGTAGTAGCGCTCTTCACGTACGTCTAGCGGGATAATCTTGATTTTTGCATCGTCCCTGTATTTTATAAATTCCGCAGATGAAATCTGTACTGTGCGCTCATCCAGCCGTGCCTGGCTCTCTGCCGCAATTGACTCCCAGCGATCCTCATTATTGGGTTGACCAATCACCAGGGCAGCAACCGCCAAGGCAGTAAGTGCACCCGCAGCAGGCCTTGTCCAGCCAGGAAGCCTTTGCTGTGGCCTGTCGTTGACCATGGCTTCAACCTTTTCTGCTGCCACAAAAAGCAAAAGCGCAACCACGACTATGCAGACCACAACAAAACCATAACTGGCATTAAACATCTCAGGTATTGTGAAGCGACCCATGTTGGAGCTGTCAAAAAACGTCGCAAAACTGCCGACGGTCTCGCCGAACATGAATATTCCAAACAACACGCCGAACACAAACATAACCGCGTCAAGTTTGCCGGTTGCCACGCCAACCAGTGACGTGCCGGGGCAAAAACCTCCGATAATAAATCCGACACCCATAATCAGGCCACCGACGATACCAGGCCATAAGTAGGTGGGTGGAACCCAGATCAGGTTGTAATCCAGCAAGCCTATAGAGGAGGACAGAAATATCAGGGTCATTGCCACGATGATGGCGGTAAACATGACTTTGAATACACGCATGTCCTTGAAGTAAAACTGTGCTGCCAAGAGCTTCGAGTTACCAAAACCGGCACTTTCCAATGTCATGCCAAAGGCAATACCGATCACTGCATACACTGCGTAGGAGCCCCAATGACCCATCAGGTCAGCGAGAGGGAGTGGGAAAATAGTCATGATAATCCTCCTCAGTTCCAGAACTTACGGAAAAAGTAAGCCAGTGCGTAGGCACCTGCAAACAACGAGAGCATATAAGCCCAACTACCGACAGACAGTGCAGCCCCGCCGGACAGTGCCTGGCCGGAAGTACAACCCCTCGCCAGCCTTGCACCGTATCCCATCAGTGCGCCGCCAATAAAGGCCATAAACCATCGGGTACCGGTACTGATTTGCGGTCCCTTGTTGGTTTCAAACTTCATACGACGACCGATCAGGCCGGAAATGAGCCCGCCAAAAACGGTTCCTATCGTCAGGAATACTATCCAGCTGTCCAGTGGATTGGAGTTACCACCGGCCATTTTTAGCAGGTAAGCCACCTGGTCGATGTGTTCCGGGTTAACCGCGTTTTGCACATAAACCAGCAAACGGTTCAGACCGCCAGAGGCACCCAACCCGGAACCGGTGATAAAAAATGCCAGGAAAAGCACGATACCCAATAAAGTACCGGCCAAATAGGGGTTTAAATAGGGCCTGGCCCTTACAACTTGACTCATTTTAATTCTCCTTGCTGACCGTGTGTAACAGGATCGGCCGTGTGTTTCTCTACGTCATCCCAACCAACGATCATGGACTTGATACCCGCTGTCGGTGTATGGCCCGTGGTGGTCAGGTAGATATGCATAACTATGAAGGTCGCAAATGTCCATGCCACCAGGGTGTGAACGAGCGCCAGCATAGGAAGCCCGCCCAGTTCTGCAGCGATATGCGGCCAACGCTGTAAGCCCCAGATCAGGATACCGGTGATAATCTGTGCCGGTAACAGGATATTCAGAATCGCCAGGTAGGTAATCTGTTGCAGCGGATTCAGCTTGTTTTGCTTGGTTTTTTCCAGCGGATGAGGCTTGCCGGCAAATATGCCCTGGCTGTAATACATCGCCTGCATCATGGAGCGCGCTATGAATCCCCTGGGCTCCGGCAGATATTGGCGTATTTCACCGCTTGCAAGATGATAGAACAGCGAGAGAACAGCATTGATCAATAAAATAAAACCGAGCACGTTATGAACATTCACCATGTAAGGGAAGCTGAACATCCCGAAGAAATGCGGTTTGTGAATAACCAACCCGGTAAACAGCAGCAACAGAATCGCGGCTGCCTGCAACCAGTGCCACAGACGCTCATATGCGTCATACATGTGAACACGCTCCAGCTGATGATGAACCGGCGGTCTGCGGCGCGATGAAATGAAACGGGCAACTGAATGGACACTGACACCTACAATAATACCCAGGAACATCAGCAAACCAAGCATGTCTACCCAGCTTTCCGCATGCAGACCGATAATATAAAAACCCGCTCTGCGGTTATCGGACTGAAAGCTTACGCTCCCTGCAGAGCCGGTTGCGATCTCGCCGGAAAGCTTAACGTCCGCAAAGGAAGCCATCTTTGGTTGCACATCGCCCGGTAGATAGTCAGAGAGGCTGAAAGAGGCTGCCAGCACGGAATCGCGGTCATGGCAGTTCGAGCAATCCCTGGTCGCCTGCTCGGCGTTGACCACGTTGTGGCTGATTGAAAACGGTGTAATTTCACTTTGAATTTGTAAACCAGTCAGGCCTATGGATTCCAGGCGGCTTCTGACTGCAGTGACACTGGTCTCATCAACCAGGCGCAATTCAGCACCGTTTAATTGACCATCTTCATTTGCGTCCAGTGCGGTGACAAGATCAGGATGGTAGGCACCATTCAGAAATATCGCTTGTTCAAGCTGTGCTTTCGCAACAGGCACAGGCGGATCTCCCGCGCTCCAGTACCAGGACGTCACCAGGTTAAATGGCGCGAGGCGGAATTCACCCCCGGCATTGGCTCTTGGCAGTATCACTGGTCTGAATCCTTCGATCAGGCTGTCAACCGCCACCGGATCTCCGGTAACGTTACGATATTGTCTCAATGGTTGCTCATCACCATCCAGCATGGTCCAGTCCACCGTCTGCAAACCGGGGCCGAACAACCTGGGGGTATGGCAGGATTCGCAGGCCAATGAAGCGAAATGGCGTTGTCTGTACGGAAGCCACTCATGTACATCTTCGGCATTGTGACAGGACTCACAACGACGCAGGCTATTTTCCGAGTCCGCTGCGGCAAGTCCCAATGTAGACCGGCCTTTGGCAAACTGGTGCAGTGGACGCACGAGGTAATCGGCGTTGGTCAGCCGACGCGGATCGAAGTTAAGGTGGGCCGGCTTGCTTTCCTCGCGCTGTCTGAAATACACGGGGTTGTTTAAAGAGTAATGGCAATTCACACAGCCGATGACCCGGTCGGAGTGCACATCAAAAGGGTATCTCAAGTCTTCTTTACCGGAGATATTCAGACCGCTGTTCAACAATTTCTGCGGTGAAACAATCTGACCGGTTCGGCTCGTGTTATGCCTGGCGCCTTGATCCGTAGGTATTGTAAGTGGCGTATCAAGGCCGGTCTCAGCAATACCGTGGCACAGGGAGCAATTTTCATCCCGGGGTTTACGAATATCGAGCAAACCTTTCTGAAGCGCACCGTTGGCCTGGAATTTTGAAGCATCCCATTGCCACTGGCCATTGTCCGCAACCAGTATCCCGAGTGAGGACAGCGAAGCAGAGTTGGCCCAGGAAAAGTCGCCGTTCTCCAGTGCCACCTGGCGCGCAGAATAATCAATATCCACATGGCACAGCAGGCAGTCCATTTCAACAAGAGCTGCAACCGGTCCGCCACCGACGTGCCGGGAGCCATAGCGCTTCAGCCATGCCTCCAGATCCATGTCCCCGCTACCGTCCAGGCTAAGCCCATCAGTATCATAGGCCAGAGGATCCCATCCGCCAAAATAACCGGGACCCTGTTGCCAGTCATGTGCATTTTCGCCCCACCCTATCTGGCTTGCGCCAGCATCGGCATGGTCACTGTTGGTCATGATATAAGACGTCTGGTGACAATCCCCGCCACAACTTGTCATGGTCGACATCGGCAGACCACTTTCAACGACCAGATTACTTTGTGCATCAAGTAGCGGTACTTCCGGGTGCAGGCCGTTGGCAAGCGATGACAGGCTGAATACTGCTAACATTAGCCCGCCAAGGATAGAAGTTTTCATATGCCTGGCCCGCTTATTCATGATCTGCGCTCACTTGCTCGTCTGTATTTCTTCTGCGGGTCTGGCTACCTTGTTTAATCGGGTCACCATCGTAGCCAAGTGCATGCCAATCCAGTCTGCCACGTTCTGAATGGCAGGCCTGGCATTGCAAGGCCTTATCCTTGGTTGCCACCATATGTGTGGATGGCCAGTACATTTCCGTCTCTGCAAAACCATAGTTGCCGCTATAACGCGTACCGGAGACTTCTTCGCCGAGACGAAACGCCTTGTCCCAGTCAAAATCATTCCAGTAGCCACCTTCACCCGAGGTGACCGGTTGCAGCAGATAGTTGTATTCGATGTCATACGGTTGCTTGGCGCGATGAATTTTGAAAGGCCAGATCTTCGCATCGGGGTCACGGATATCACCAAGAGGTGCATTCAACGCGGTTGGTCCATCGTTTTTGAGTGTGTCACCCATCAGGTATCGGTGAGCAAGACCGTTTGACCAACGATACTCAGGTCTCAGGTTTTTCTCGTAGATAAACTCACCCTTGATTTTCAGGTAATGATGCGTGTCATCTTCCCTAAAACCATCACCGGCCTGTGACCAGTCCCAATGCGTTTTGGTTGCCTGTGCAACAGCGATTTCCGGAACATGGCAGGTTTGGCAGGCGACTGAATCGGTATGCGCATTGATGCGATCATCGCTGTGTAGTTTAGAGTTATGGCAGTCAGTACAGGCAATCTGATTTTCATTGTCCAGGCTGACCGTGCTGGAACGGCCACCGATGACGTGATCTTTGGTCTGGTGACAATCCACACACTGGAAGTCCAAGCGGCCCATATGAACATCTATCCCTTCCGTCGGGTAATACAGACTTTCATCAAGGTCACCATGTTTAACCGCATTGCCACCACCTCCACGGAAGTGGCAACCACCACAGTTTTCGCGCGTGGGAACGGCCACGCTTTTGGCCGCCGTCATCAGGTCGACACCTTCAAGTGGAAGACCCGCTTTACCTTTACGGTAAATACCGGAATCATCATGGCAAACGAGGCAATCGATATTGGTTTTTTCCTCAAAATCAAAATCCGCATCATCCCAACCGTAACCGGCATGACAGGCCGTACAGGATGGCCAGTTACCCTGGATACCAATACAGAAGTTATTGATGGATTTTTTCTTACCGGTCGTGAACAGACCTTCGCGGCCTTCAACTTCAACAGGCTCGGATTCCCATTTCCAGTGCGCCGTATGCAGCATCTGCTCACCCGCGTCCTCATGGCAGGTCAGACAGGCGCGGGTCACATCCGGTCCCGTTGTCAGTTCGCCAAATCCATCGAACAGGTCCTTGTGGTCGACGTGTGCCGGACGCCTGGGCATGCTTTCCCAGGGCGTATCGAGATTGGATTCAGCCTCACCGGTGAAATACCAGACGGGAACACCGATCAATAAAATCAATGCAAAAAAACCGGGCAGCCAATTGCGTTTGCGAGTTCTCATATCTATTCCAAGAGCAATACTAATATTAATAATTTATAATTTAGTATTTTATAATATAAAGATACGCGCAGATACCTGGAAAGCACTAAAAATACGATTCTAATTGATCTACCTCAAGTTGAAAGCAGACCTGTAAACACTGACAAGAACCGGAACCGGTTCTTGTTCCTGCCCTGGATAAAAACAGGACTTGTTTTTATTCCATCTCCGAAGCAAAACCCTTTAAAACAATATCGGTATAGCTGACCAGGCCGATTATTTTCTGGTTTTCAAGCACGGGGGCGCGCGAAAGTCCAAAACGATCAAACAGACGTGTGCAGTAGCGGATATCCATATCGGGGTCAACAGAAATCACGGGCTTGGACATGATTTCATAGATGTTGACACGGTTTGGTGATTGGTCGCGCGCCAGCACCTTTTTTGCCATATCACGGAAATTGACCACGCCATACTCGTCGTCCTCATGTCGCTTGTCTACGATCAGGGTACGTGTATCCGGATATTTCATGGATTTCAGCGCTTCAGTCACCGTGAGCATACCGTCTACAATATCCACCTCGGCCTTCATCACGTCACGCACCCGGATGACAATTTCCAACTTCTTCATAGTCTTTCCTCCACTGCTTCGGCCAATGCCTCAATCTGGTGACGAACACCAATTGCGTCTTCCACGTCAATCTGAAACGCGATACCGGTTCCCGGTAACTCGTCAAACTCACCGGCGAGAGCCACCTTCTCCATAATTTCCCTGCTCATGTGTTCCTCGGCCAGCATCAGGATGACGTCGACATGACTGTCAATGCTCAAACCAAGAAAGGTTTTTGCCGGTTTTACGCCTTCCCCGCGTGCCTGATTAAGCACCGTGCATCCGGTAATTCCCGCTTCACGGGCGGCATCCAGGATGTCCTGGGTTCTTTCATCTTCTGCCATGACAATGATTAGTTTAAAGTGCATGATGTTACCTCACATAAGAATAGACTATTTCTGTGTATTTAGGCGCTTCAAGCGATTTGCTCTCCATTCGCCGATTTGTGCATATCCCATTACCGCAATAATTGGAAACAGACTGGCAAAGGCAATCAGCCCAAAACCATCCAGAAGCGGGCTGCGGCCAGGTATTGTTTCGGCCAGGCCAAGACCCAATGCAGCAACCAGTGGAACTGTCACGGTTGAAGTGGTTACACCACCGGAATCGTAGGCCAGGGGTATGATGATCCTGGGCGCAAAAAAAGTCTGGATTATCACCACGACATAGCCGCTGATGATGAACCAGTGGAGTGGTGTACCGGTGACGATACGAAACGCTCCCACCGCTACACCTATCGCCACACCAAGCGCTACGGCATATCGCAAACCCCTGACAGTAATCGTGCCACCCGAAACCTGATTGGCCTTGATCGCCACTGCCATCAGCGCCGGTTCAGCAACGGTGGTTGCAAACCCGATGGCCGCGGCAAATGCATATATCCACAGGAAATCCAGCCAGTGAACGGGACCAGCGGCGGCAACCGCCGAATCATAAATAAATTCCGGTGCAGTCAGCTGTTGCGCCATCAGGCGACCAATCGGAAAAAGAGCCATTTCGAGGCCTTCCAGAAACAGGGTCAGACCCAGCAACACCAGTACCATCCCCATGGCAACCCGCGCAGGATCCTTGATCTTCCGGCGCAGGACCAGTGCCTGGAACCCAAACAATATCGCAGCGATCGGCAAGATATCCCGCAACATGGTCAATAGCGTTGCGCCAAAATGGACCAGGCCGTCCATCAGTACAATATCCCGAATGCCATGACGAATATCATGGGTGTTAATGAAGCGAAAGCGATCAGACCAAAACCATCGATCAACGGGTCGCGTCCATGAATGGTATGTGCCAGGCCAATACCCAGTGCTGCCACCAGGGGAACCGTCACTGTAGAGGTTGTAACACCACCGGAATCATAGGCGATACCAATAATCTCCGGAGGAGCGAAAAAAGTCATAATGACAACACCGAAATATCCTCCGATGATCAGGTATTGCACCGGCCAGCCTTTCAGAATTCTGAAAACACCAACGACCAGGGCAATACCCACCGCAAGTGCAACGGTCAGGCGCAGGGCGACGGCATAGCTGCCTTTTGCCTCCTGGGTACTTGCTATCACCTGCCCGTCGGCCGCAATTCGTGCCGCTTCTTGCGAAATTGCAATGAGGGCAGGTTCAGCAACCGTGGTACCAAAGCCAAGTGCAAATGCAAACACCAGCAACCACCACAGGTTGCCCTTGCGTACAAAGTTATAGGCCATTTCCTCACCGATGGGGAACAGGGCCATCTGCAGTCCCCTTACAAAGAGTGCCAGGCCCAGAAGCACCTGCGTCAGACCCCACAGCATCTGACCCAGGTTTGGTATAGGTTGCTGGAGTACCAGCAGCTGAAAAAACGCAACGACAAGCACGATGGGAACAAGTGCAAGCGCGCTTTCAGTAAGCGGTTCAGCCACTTTCCTGGTTTTATGCCAGAGAGCTTTCAGACGTCCGATCTTTTGCGGGTGGGAAACAAGTGGATTATCCGCAGGGTGCATTATATTTGGACTGATATTCCGTCAGTATCAGAGCTTCAGAACAACTTTCTGATAAAGACCACCAAAATAAAAATCGGAAGAAATTTGTTCCGCTTTGATCTCTGCAGGCATAAATGCCGGCAACTCCTCACGCCAGAGATCCATCGCAAATGGCTCAAGCAGGGCGAGAATTGGTTTCATTACATAGCGCATGGGGTTGGAGCGCTTCGGCCCGTGGTAATCCACGAAGATGACCCGGCCACCCGGTTTGGTGACACGAATCGCCTCTGCAACCGTCTTGCGGCGTGCATCTTCCGGTTGCTCGTGCAAAAGAAAAAACACCACAGTCTCGTCAAAACTGTCATTCGGAAATGACATGCAAGTGGAATCCTGATGGTGTGCGGAAACATTATCATGCGCCGCCAGCTTTTTCTCGATATTGCCAATCTGAATGGGAGCGACATCTACGACACTGAGCCTGGACTGTGTTTGCCCAAGGTGTGAAGCCAACCGGTTTGAGAAATCACCATAGACACAGGCAACCTGTAACACGCTGCTTTTCGGTTGCAGGTCCATTTCATCCAGAACTGTCCGGGTGAGCTTGTGCATATTGCCCCACAGGATCAGGTTAACAACCCACTCGCGCTCAAAAAACACCAGGGCCTTCGGATGGAGATATGCCCACCAGTATGTATCCTGGAGATAGTCGGGAATGGAGGGCGGAACTACGGAAACCGCACCAATTGCCGCATCCGTCCCTGGTTGATCGACTACCTCGTACGGGTAGTCCTCTGCAATGCCTCTTGAATCGTCATTCATATTTGTTTTAGCCGCCAGAAACCCGGGCCTGGCAACTGAATACTCCTTGTCTCAGTTCTAATTAATCGTTAATAAGTAAAAAGCCGCCAGCACTGTGCCAATAGCGGCAATCGTGTAGACGGCGTTGGCCACCAGCGTATCTTTTCTGATCCCGAAATCGTGAGCCACGACCCGCAGCCGGTGTGCTGCATGCCAAACTGAGAGAAAGAGTACGACGAATAGGCATGCTTTGCCAAGCCAACTTGCCGCAAAAGTGTGAATTTGTTCAAATTGCAGACCCTCTGGAACGTTTCCTGTCGCTATCAACAGGAAAAGAGCAATAAGGGCCGGGAAGATAAAGGAGGTTAATGTGCCACCTGCTGCGAATAAACCCCAAACTATCGCTTTCTTTGCAATTGCCATTAAGTGCTACTCCTAAATTACTCCAGCCAACCAAAAGATGAACACAGTGACCACAAGCCAAGCCACGTAATGACCGATGATGATGTAGTTATCGGGCAGTTTCTTTTCGCCCATCTGGACCGGCATGGCTTTTGGTGCCAGTTTGAACCATGGAAAGGTCTGAAAAAACAGGAAATAAATCAAGGCCAGACCATGAAAGACGACCATTGCCGTGCTCTGCTGCGAGGCGAGAAATGCATCCCAGCGCTCCGCTGAGTTTGCCAGGGCCGCAAGCCCGAACAGGGTCAGGAAGCTGTAGAACATGACAAGGAAGCTGGTCAGTTCACGTAATACATAAATCTTGTAGCGCCCGTTACGCATATACCAAGTGGTTGTGGAGATTGGCCTGACATAGGGATGACGACTCATGACTTGTCTCCTGTTATTCCCATTTTCTGTTTCCAGAACTCCAGTGCGCCATCGACTTTCATTTGCTGAATGGCTGCCGCAGGGTCTACATGTTTTGGACAGACTTCGGAACAGGCGCCAACAAAGGAGCAATCCCAGACACCATCATGATCCGCCAGAATATTTAGCCGGTCAGATTTACCCTGATCGCGGTTATCGCGGTTATAGCGATGGGCCATCGTCAGCGCTGCCGGGCCGATGAAGTCTTTGTTCAGCGCGTACTGCGGGCAAGCCGCATAACAGACAAAGCAGTTGACACACATCGTTAGTTGCTTGAATTTCGCCAATGCACCGCGTGATTGAGTGTATTCCTTGTCTTCGGGCGGTGGATCATCCTTACGCACGATGTAAGGCTGTACCTGGTGCAGTTTCTGCATCACATCATCCAGTACCACCACCAGGTCACGTTCGATCGGAAAGTTTTCCAATGGCTCAATACGCACCTTGTCAGGTAGTTCACGTACAAATGTCTTGCAGGTCAGGACAGGTTCGCCATTGACCATCATGCCGCAACTGCCACAAACCATCATGTGACACGACCAGCGAAAGGCCAGCGTGGTATCGAGGTTGTCTTTCACATAGTTGATGGCATCCAGGATCACCCAGTCTTCCAGACAGGGGACCGTATAACTCTGAAACCAGGGGGCCTCGTCCTTCTCAGGATCGTAGCGCATGACTTCCAGTTCAATCTGTCGGGTCTGGATGCTCATGATTTCTTACCCCCTGAGTAGTCACGTGTCCCCGGTGGGGAACGCGTGATCAGGACATCCGACCACTCAACGCTGGGCCTGCCATCCGCCTGGCGATAACACAACGAATGTTTGAGGAATTTGGCATCATCACGCTCGGTATAATCCAGGCGTTGGTGCGCACCCCGGGACTCGCGGCGTTGTAATGAGCCTTCGGCAACCGTCTCGGCCACATCCAACAGGTTGCGCAACTCGAGCGCCGACTGCAGGTCGGTATTGAACACATTGCTCTTGTCGTTGATCTCTATACCCTTGTAACGCTCACGAATTTCTGCAATTTTCTCGCACGAAGCCCTGGCACCATCTTCATCGCGATAAATTCCGGCACCTTCTTCCAGTGTCGTTCTCATTTCCCGGCGTAAACCGGAAATGGTCTCGGTTGAACCACCTTGTTGCAGCAACTCCCGGACACCCGTCACAATCGCCTCTGCCTGGGCTTTGAGGGCTTCCTCGTTACCGCTTTCACTCGCCTTTTGCGCATAGCCTATGGCGTGATCGGCCGAACGTTTCCCGGAGACCAGCAGATCGGTCAGGGAATTGGAACCCAGGCGGTTGGCTCCGTGTAGCCCGGAGCAGGCGGTCTCGCCGATAGCATAGAGACCGGGCATTGGCGCTTCGCCGTTAATATTGCAGTCAATACCACCCATCATAAAGTGAATAACAGGTCGTATCGGCACCGGATCCTTGATCATATCCACACCGACATAGGCGTAGGCCAATTCGTGCACCAGCGGCAGACGCTCAAGAATTTTCTTGGCCCCCAGGTGACGCATATCCAGCATGACACAATCACCCCAGGGGGTTTCGACTGTATTGCCCTTCTTTTGCTCATGCCAGAAAGCCTGGCTGAGGCGGTCGCGCGGGCCGAGTTCCATTGTTTTGAGTACAGGTTCGCCGACCGGCGTTTCCGGCCCCATACCATAATCCTGCAAATACCTGTAACCGTCCTTATTGACCAGGATACCACCCTCACCCCGGCAGCCTTCGGTTAACAGGATGCCCGTACCCGGTAAACCGGTCGGGTGGTATTGAACAAACTCCATATCCTTCAGAGGCACACCGGCACGATACGCCATGGCCATGCCATCACCTGTCTTGATCGCACCGTTGGTGGTGAACGGAAAAACCTGGCCACCGCCACCGGTTGCCATGATGACCACCTTGGAATCGAACTGGAAGAACCGTCCACTGCGCATTTCCATCGCCACAACACCACGGCACTTGCCATCAATATGCAACAGGTCAAGCGCAAAATATTCGTCATAGCGCTTGATAGAAGGGAACTGCATCGAGGTCTGAAACAGGGTATGCAGGATATGGAAACCACTCTTGTCAGCGGCATACCAGGTGCGTTTTTTCTTCATACCGCCAAACGGACGGACCGCCACTGAACCATCATCCTCGCGACTCCAGGGACAACCCCAGTGCTCGAGTTGCATCAGTTCACGCGGCGCCTGCTCAACGAAATTCTCGACCACATCCTGGTCACATAACCAGTCGCCACCACCGACCGTATCATTGAAATGCATCTCCAGTGAATCATCCGGGGTTTTGACACCTGCGGCCCCACCTTCGGCTGCACAGGTGTGGCTGCGCATCGGGTAAACCTTGGAGATCAACGCGACCTTGAGGTTCGGGTCAGATTCTGCAGCAGCGATGGCAGCACGCAGACCTGCTCCACCCGCACCAACGATAACGACGTCTGCCTTGATAAGTTCCATAGTTACTCTGCTCAATCACACTTATATTAGAATAATTTAATGTATATGGCGCAAATACAGAATGACCCAAGTCAATCAGAGTAGGATTGACTCCCCTTTTACGGCCGGAAACCGGCTCTTTTCAGAACCGGTAACTGATCTGGAAACGGTAGTACCAAACACTGTATTCAGGGCTTTGTTCGCCCA